>WLWD01005442.1_pt1 | contig 14098 bp, 7 predicted proteins | sample 6712731 | NCBI WGS metagenome assembly WLWD01 (sample SAMN12718690, study PRJNA576275) | sponge metagenome | isolation source: marine sponge | host: Mycale hentscheli | place: New Zealand: South Island, Marlborough, Capsize Point | collected 2014-11-01
GCGTGCACAGTGTTAGTACTACATGCGTGCACAGTGTTAGTACTATATGCGTGCACAGTGTTAGTACTATATGCGTGCACAGTGTTAGTACTATATGCGTGCACAGTAATAGTACTACATGTGTGCACAGTGTTAGTACTACATGCATGCACAGTGTTAGTACTATATGCGTGCACAGTGTTAGTACTATATGCGTGCACAGTAATAGTACTACATGCGTGCACAGTGTTAGTACTACGTGTGTGCACAGTGTTAGCACTATGTGCGTGCACAGTGTTAGCACTATGTGCGTGCACAGTGTTAGCACTATGTGCGTGCACAGTAATAGTACTACGTGCGTGCACAGTGTTAGCACTATGTGCGTGCACAGTGTTAGTACTATGTGCGTGCACAGTAATAGTACTACATGCATGCACAGTGTTAGCACTATATGCGTGCATAGTAATAGTACTATGTGCGTGCACAGTGCTAGCACAGTGTTAGCACTATATGCGTGCACAGTAATAGTACTACGTGCATGCACAGTGCTAGCACTATGTGCGTGCACAGTGTTAGTACTATGTGCGTGCACAGTGCTAGCACTATGTGTGTGCACAGTAATAGTACTACATGCATGCACAGTGTTAGCACTATATGCGTGCACAGAAATAGTACTACATGCATGCACAGTGTTAGTACTATATGCGTGCACAGAAATAGTACTACATGCATGCACAGTGTTAGCACTATGTGCGTGCACAGTGTTAGCACTATATGCGTGCACAGAAATAGTACTACATGCATGCACAGTGTTAGCACTATGTGCGTGCACAGTGCTAGCACTATGTGCGTGCACAGTAATAGTACTACGTGCGTGCACAGTAATAGTACTACGTGCATGCAAAGTGTTAGCACTATGTGCGTGCACAGTTATAGTACTACGTGCGTGCACAGTAATAGTACTACATGCATGCAAAGTGCTAGCACTATGTGCGTGCACAGTAATAGTACTACATGCATGCAAAGTGCTAGCACTATGTGCGTGCACAGTGCTAGCACTATGTGCGTGCACAGTGTTAGCACTATGTGCGTGCACAGTTATAGTACTACGTGCGTGCACAGTAATAGTACTACATGCATGCAAAGTGCTAGCACTATGTGCGTGCACAGTGTTAGTACTATGTGCGTGCACAGTGTTAGCACTATGTGCGTGCACAGTTATAGTACTACGTGTGTGCACAGTAATAGTACTACATGCATGCAAAGTGCTAGCACTATGTGCGTGCACAGTAATAGTACTACATGCATGCAAAGTGCTAGCACAGTGTTAGCACTTCGTGTGCAGTACTACTTCGTGAATGCAGTGTTAGTATTAGTACGTGTATGTACAATGATAACAGTAGTGCATGCCTAGAGACTTACAATTATTCTCTTCTTCAATCAAGAACACCAGAACCTCAGTACATATAGCAGCAGCCCTAGCACCATGAAATCTAGGAAATGAAAAAAAAAGAAAAGGTTATGACAATATTAATTCTAATGGAAAAGAAAATTAGTTATCAAGCCAAGCAAATGAAGCACCAAAGGTGTGAACCCTCAGCGCCAATGGCACCAATATCATTGCATACTACAGAACCACTAGCCTCAGCAACTATGATACTTGATACTTTATAATATCTCTGTTCTATATGCAACAGCACAGGCCAACCAACACTTTCATACTTGTTTCAACTCTAGTGTTATTAGGGCCCAAAGAGTGGGAGCTGGAGGACAACTTGAGGATGCTAGGGAAGGTCTAGTACAAAAGATTAGCCAAGTGAAGGGTGCATGGTAAGGTCATAAGGTAAGGGATAGCATCAGCAGATAAGCAGTGCAATGCGACTGTCACTAATAAAGCATGTATAGACTTGCCAGCAAAGTGTGAGCATCAACCATGAATGGGTCAAAGCCATAGGCTAAAAAGACAGCCAGGGAACGCACAACTACAAGTTTACCCTAATAATGCCCACCCTGTAACAAGTAATAGGAGAATATCAGTAAGTCTTCAACTTTTTGGTTTGGACATAAATCCAGTGTGGTAGACTCAATGCAGGTGAACCTAAGTCGTGCCCCAAAACAAAAACAAACAAACAAACAAACAAAAAAACCCTGGAAAGATTAGTACCTAGACAATAAAAGAGGCAGGGCCGCCAACATTATCACTATTAGGGATGAGGCCTGGTTATGTTCACACCCGTTATCAACTTACTTCATGACACTTGTTTCGCCAACATCTTGTATTGACTGGCATTGATACATCAGCAGCATGTTGCTACCTGCAAAATAAGCCAATGGGAAATGCCATCACTACTGGACAAGATAATACAGTTGTGGTCCTGCTGTATAAAAATTACATGGATATAATAGCTGTATGATTCCATTCAATGTTTATAGTTGTACCGCCATTCCATTTAGTTAGTCTAGCTATTAGGTGAGCGAATTTTTAATTTCACTGATATTATTACGAGTAAGTGACAAGTAGTACCCTTTAGACACTTGCTAACTAATGATAGGATTAGATGGAGGGGGGACAAACATACAAGCCTAATGCAGCTGTCTTGTGAAACCACTGAAGATGACTCATGTCAAGTTTACATAGCAAACAACCAGTTTTCATTTTTGTCAGACTTGCATACTAGCAAACTCAAACAGGCACCTTGTACACACTATTTGTCTCAAGCTACTTACGAAACTAATGTACAGAATTATTAGACAGTCCTCCTCTCCCACATCACGAGAGTATTACTAGATTGGCATTACTTTTTTAAGGGGTGCAAAGCTTTTAACTTACTCTTGAAAGCTGAGTGAGATACTTTCATTTAACCGAACCGCCGTAATGAAAAGTTAGTCTCATGTACCCAATCCCTTTACCAACCAATCCCTTTACCAACCGCTAATCGAGTGTAGAGGTTCTAGGTTGGTAAAGGGTCTCGCCGTCCCCTCGCTTTATTATGCAGCTTTTTTTGCGTTGAGCTACGGGGGGCTACTAGCTAAATCACCATCCCTTCCAAACGTGCCTGCAAGGAATACCACCACTCCTTAATGATTATCTCCTCTCTTTGCACTCACATCCTATCACAGGACGATGAATATGGACTTGATATTATCGCTCAGCAACTCAAATCCAAGAATAGGGTGAGGACACATATCTTGGAAGAAAACTCAAAGGATGCCGAAGACCTCATGAAATTGCTATCTGCCAGCCAGAAGAGAGCAGTGAACCTAGCAAAGGAAAAAGAATCATAAACCTGGCTGACAGTGCTCCCACTAATGGAACACGGCTCCGCTCTACACAGGGGTGCATTTCACGACGCCCTCGCACTGCGCTATGGCTGGACACCCCTGGGAGACTACCAGCTAAATGTGCATGTGGGGCCGTCTTCTCAGTTGAGCATGCCCTTTCATGCCCCAAAGGGGGGTTTCCATCCATAAGACACAACGAAATACGGAATTTGACAGCAACACTCTTAACTGAGGTGTGCAAGGATGTATGTATTGAGCCTGGCCTTCAGCCCGTGTTTGAAGAACTGAATGGTGCGACTGCTAACTCACAGCCAGGAGCAAGACTCGACATTGCAGCAAACGGTGTTTATCACGAAAGAACATATTTTGATGTAAGGGTATTCAACCCCTATGCCCCTTCCAACAAACATTCAGACATGCAAATGGTGTATAGGAAGCACGAACAAGCCAAGAAACGGGCATATGAGGAGAGAATTAGAGAAGTGGAACACGCCACATAATGTGGCCCACATTCACACCAGTTGTAACCGGTGGCATAGCAAAGGAAGCCAATATATTCTATAAAAAATTAGCGTCCATGCTCGCCAATAAGTGGGAACACAGTTATAGCAGTACTCTTCAATGGTTACGATGCCGCCTATCCTTTTCTCTTCTACGGTCCTCTATCCAAGCCATTCGAGCCAGATCATCCATTGGACATGCTGTAAGAATACCAGCAGTAGACCGGTGACCTCAGAAGCACATCTAAACTGATTTAATTTCATTTGCTTTTTGACTGTAACTCAGTTTATATTATTTTGTATTGTATTGTATATATTTAATTAAAAAAAGAAAAAGAAAAAAAAAAGCTAGATTACTGAACTCAGTTTTGGTAGCAACACCGTTACAGAACAGTGAGTAAATCCTACACAAACCAAAGCGGTTGATTTAAATTCTAAGCTTACAGCTTGTTACCCAATGCACGGATGATCCTAGTGTCTTACAACTAATATATAGTTTGTTTCGAGTTTATATTCAAGGGTTGTACGCAACTGTGCTAATCAATTAATTGGGTAAAGGGGTTTACAACTGTTTCATCTTAAACGGCTTCTCAAAGTGGTTCGGTAAAGCGTCACCGTTTCAATTTCTATGGTAAGTTGATTTGTGCAAAGACAAATGCTGTTTTTACTTTCTTGAATTGCGTCGACACTTTTACCATATTATTAAGATGTAAGCTGCATAGCAGAAATGCAATCTCAGGTTTTATTTAATTGTCTCTTTTTTTTTTTTTAAGCCTGGCAGATGAAACCAATGAGACTCATTACTTAAAGGTTAATGTCATCATAATAATATAATTTTAATAACTATTAGAAATAACCACATATACATATTTAGCTGTGTTGTTCTCAAACTTAGCTACCAAGCAGGCCTTGAAATTCTTCATTAGAACTTTAAGCTCTTCAGCTTCCTCGTTGCTAGTGCTGTGAATAAAAACATTAAATTGAAATTAGTAAAGCTAGCCACTATGAATATAGCTTGCACAATGACGCATAAAGTGTGTTTTATGGAATCTTGCCCACTAAATTGTGAACCACATAAGACCAGCATAATGATATGCACATTAATTGTAAACATTCAATAATTATTTCCATCAACAAACTGGCCAAAGTTGTAGTCAGCCCACTAGCTAGTTCCTACCACTGTGTCAGTAGTTGAACACCTCTTAAAGTAGCAAGTCTGCATGGGCGTACTGATACACTCCACAGAAGTGTAGTAAAGTCACTATAGCTTATAAGGGTGTCATGCTACACTCCACAGTGTTACCAAACACTTCAGAGTGTAGCACAACACCCCACAATACAGAAGTGTTCCACTACACCCCATTAAAGGTGTAGTGGAACACCCCATTTTTTACAGTGTAATGTACCATCAGATAGCTCTTAAATAGGCCAACATTTTGATACTACAGCTAGTTATAGTCAGAGACAAAATATGAATGAGTTACATCATTTGTCTATTATCTAATATTAATTTAATAATTTACTTGACTTGACTATCAAATATTTCATTATCATGAGACATGTCCATGCAACCAGTTTCCTTGCTGTTGCCACAACAGAAGTACATACATTCAATGTTGCACTTCTTGCATGAGCATTTCAGAGTAGTACAAGTGGTACATTCAGTATGGCTATTACATCTGCAGCAAGTGTTGTAGAGCAGTAGGTAGAGATGCTTGGAGTAGCAAAAACACCTTTTCACACTCCTGTCATCTCCAGTTAGCTGGATGAAGTCCACCAGCAGATTCTTTCCATCCCTAACTTGAAGGTACATGCACGAAGGCCATGATCCTTTGCTGCTGCCGAGTGGTGGCAAGGACTGTGGTTTACATAAGATGTTTAGAAACCACCATTTTACAGAATTGACTATGTCTGAGGGAATGGAATGTGTCTATGACCTTTCCATTGTACACCTATTGCATTTTCTGCTGTATCATCACTTTGCATAACACTGAAGTAGAATTGATGGAACTTACTGCTTGTTTTAATCCCATATAGAAATGATCAAGAAATGTACGTATGAAGAGGATGTTGCCGTAAATGTCTTGGCTAAGCCTTTCTTTGGTGGGCTTGATATTCCAGATGTGAAGCTTTTTAGAGCTCTTCATAGGCGCAGGATTAAAGAAGAGGTCACGAGACTTAAGCTTTGCATGATAGTAAAGCAAGACAGAGGTTAGTGTCATCAACAACTAGGACAGTGTTGCTGGTAGTAACACAGAACAGCCCTCTTGACCGACAATCAAAAGATAAGCATCTCCTGATTGCATGCAAGTCTTGCAGTCATTCTTCTACTCTCTACTCAAGAGGAAAAGGAACCACTTCTTAATGTTGGCCATTAAAAGTACTCCATGTTAGCCTTCTTGAAGTCAGGTCAGCAGTGGGTGTGAAATTCATGAGCTATTTCAGTAATTTTATTTAATTCAAGTTTTCATGTGGCAACAAGATACACAAGCAGTGTCCAGTAGCTTTTTTACTCCTAATGTCATGATTTATGTTATTTTCCAGGTATTTGGCAACTTCCAAAAATGCTTCTATTCTCACGTCATTTTGAATATACTAAGCCTTGACCTTGCGGAATGTTTTTCTAATGAATTGAGATAAGTGGGGTAGGAATAGGGGGCAGGGGGGGAGGGGGCAGGGGGAGGGTGGCTGAAGCTATCCAACTTAGAAGTAGTGGGAGCTTAGCCTCCTCAATTTTCTGTTGTCAGTAGTATGTACCAATGAAAAGTGACAATGAGAAATTTATGCAGCTAAAAAAATGTGAATTTGCCTTGGGATATAGTTAAATATCAGAAATAGCATTACAACAGCTTAGTAACTTACAAATAAGTGTTTCCCAAAAATTTGAGTGGACTTGATGTATGCTCTAATGGCTCAGGGAGGATGACTCTTTAAAAATCATTTTTGTTTCTACCACTTCACCTAAACAAAAATATTTGAGCATTTAGTGTTTATATATTGGTACGCATAGTAGATATAATCTGCAGTGATCTCGTCCCCCATATTATTATTTTGTTCCTACCCCTTTTATTGAGACATGGTATCTTCTTCTTCATAAAATTGACACTGCAAGTCTTATTGTAGATTGTGTGATGCACTACATCTCCAGGCATAGTATGTTTCATTGCATAATTAACTGGCCCTGTTAATACTTCAACTCTTCTTAGCTTATAAAATAGAAGATGGGACTAATGTTGATAAAAACCTTGAAAACAATGCAATTCACCAGTTGTGCTTGCATTGTTGAAAAAAAAAAAGGAGTTGTTTCTCCATATGGGACCAGTCAGACGCCTCAAGGGTAACCCACACTTCTCCTTAAGTCTAATTTATAGCTGTAATATCTTGGCATGCTATTTCCTTCAGCAATATAAAGCAGAAACGAGAGAAACAATGTATGGAAATGTTGCAAGTAATAAATCCAAGCAAAGAAAATTCGGGGAATAGTGATGAAAATGCCTGGTATTAAACAGGCGCAACAGTGGTGCTGAACTGGATCAAAAAAACACAAAAACACCACTAACATCAACCAGAAATAGAATATAATACACCAACCCCCCATATATTGTAAGGTGGAACTATTATGATGAACTTACCTGTATATATTTTCTCTACCAAGGACTAAATGATACATGCAGGACAGATATCAGCTTCTAGTAAAGCATGTACACCAGGCATCGATGCTCGCTGGTTGTTAAATACATATCTTTTTTTGCCCATAACTCCTTTACTGTTATTCTCTGACTACTAATTTTAGTATCAAATTGTTGGCCTATTTAAGAGCTATCTGATGGTATATTAACTGTTGATGTAAGAGGTACCAAACCAAAGGTATAACCAAACATATCAAAAACAATAAACTGCTAATTAAGAATTAAATGATTTACACATTTTAGTGATTTTCACCATGTTCCCCCAGGAGGATTCCTTAAGACTTTTTTGCTGTTATAGAGAAAAACATAATCAGTTGAGTTTGCTTTTGTTGCAATTTGTTCAAGGTTGACTTATCATAATGACTGTACTATAATGTGTTTAGTCATGTTGATAGAAGTGATGAAGCTCCAACTTAATAATTGCCAGGTCTTTGATGTCACCTTATAAAGGCATGCATTAGTTATGTTTGCTAATCAAGTTCAACATTATACATACAAATGCAGTTTGTGTTGCATTATTAGCCATATAAGTGTGAGCATTCATTGTCAATACCAGCCAGGTTATATAAAGCAAAGAAAATGCTTGAAATAATTAAGCAGTATTTAATTTTACCATAGATACACAATTAGCTAATAGTCTTTTTATATGTTAGACTCAATTATTCAGCTTTGACTTTACCAAATAGTTCAGCTACAAAAATTTAGCTTAATTGGTGCCCGATCTTTTTATTCCTAGCAACCCTTTACCCATATTCACCGCCCTCCTCCCCCTTTTTGTATACTGGAGGCAGAACCCATTCAAGTTTGTAAAGGGTCGCAAGAGTTGTAGTTATTACTAGTGGTGCGCTCGAATAGCGCAAATGCATGGCGAGCGAGTAAATATATGAGTATAGGTAAAGATGATTTGTGAAGGAAATCGCTAAATAATAGCAATGATTAGGCATGAAGAGTTAACAATAACAGAATTACTTGAATAAACTTCAAAAGCAGTGGCAAAGAAGCGCAGCTTGACAAAGACTTCACAATTGTTTCAAGAAGAGAGTAGCTATAAACGTTTTGGTTGAAACAAAGTTGCATAAGGCAGTGCAGCAGGATTCTCCGTGCTCGTTAATTGAAAAATACTGGAACTGTGAACGCTTTACCTAACTTACGTAATTAGAAGCGCGGGCGAAAATTTTGACGTACGCATACATGTATACAGATTTTTTATGTGTGGCACATCAAAAAAGCAATGCAATCACATCTGACCACACTAATGATATTCACAGCAGTACATCTGATCACACTAATGATATTCACAGCAGTACATCTGACCACACTAATGATATTCACGGCAGTACATCTGACCACACTAATGATATTCACAGTAGTACCTCTTCCACATATTGTGTACACATGTTAACCACACACTTGTTGTCCACTTGTTGTCCAAACCACACAGATTTGCAGCAGCATGTGTTGTAGTGTAGAAGCTCAGCCCAAAATTTCCCTCCAAACTATGTTGCCTCCTATAATTATAATGATATATTTCTTTCTCCTCCCAATTACTCCCTGTAATTCCCTCCTAAGTTTAAGACATTATACAAGTGGTGTTAATAGTATAATTAATTATTCCAAGTGATTAAGTGATTTAGAATGGATGAGGTGAAAAAAATCCAAGCTGCTGCTATTTAACCTTACATTCATTTTTTCCCCTCTGATGCAAGAAGACATGACACCCATTATATACCTGCAACCTCTATGTATGGTGGATAAGAGGGACTATGCCAATGAGGGGACTTCACTTTTTAGGTTGCATTAGAAATGTCTGATCTGTCTAACAGGTTACTGTTTCAAGAATACCCAACTTATGTGATTGTCAGAATTGCTTTTATGCAGATTGTATCTTCCCACTATTTTTTTTTTTAGCTATATTGTAGTGACTCTTGCTGTGCTCTAATGAGAGTGTTAGCTACAGCAGCTTGGCTCATATTTACTTATCACTTCATTTATCATTGCCGGGCGTTAGATTTCTTATTTTGTTTCTCGACCTCTTTTACTCATTAGATGTATTCTCTCTCTTTCACAGACTTTTTATAAAACAATAGAATTAAAAATATTTGGTCGCCACCGGGAATCGAACCCAGGACCGCTTGCATAACACACAAGCGCTCTGCCACTGAGCTACAACAACAAGCCAGCAAACAAACACTCCAATTCTGTGTTTATACTGTTGAGGGGTACTGCTATGCTACAGTCTCACTCTCAACAGACCAATGAAAATTCTCTTTTTTTTCAAAGATTCTTATTATTCATTGAATTTTTTTACTCATCTAATTTATCACTTCACAATTTCTTTTTCTTTTTTTTTTCTTTACTTTCAATGTATTTGTATTTGAGTGACTTTGAGCTATTATGCATTTAGCTACAATGTATTTAAATACTATGATTGCAAAGTTTGAAATACATGCATACTCATGACTTCCCTTACTCCAGATGAACACTGGGACCTGTGATGGAGTGTTTTCCTGCAAACATCTCGCACTTCTGACTTGACTGTCAGGTACTGGCAGTAGTGGTAATGGCTATCCATTTGGACAGAATCTTCTGACTTGACTGTCAGGCAGTAGTGATAATGGCTAACCATGGACAGTATCTTCTGACTTAACTGTCAGGTACTGGCAGTAGTGATAATGGCTAACCATTGGACAGTATCTTGAATGTCAGGTACTGGCAGTAGTGGTAATGGCTAACGCTTGGACAGTATCTTATGATGTATTACTTTAAACAAGACTTTATTTCATACTGATTCACTTACCTTTCCTTGTGTTGGAATTTTATTCCTTTAGTGTCAGGTTCTCCAGACATAAGTCTTCTGCTGACGTTAGCCACTAGCTACTCTCTTATCAACTGGCGTTGCTGGTGAGTCGGAAGTCTGATGCAATATACTTGTTTGGCAGTATTTATGAAGGTGAGGCTACTGACTGGTCAAAATGATCTTTGCATGTAAGCACTGGTAAAGGTCTCTGAAAGTGGTAGCTTGACTCCTCTGAGCAGGGACAAGTAAGGCCATTACTATGCTGTACATTGCATACAAGACACTTTATAAGAGGCAATATCTCCACAGTTAGCTCAATGTGCCTGTCTGGAATTCCAGCACAAACTTTGCACACTGGTGATTGTGAAGAAGCATTCAGAGGAGGAACATGGTCAGAAGATAATGAAGGAGGTGCGACTTCTTTCATTTGAGCTATACCAGATGCAGGTGTGATTCCACAAGGTCTGGAAGGCACTTTCTTGTTCTGTCCACCTCTGAGTTACTAAAAAGGTAAATTGATCACATATCTATTTCATCTTGTAATTATATTTTATTATATCTGATTTTTACCTCACATTCTCCTTTATTTCTACACCATTGAATTGAAAATGATTGTTGGTGGTATTTGCACAATAAGGAACTCTCTTTTTGTAAGCATGGATTGTTCTTCTTATCACTCCCTGAAAGCAAAACAATATTCTAGAGGCCATGAATTCCATATCCTCTTCACTGATGTCAACTTTGAAGGTCTCTTGGAGACGCCTACTGCTCCAGATGCAAGAGAAGGATCTCTTGGCAGTCTTCCATCTTTTCCCACACACCCTACAACACTTCTTAAGCTGTTCTTTATGTATTTCATTAATTTTCCTATCAGTATTGCATGACTTCACCTAAACTTTGTTTTCAATTGACTAATTTATAACTCTGTGATAGTGTCCTTACAGAGCCTTACCAGCAACTCCTCCACGAATCCTAGCTACTCCACAGATAACCGCAGCCTAATGCTAAACATAAATTCCCATTGCATAAAGTAATAGTTCACCTACCTGATCAACAGCAAATATTACCAGTTTCTATCGTTCAAGTACTAAGAGTTGCGACATAGGACGTCTGGGAAGCATTCCTGACTCAATAAAGTCTATGCTGAGCAAAGCAAGCTGTGGAGGTCCAGCCCTCTTTGCGTAATTGAATAGCACATGCGCAATACTGACTCATCCGACTAGTCTCGCGTGGCCGACCCTTTTCCCTTTTATAATGAGGTTCTTGATAAGAACATAGAGTGTATCTATGATATGAAGGAGCGGAATAGTGACTGATTTAGGAGTGGGAGCGAGTGACTGTGAGTTAATAGGTTATATCAGTCTATTGTTTTAGCGAAATGGAAATTTCCAATATTAGAATCAGAAACGCCATCTCTTGCGGGGCAGAAACGATTTGTGGAAAAGGTCGCTGAAGTGAAATACACTGTCCACAGCAAATTTTTAAGACTAAAGCTGGGGATCTCTGGTAAGAGGTTTTTTGTGGTGTAAATAAGTGGGGAGGTTAGAGATTAGAAAGTGGTTGTGTTCTATAACAGAAAGTGATTGTGTTCTATAACAGAAAGTGATTATGTCAGTGATGAGGGAGCAGATTTGTCTGGCATAGCTAGTCCTTTACCTTGGGAGCAGAGGGCGGGTGTGGCTGGCAGCACTATTGTTCTGTGATCAGTGTGTGTGGCCTGTACATTGCATCAGTGATCTAGACGGCGTGGCTATTAGTACTATTGCATCATTGATCAAGGGAGCAGAGGGCGTGGCTATTAGTACTATTGTGTCAGTGATCTAGGGAGCAGAGGGCGTGGCTGTTAGTACTATTGTGTCAGTGATCTAGGGAGCAGAGGGCGTGGCTGTTAGTACTATTGTGTTAGTGATCTAGGGAGCAGAGGGCGTGGCTATTAGTACTATTGTGTCTGTGATCTAGGGAGCAGAGGGCGTGGCTGTTCATACATTGTGCCGTATCTAGGGCGGCAGAGGGCGTGGCTGTTAGTCTATGTGTCAGTGATCTAGGGAAGCAGCGGTCGTGGCCGTTTTTGACTATGGTGTCAGTAATCTAGGGAGCAGAGGGCGTGGCTGTTAGTACCTATTGTGTCAGTGATCTAGGGAGCAGAGGGCGTGGTGTAGTACTATTGTGTTAGTGATCTAGGAGAATCAGCGGGGTGTGGCGTTAGTAATATTGTGTCAGTGATCTAGGGAGCGAGGGCGTGGCGTTAGTACTATATTGTGTCAGTGATCTAGGGAGCAAGAGTGCCGTGGTTGTTAGTACTATTGTGCCAGTGACTAGGGAACAGAGGGTGTGGCTGTTAGTGCTATTGTGTCAGTAATCTAGGGAACAGAGGGCGTGGCTGTTAGTACTATTGTGTCAGTGATCTAGGGAGCAGAGGGCGTGGCTGTTAGTACTATTGTGTCAGTGATCTAGGGAGCAGAGGGTGTGGCTGTTAGTGCTATTGTGTCAGTGATCAAGGGAGCAGAGGGCGTGGTTGTTAGTACTATTGTGTCAGTGATCTAGGGAGCCGAGGGCGTGGCTGTTAGTACTATTGTGTCAGTGATCTAGGGAGCAGAGGGCGTGGCTGTTAGTACTATTGTGTCAGTGATCTAGGGAGCAGAGGGCGTGGCTGTTAGTACTATTGTGCCAGTGATCTAGGGAGCAGAGGGCGTGGCTGTTAGTACTATTGTGTCAGTGATCTAGGGAGCAGAGGGCGTGGCTGTTAGTACTATTGTGTCAGTGATCTAGGGAGCAGAGACGTGGCTGTTAGTACTATTGTGTCAGTGATCTAGGGAGCAGAGGGCGTGGCTGGTAGTACTATTGTACCACATATTTTATTGTATTGAATGTTGTAGTAGAGTAGAGCCTCAGAGTTACGTACCCCTTGGGAAATGAGGTGTACGTAACTCTGAATATAACATGATTTAACTTTGTACTAAAACACTTGAATGAGTAAAAAAAGTATTTCGGCCATTTAATGGTATACCCTGGAGTTTCTTTTCTGAGTAAACCAGAATACACTGCACTATAAAATTTTTATCTTTATCTCTCCTAACAAGCACCTCTTCTTCAGGCCATTAGTGTCACCTGATTCTGCTGAACATGTTTCTATATTCATCCTGTCTCTCTATAAGTCTAAGGGACTATTGAGGATGTCCCAAAGAATATATAATATACAAGTACCCTGCCACACAGTGGCACTAGACATATTGCAAAGTAAGAACGCAGTAGCATAAGTTATTTATATTCATAGTTATCATTCTCTACAGTTGGTGAAGGTTACATCAGTTTCCCTCTCCTGCTCTCTTTTTTTCCTCAACTGTTTCATTTATTTATCTCCCACCTTTCTTTTTTCAGCTCTTTCTTCTCGAGTCATGGAGTCCTTTCTCCTCCTTTGTCTACCTCTCCTGCTTCTGAACCTTTCTGTCCTTCTATCATGATTTTGGACTTAGGCTTTGTGAAACTATTGCCTTCTTTTTCTACTTTCACCTATCTTTTTGAAACTTACGCCATCTTTACTCAATTTGATTCCACCTGCTTTTTACAATATTAATCATTTCCTTTTACCTTCTCTTTCATATTTTCTCCTTTTTGCTACACCGCCTTTCCTAGTCGATTCCACCAGCTAATTTTTTGCCTTCTCTTTCGTATTTTAGCCTTGCTTTTTTATTCCACCTATCCTAGTCTATTCCACCTGCTTTTAGTTACAATTACAGTAATAACCTTCAGCACGAGTTTACAAGTATTGTGTGTCTGCATGTTGTAGCTCATTAGCTCATGAATTATTCATTAATACATACATCATAGTCAGCCACAGGTATTATTATATA
>WLWD01005303.1_pt1 | contig 14090 bp, 7 predicted proteins | sample 6712731 | NCBI WGS metagenome assembly WLWD01 (sample SAMN12718690, study PRJNA576275) | sponge metagenome | isolation source: marine sponge | host: Mycale hentscheli | place: New Zealand: South Island, Marlborough, Capsize Point | collected 2014-11-01
CTGGGGATGAGGCTTTTTTTTTTCTACTGGTTTAAAACGGTCTATGAAAGAGAGAGAATGTATCTAATGATTTAAAGGAGCCTGAGAAAGAAATTTTGAATATAAAAGGACTTGTATTTGGATTTTATTATTTCATTGAATGTTTTAAACCACTTATGTATTATGGCTGTACTTTTAATTAAACAGCTGGAAATATTTGGACTAAGCTGTATATATAGCAAAGCTCAGGTTAGGCTTGTGAGAACTAGTTATTGAAAGAAGATTGTATAGAAATTCATCCAGGTCACAGGCAATTGATCTGATTGCCAGTAGAACTTTCCACATATGTAATATTTGTTGTAGAATTTGGATTGGGGATTGTCTCTACTAGGCTCCAATGTTCTTTTTCATACAGTAGTGATTATAGGCATTTTAATAGGAGGTATAAACTACTTACCATGTAAACTCTCATCAAAAGAGATTGAAATTGTTGATTATAGTACAATTCACTCCTAGAACACTAGCTTAATGAATAATAAGGCAAAATTCTACACTATGAGTGAAATGACTGTTCAACTTGTGTGTGGGCCTAGACGACCTCCAGGAACATTCATGAGAATTTCTGGCTACATTTTGTATGGTCAAAGGTGGTTCATACCTATGCCAACCTTAGTTATTCTGGTCTTATCCTCTAGTTACTTTCAATTATTGCCTAGTTGTCCATTATAAAAATATCAGTTACTATTCCTTACTAGTGAAATTACATGCTATTTGTGGTGCTGAACTACTGACTCACCCCAGCCGGCATATTGTAGAACCGTGATGATCTTGTTGAATTAAGTTTTAATTAGAAGCAGCACAAACAAAAATTTGTCTTTGCACAAATCTTTTCTCCCTCTACAATATTTGATGAGCCTACTTTTACTTCTTGTGCTTACCTAGTGAGTGCTAGTAAATGTGCATAGGTAATGCTGCAAATTCTACAAATGTTGACGAATAGCTATTGAACAGTTTTGAACAATAATATTGGTTAATTGGGACATACGCACTAGTTTACTGCACAGATAGTAATAATATCATTAAGTATCACTATCTACTGGATAAACAGTATTAATTTGGCTTAACAAAATGCAGTACTAAATTATTGATCGTATTATTTATAACATGAAGTTTAAGCTGAGTCAGCACTCTCTATTACCATTATCAAAAAAAGTTAGCGAGTGTATTACGACTACAATAGCTAAATTTAAAGAAACCTAGAAAAACAACAATATCAAGAAAATTTATTTTTGTATATGTCAAGCCCGTAGCAAGCAAATTTTGGTTGGTCAGGCCAGGATGTAGGTGTGGTCTGTGGTCAATTAATTTCCTGTATATATTATATATATATATATTTAATCATTTATTTGTGTCATCTACGTACAATGTAGTTTATTATGCAATTTCAAGAAAATTACCTTCTTCAGCAGCCAAGTGCAAAGGATGGGATAAGACAATATATATTTTTTTGATTTTGTTATACTTTTGTTATTTGTAGATTGATTACATGTATATATTATTTATGCATAATTGGTAATTGTGTTACCCCTGTAAGTGTCTCGCTCGCTGCGCTCGCTCGCCAATTATTACTGGTGATGTGCTTGAGCACAAATAGGAAACACTTTTTCTCTAAAACCTCTTTCTGATATGTGTCTTTAGTGCATGTGAGATACTGTTGATGACATCATCAGCGTACTGGTGCCCTTGATATCAAATTTAATGACAACAAGAATGCATACTTCATGAATAGTATAAAATCTACACTAGTTATATAATAATATCTGAAAACAATTGTGTGATATAATAAAAGACTGTTTCACACATAAGCGCATATGTAAGGATACATGCTTGATTTGATCATTTTTGTTATTCAATTTCTTCAAAATCTTTGAAAGACAACTTTGATTGACTATAAACAAGTATGTCAGAGTTAAATGTAACTATTTAAAAATTCTACTTTACACCTTACCTCATCCTTATCTTGTGATAAGTGAAGACTGCAGTCAAAAATTTAATGGTATTCATTTACTTTTGGCATATGTAATAGTACATTATCAACATACAAATATATTATACTTCCAATGTGTATTTAAGTTAAAATTGAAGATGTGGTACTTACTATTTCTTAATTGATATAATAATGTTAAAACTTACTTAACAATATTGCAATGATGGCTAGGATGATGACTGCTATGATAGACAGTGCAAGAGGAGCTATCATAATCACTGCGGAATACAATCTTTCCTGTCGAATTCCAGCTGTAACACAACATTAAATATAGTTTTGCTAAGTAAAGTTATGGGCTACAGAATAATTCATAATTAATGTACTTTTTTTAATTCCTATATAATTCATGCATCAAGCGTGTCAATAGCTTGAGGCACATAAGATTCCTAAGTAAATACGAATCAATTCTGTTTCCTTACCTAATTCCAGAATTTTGTTCTTAATAGAACTTATACTTGTGCTTACAGTTCCTTCTTTGGGAAACTCTATCTTCACAACTTCCTCATGGACCACAACGTTAAACTGTGATGTGGAGTTAACCCCATGAAATGGTGGTAGTCTAGCTTCTATATCATCCAAATGAACTAAACATTGAGATTTATGCTTTAAATAAAAACAACAACAATTGATAAGAAAATAAGATAACAAAATTAAAAGGAATTTTTGAATTTTACTCATAGTGTGCTTCAGCAAAAATGATGAGCTACATGCTTAGATATACTTATAAAAATGTGACAGTCTATGGGAAAAGGGGGCACTTCACTTAAAAATTGAAATTGAGATATAGGCTCCAAAAGTAAGTCATAGGAAAAATTCTTTCTTTCTCCTATTTTTGTTTTTTGCAGAATTAGTCTTAGTGACCCTTACTCTAAGTCTATGCAAAATTTCAAATGCCGAAACAACTTAAAAGACCCCAAGCGTGCCGTGGAAAGACAAGCTACTTTTTATTCTCTCTCGTTCTCGAAGTACAATAAACGGGGAATGGGCGGAGTTTCAAACAAGCAGCTAAAAAAAAAACGGCATAGCTTTGAGAATAGTGCATGCAATCTACAGCTTACCTCTGGTTGAAAGTTTACCACTACATGGAGTAGAGTAGCCAAGGATTCCGACAAAACAGGCTGTGAGACGCTCTGAAAGCTAAAAAGAACTCTATGCAAACTTCGTTAGTCGCCGTTAAAAAGCGGCTGTAAGATTTAATTGCGTATGCGGAGTACGCCGTTAAGTATACGGAAACATTAATTATAACGGAAGTGGAAATTCAATTTATGTTTTCTCGATTTCTAGTTCAATTGCTTTGCTGAATACAGCCCAGTTCAACTGCCAGTTTCTCTACACGGGGAAGGTTTTACCCTCCAGTATTTTAGCACTAAGTTCTGATAAATTGTAGCTTTTTATTAGCATAAAAAACTCAATTTTTTTTGTTTGAGTGAAGTGCCCCCTTTTCCCATAGACTTTCACAAATATTTACTACTTTACAACACTTCTTTTTTTAGAATGTTGCTTAAATGATTTGATAAACTATTAGAGCTCCGTGCCGATTTGTAGTACGTAGACAGTTCTCTTCCTGGTGTCATTCAGTTAATAATTGCATCTACATCCAGAATGTAAATTAAATTATAATCCCCTTATTTTCACATTTAAAAATAACCATTATTTTTTATTTAGTCCTAATTTAAGCATTATCACTTACGCAGCTAGATTGTTTGTGCTGAAGTAAAGTGTATAATTGCAACTCCAGTTTGTAAGTCTTAATGTTTGGGATACAATGTTGTTGGGAAAATGAGAAAAATTTTGCAAGCTCACGTACCAAAATACTTTAGTTTACAGTTTCAATCGCTCTCTAGCTATCACTATCTAAAATGCCATTACTTATACAAATATTATACATTGGATATATTATATTCTCGAGTATTTCCATATTGCTACAATAGGCTTGACATCTCACTCTCACACTTGTATTAACTTGCCTTTAGCTCTTAAAAATACTTAGACATGCTATTGAAATATCTCCCCATATTGTACGCTCACCTGTACAATAAGTATTATTAAATACCGTTGCTATATTGTTGTCAGGTGTAATAACTTGGCAAGTGTGCAATAACACTTGCCCGGTATTTAAAATAGTTAAAGCATGAGCGCTTAGTGCCTAGTACATTTATCGCACTCAGTCCTCGGGCCTACGGCCCTCGGGCTGTCGTGCAATAAATCGACTAGAAACTAAGCGCTCATGCTTTAACTATAACCTATATTACTACATATTGATAATTGTCTCGCCATTGCCTAATGACTTTATGCTTACTTCTTTTATAGTAACCATATCAAAATTAACTTTATGTTACTCTCTATACCCACAGACCTATTATGGAAGCTCTTTTACTGTATCCTGCACAATTGACTCCTTGCACTACTACCATGTATTCAACATGTGGCTGTAAACTCAGATATCCTCCAGGTCTTCGAACTTTTACTGGTTTGTATTTAGAATCACTAAATGTTGTAGCATACAATACATACTTTTCTGGGATATCAACACTGCTGCCTTCTTTCTGAATGGGTGGGGACCAGTCAAACATAACTTTGAGACTTTTCCTGTCCCTACTTGGAATAGATTCCTTTACATGTAAATTGGCAGGCACTCCTGGTGGATCTGATTTTAAATTCAAAAGTCACAATCATTGAAATTAAAATAATATATACATACTGCATTATGGAAAAGATTAAATTGTGCAAAATTTTAACCTTTTATAGATTGAGAAATTTTACCATACTACTCTTAAAGTTTAGCTATGTGGTATATTTTCTCAACTGTAGCATTTTATTTTTATAAATTATGCATGCATATCGTTAAAATAACAAAATTTGCACAAAATTGTTATTCTTTACCTTCATATGCTAATTTAAAAGTTTTGTATTTGTCAAAATTAATTCCACAAGATAATGTAAATGGAATTATTCCTTCGCTGATGCTAACTAGGAATCCAGAGGACATTTTATTCTTGCTCTCAGATATAATGGCTGCTTTAGTTCCAACTGTAGGATATACAGGAGAATTAGTATGTCCATATACAAATCTCACTACTTTAGAAGTGTCTTCTTGTCCATATATGAATATCCAGACAAGGGCAGAGTGTTCTATTTCACATCTGAATGTTATAGAAGAAGGATTTGCTGTGTTGTTGCGACAGAATTTGACTTCACCATCGGGGTAAAGATTGACCATTTGGCTTTGAAGTGAACTGAATTGTAGAAAACCTTAAATAAGAGTACAATGGAAGATATTGTCATTTTAACAACAGCATACCACTAGCTTAGGACAGACTCAATATTATATGAAATAATGATAGTAATGTCCTCATTATTCACAGTAATTTTGAAGTAATGTAACTAGTTTTTTTTCTTTTTCAGTTAATAAAACCTTATTGGCCTGAATGGATGTAAAGAAACAAAGAGAGGTGTGAATATAAAAGATTGTGATAAACATTACTAATTTTATTGAAACTCTAAAAATACAAACCTATTTTTTATCACAATATCGCCTTTAACTACTTTTCTAATTTGTTTGACTTCAACCTTCAGCAGGTTATTTTGTCCGTTTCTCTTTTTAACAAGACCAGCTTTATTGGCCTTTATCAGTAATTAGGTATTTAGGTATGCCAAGCTTACCTACAATAACAATAAAGTAAAGAAGCGACGAATTCATTATACGAAGTTCGAATTGACAAAAACCACGCCCAGTTGCAATCTCGTACGGGTGGTTGCTAACCGGTTGCACGTCCGGCTACCTTCTGAACAGGGTTTCACCAGCCAAACCGGCATAGCGGCTAGGCAAAGGTACTGCCTTGCCAGACCTTCAGAAGCAGTCCAAAGTCTGCCGCTGTTTCAAACTCTAAGAACAATATACTTACATAAATCCAGAGAGGTAAAACAGACGAAAATACCTAAAAATGTTTATAAATATCGACAATGGTGACTGTAGAAATTATTCTCGGCTGATTCGTAATTTTTTTATTAGCTTTCAACAGTGGCTACACTAAAATGTACTTTAAAAAATATTCTATCTGTTGACTTAATAATGTTACTCTGTAAGTGTAAGAAAGTTAATCAATATTCACCAATAGTATAGAAAAGTTGTATCTTTTTTCTTTGATTTAATTGTTTTATTTAATTGTGCTAATCTTTAGTTGCACACCATACTTGTACACATACACATACACACTTATTCACTGGATGTGTAAGCACCAGACTTACATTGTATTCTCTTATGAACTGACCACTAGACAACTGATTTTCAAGGGGCAACCAATCAAATTACTAAGGATTATAAGGTAAAAATAGATGAATCAAAGAATTCTGCCTTAAACTAGCGACCTTTTCAAAGTACACTCCGTTGAAACTGCTCTATTGTACCAGAGCTCCAGTAAGCAATTGAATATTGGACAACATATTTTCACATAAGAACTAATTAGTCTCGAGAGCCTGACCCTTTACCGTCTGAAGGGGTCTGGCTAGCCAGACGGAGAACTTATCTGTTACGCGAGGCGTACAGCTATGACAAACAGCGCATTTACCGAGGAAACTTGCCAGGCGACTACTATAGAATAGAAAAGAGTGAAAAATTATAATCAAGTGTAACACTAAAACTTTAATAATGTAAGTCTAGACCCTCACTGTCTGATTGTTGTACTGTTAATAGTAGTAAGCCACACCCATGGCTATAAATTAGTAGAGTTTTGTAATACAGAGCAGTGAGATAAATATTAATATGATTCAAAGCAGAGTTACAAACCAGACACTGAACAAGTGTAATGAGAATTTGGAGAACACAATGAATGCAATAAATAGTCTACAGTACAAGTTTTTCAGGTAACTGAAAACTATAACTTGTTCTCTGGAGATTGTGGATATACATCAGTGGCGAAGGAACTGGCCCGGCAGACCTGGCAAGTGCCGGACCAATATTTTTCATAAGCGCCTGACCAATTTTTTTATAACTGCTTTTTCATAACTGCGTGACTATTTCAGTCTCACCAGCGAGACTATTTACTCAACCGCTCTACGTCGGCTCTTGTAGCTCTTTATATTTCATGTGCATGCGCAGTGATATTTATAGACTAGAACGGGTACAAAACTATATAACGATACTTTCCAGTTGAATTCGACCTGAACTGGTATGGCATCCTGTGGCGACTCCAGCGGTAGCGTACTGGAGCAGTACTGTCTAGAGAAGTCAGTTAAGTTGCAAACATGAATTTATTAGTGGAAGTGAGCGCAGGAAGAATTTTTGGATCATTTTAACTTGAGCTAATCATTAATTTTCTTTTATTATTTCAAATTCAAATTTTAATAACATTGTTCCTTTAATACAAAATGAGCTATGAAAATGGAAGGTATGAATTTGCCTGACCAATGAAAAAATGCTTCCGCCATCACTGTACATGTTGTAGATATAGTACTATAGCTTGATGGCTTCAAAGTGTACTTATATATTTAAGCTATTCTCATGGACTAAAACTACCACATGCCAAATAGGGAAATAAGTGAATTGGCAATTACTAAACTTAGTTATAATTATGTTAGATTTGAAGTATTGGCAGTACAACTATACATTTACACAAACAAACTGTATTTTGACACATGGGAATTGACTGGACACGAATGTTAATGAAGCTGTCATTTAATTATATCCTCTTGTAGAAAGGTTTATATTGCTGTTATCTTTGACCAAGATTTATTGATTTAGTAATTGTATGACATTACGCATATCAAACACTAGATTTAAAGATGAAATTTTTGTACTATCCTGGCATATGCTAATGATTTGATACTACTTAATTTTTAAGCATTCTTATGAAGTATTCGAGAATAACATGTTTATAGCTAGATTTTTAGCTGTTGAAGCTACTGTTGATTATTTTACTGAATTCATGTATGAACAGTCTAAAAGGTGTACATAAAAGTGTATAGGTTATGATACAGTTTGATTTCTTCATTTTTCTATATGTAACGAAATATAAGACTCAGGGTGATACTAAAACTGCTAAAACACCCTGTTGGAGTCTCAAAAAATTTCATTCTTTAAAATTGATTCTAGCATCTTCTAAACCAAAACTGAAAAATGACATATTATAGATAACAATAGTAGTTTGTTTACAAATCACGTTAAAATATACTTCAAAACTGCATTTTTTTTTGTAAACAGAACACCCTGTGGCGTCTCAAATTTTTTTCTTCTTTAAAATTGATTCTAGCATCTTCTAAACCAAAACTGAAAAATAACATAATATAGATATCAATAGTAGTCTTTTTACAAAACACGTTAAAATATACTTCCAAACTGCATTTTTTTTGTAAACAGTACTAACTGGTGGCTGCTGTGCTAATCTTGATACTAGTGCTTTGTATTAAATGTTTATGAAAGTGTTTAGGAGTGTTCAACAATCAGATACTTATGAAACAACAGTCACAATATCAAAAAGAGCAGGAATAGGAAACACTATACTTGTCCCAATTCCTTGTACACTGCAAGTCTGTAGATTACATAAATATTCAAGTGTCGACTCGTTTATATAATAATAGCTAAGCTGACATTCTAATACACTTAACATCAATAGTTAAGAAGTGCACTGCTTTAAAGAATATATCACATACTGTGCCAACATTGCTGTACTGAAGTAATGACATCACAATGGTTGATAGCATGGCCACTGTAAGATGACAAATCAGACTGGATGTGCATATTCTGTGCCATGTGTTCGCTCGTGTAGTATTAAAAAAATTGGACTGCACAATACATAGTCTTTATTTTGATACCACAAGTTTTGTCATAATATATATTGTAGTGGTGACATTGTATCGGTTGATGTTTTTGTTCTAAAATTAGCACAAAATGACCCTTGGGTGCCAGGGCCGTATCTAGAAAAAAATTTCCTGGGGGAGTGAATGTTCAATGTTGCGCCAGTTGTGTATAGCATAGGCAAACATTTATAATTTATTATGTTAATGTATATTATGTGTATAATATTTATTTATAGGTACATATATTAGATTAATAACATATACCAGCTGCAAAAAGCAGCTTGGCTTATTAAACCCAAAAAAGGTATAAATAATATTTGATTCTCCATAGAACGTGATTTTTCATCCAAGCTCATAACCACTATGTAAGACAATACGTTAGGAGAGGTTTGGCTGTTAGAAATTTGATATAATGATCATGCGGTCACTTAATCAGCCCCTTTTTCTCATGGCAACTGCTCTAAAATAATGCTAAGTGCTAAGTATATTGAGTAGCACTATAAAAACTACTGGGGTGCAACTGCACCCCATGCCCCCCACCTCAATAAAGCCCTGGGTACTCTATGTTACCAACAGGTTAAGACTTAAGTTTCATGCCTATATTTTTCATATGTTTTAATTGATTGTCTAACTTGCAAATGCTGGTCTTCAGAGCCGGTCATGATAAACATTAAAACTCTATTCATGCAGTTGCTGTTACAACAAAATACTTTGTAATCCGGGAAGAATCAATCAAGTAATTATATCTTGTCTCTTCTATTTGGTTCATGAGACTTCAACCCCAATTCTTGACACATTTCTAGCTGCAAACTCTACCTCACCAGGATACTTAATACTTAAAACACACTCTGTCATGTTTGACTCTGATAATCATCAATAGGCATGATTTTTCCATGGCTTGATACTTGCCAGTTTTTATAACATTCAGTGACAATTATTCTTTCATTTTAGAATTGATTGTTTCACAATTACTTGTGTTTTCATCTGCATTGTTGAAATATCTGGTGACTTCTCGAATGCACAATGCACCTCACACTGATAACCACAATTTAATGACTACTATGATCATAGGGGAAAGCTTGATGCCATGTGAGTTTGGCCTGTTTTAAACATTGTCAGAAAATTCACTACGCGCAGCATGTTTTGTCTGAAAGTTATTAGCTTAAGTATGTTATATTGTCCCATAAGGTAAAGTAAACTTTTAGTGTATGTCTGGAAAGTAATATATGGATATCTAATAGTGTGTTTCAACATATAATTGGCTTGCAGCAATCTAACTCTAGTTCATCATCACAATACTGAAAGTAATTTTAACTTGATAAGAAAAATAAAAATATTATTTTTAACATTACATTAACTTCACTTTCAGTCCAAGGAAATGCATTAAGCAATTTTAATTTTCTGAGGATATTAAAGGACAGATTTATACCTTTGTCATCAGTTCTTTCCTTGTGTACTTGATTTGGAACTTTAATTTACAGATAACGTTATATCATGTTGAGCAGTACGAGTAATACCGTAAGCTAGCCATCAAAGCAATAAATGACAAATATGGTTTGTTGGAGTACTCAATTTTACAGCTTCTGGACTAAGCATAAAGCTGTGCTATGGATACTGTCCTGGCAAATGGTAAACAGCTTAATGTATCATTTAACTTTAGATCCCTCTTTTATATTAACTATAACGGACAGCATTATTCCTAGAGTAATATTAACAATAGAAGCTACTATTGCAATTCTCTCACCTATAGCTGGATATGTTGCTGACATGAAGTATGGACAGTACAAAGTCTTGAAAGTCAGTACTCAGTTTATGATAGCATTTGAATTCTTCATTTTACTATTTTGGATTTTGATATCATCAATAGCAAATACTACAGATTACAAACTTCACATATTTATCTCCTGCCTATCAATTTCAATAGTAGGTTATTTGGTTGGAAGAGTATTATTCATTACAAATATTGTACAGTTTGGAATAGAGCAACTTAGAGATGATCCAACCTTTAAGTCTGACTTTTACCTTGTGATGGTTCTATTTGCAGACCAATTAACAGAGTTACTGATAAAAACTTGTAAAAGCCAATTTAATTTCAGACGTAAATTACATAATAATATTATATCTATAAGCAATGGAAGTATCATTGCATTTGATGTTTGTTTCAGTGTTTCAGTTGTTATTTCAGTGATCATACTGTTCCTGGTAGAAAAATATAGTTCCATATTTGAGCATCATAATTCAAAAGGAAATCCTTACAAGTTAGTATATGGTGTTATTTCCTTTGCCATCAAACACAAAAAACCAATTAGGAGAAGTGCATTCACATATTGTGATGATGAACGTCCATCTAGATTAGACTTCGGAAAGCAAAGATATGGAGGACCATTCACTACAGAGCAAGTAGAAGATGTAAAGGTCATGATTAATATAGTTAAAGTATTAATTGCTGTGTGTCCATATTTTTTACTGGAATTTACTGGAAATACAGTACTGGCTCAATATAGGCTCAACAAAGAGTTGTACACTTCTAATTTTCTCCATAGAATGATTCTGGAAAATGCTACACTTTCACCAATTATTGTCACTATTTTCATCCTATTCTTTTTTGTAATCATTAGACCATTTATTTGCAAATACACAGTTAGCATTCTTAAAAGGATTGGTGCTAGTTTAATCATTGGAATTTTTATGCAACTTATTATGATAGTGTGTGGCATTTTTTCCAGAGACAAACATTATTCCCTCGGAGACTCATGTTTAATAGTCAATATCAGTTCCATAGGCTACCTCAATGTAACAATACCACAGTTTTTATTACCTACTTTGTTACAAGTGTGTTTGGCATTTAGTCAAATGTTATTCTACATAGCAGTTTGGCAATTCATTTGCTGTCAGAGTCCTCGATACATGAAAGGACTTTTGTTTGGACTCTATTATTTCAGTAGGGCAGTGTTGCGGTTGATCTCTATTATACTGTTACGTTTTTCTCTCAATAAAAACTTCAAATATGGCTGTGCATTCAATTATTTGATTATCTATTTCGTTATTGGAGTAATCACATTGATATTGTTTGTGATAACAGCTCACAAATATCGCTATCGTAAGAGAGAAGATATTTGTAATGTGTACCAATATGCTGAAAATTATTACGCATTTCATGAGTGAATTGATATTTAGTTATTGATTTTACCAATATTATGAATTATTATTAACATGCTGCAGTTGGTGATGTTAGTGGACTTAGTTTGTATATGTTTAGTTGATTTCATTGTATCTTACATTGTACTTACTTATAGTAGCATTCCAATGTTTTCATAGCATATTATTAAATTTATATATCATTTTTACATGTTCATTTAATTCACATAATGTCTTTGCAATGATATTAAATTTAAGATAACTTTTTTTTCCTAAATCTAGAATTTTGGATCATACAATAATAGAAATAAACCATTCTTACAATGAGGGGGAAAATATAATCAAGTGTAACACTAAAAAATTAATAATGTGAGTCTGGATCCTCACTTTCTGCTTGTATATTTTTGTTTTACTGTTAATAGTTAACAACCACCATGGCTATAAATTACAGAGCATTGAGATAAACATTAATATGATTCAATCAGAGTTAGAAACCGGACACTAAAAAAGTGTAATGACAATAATTTGGAGAACACAATGAATGCAATAAATAGTCTACAGTACAAGTTTTTCAGGTAACTGAAAACTATAACTTGTTCTCTGGAGATTGTGGATATACATGTTGTAGATATAGTACTATAGCTTGATGGCTTAAAAGTGTACTTATATATTTAAACTTTTCTCAAGGACTAATATTACCACATGCCAAAAAACGAAACAAGTGAATTGGCCATTGCTAAACTTAATTATAATAATGTTAGATTTGAAGTATTGGCAGAACAACTATACATTTACAAACACAGACAGTATTTAGACACACGAGGAATTGACCGGACACAAAATGTTAATAAAGCTGTCATTTAATTATATCCTCTTGTAGAAAGGTTTATATTGCTGTTATGTTTGACCAAGATATATTGATTTTGTAATTGGATGTAGACTAGAATTAAAGCTGAACTTTTTTTACTGTCCTGGCATATGCTAATGATTTTAAAGCATTCTTATGAAGTATTCATGACTAACATCTTTATAGCTAGCATATTATTTGCAATTGAGAGTACTGTTTCAATAGTTTTGTTGTTAGAGTATTCTTTTACTGAATTCGGGTATGTACAGTACTAAAAGGAGTACATAAAAGTGTATAGATTATGATAAATTGGAATTCTTCATTTTGCTACTTGTGTTACAAAAAATAAAAAAAATGTAGGACTCAGCGTGATACTAAACTGCTAAAAATACCCTGTTGGAGTCTCAAAAAAATTTCCTTCTTTAAAAAATGATTCAAGCATCTACTTAACCAAAACTGAAAAATAGCATATAACTAAAAATAGTAATTTGTTTATAAATCACGTTAAAATATACTTCAAAACTACATCTTTTTGGTGAACAAATCTGGTAGCAGCTGTGCTATTTTCAATACAATCTGCTTTGTACTAAATACTTATGAAAGCATTAGGAGGATTAGACAATCAGATAGTTGTTAAATAACAGCTTCTTCCAAGTAATGGTGGTTTCTTTAGTATTATCATTTAGCCATTGTGGCTACCAGTGGCACTTGACAAAGACAATCTCCTTTGTACTATATGTTTATGAAAGCATTTAGGAGAGTTAGACAATCAGATAGTTGTTAAATAACAGCTTCTTCCAAGTAATGGTGGTTTCCACAAGCAGACAGTGAGGATCTAGACTCACATTATTAATTTTTTAGTGTTACACTTGATTATAATTTTTCCCTCATTGTAAGAATGGTTTATTTCTATTATTGTATGATCCAAAATTCTAGATTTAGTAAAAAAAAAGTTATCTTAAATTTAACATCATTGCAAAGACATTATGTGAATTGAACATGTAAAAATGATATATAAAATTAATAATATGCTATGAAAACATCGAAATGTTACTATAAGTAAGTACAAAGTAAGATACAATGAAATCAATTAAAAATATACAAACTAAGTCCACTAACTACACCAACTGCAGCATGTCAACAATAATTCATATTAGTAAAACAATAACTAAATATCAATTCACTCATGAAATGCGTAATAATCTTCAGCATATTGGTACACATTACAAATATCTTCTCTCTTACGATAGCGATATCTGTGAGCTGTTATCATAAACAATATCA
>WLWD01004747.1_pt1 | contig 14078 bp, 12 predicted proteins | sample 6712731 | NCBI WGS metagenome assembly WLWD01 (sample SAMN12718690, study PRJNA576275) | sponge metagenome | isolation source: marine sponge | host: Mycale hentscheli | place: New Zealand: South Island, Marlborough, Capsize Point | collected 2014-11-01
CGTACTGGTGACCCGTACTGCATCATCACGTACTGGTGACCCGTACTGCATCATTACGTGCTGGTGACCCGTACTGCATCATTATGTGCTGGTGACCCGTACTGCATCATTATGTGCTGGTGACCCGTACTGCATCATCACGTACTGGTGACCCGTACTGCATCATTATGTACTGGTGACCCGTACTGCATCATCACGTACTGGTGACCCGTACTGCATCATTATGTGCTGGTGACCCGTACTGCATCATCACGTACTGGTGACCCGTACTGCATCATTATGTGCTGGTGACCCGTACTGCATCATTACGTGCTGGTGACCTGTACTGCATCATCACGTACTGGTGACCCGTACTGCATCATTACGTACTGGTGACCCGTACTGCATCATCACGTACTGGTGACCCGTACTGCATCATTATGTGCTGGTGACCCGTACTGCATCATTACGTGCTGGTGACCTGTACTGCATCATCACGTACTGGTGACCCGTACTGCATCATTACGTACTGGTGACCCGTACTGCATCATCACGTACTGGTGACCCGTACTGCATCATTATGTGCTGGTGACCCGTACTGCATCATTACGTGCTGGTGACCTGTACTGCATCATCACGTACTGGTGACCCGTACTGCATCATTACGTACTGGTGACCCGTACTGCATCATCACGTACTGGCGACCCGTACTGCATCATCACGTACTGGCGACCCGTACTGCATCATCACGTACTGGCGACCTGTACTGCATCATCACGTACTGGTGACCCGTACTGCATCATTACGTACTGGTGACCCGTACTGCATCATCACGTACTGGTGACCCGTACTGCATCATTATGTGCTGGTGACCCGTACTGCATCATTATGTGCTGGTGACCCGTACTGCATCATCACGTACTGGTGACCCGTACTGCATCATTATGTGCTGGTGACCCGTACTGCATCATTACGTGCTGGTGACCCGTACTGCATCATTATGTGCTGGTGACCCGTACTGCATCATTATGTGCTGGTGACTCGTACTGCATCATTACGTGCTGGTGACCCGTACTGCATCATTATGTGCTGGTGACCCGTACTGCATCATTACGTGCTGGTGACCCGTACTGCATCATTACGTGCTGGTGACCCGTACTGCATCATTACGTGCTGGTGACCCGTACTGCATCATTATGTGCTGGTGACTCGTACTGCATCATTATGTGCTGGTGACCCGTACTGCATCATTATGTGCTGGTGACCCGTACTGCATCATTATGTGCTGGTGACCCATACTGCATCATCACGTACTGGTGACCCGTACTGCATCATTACGTGCTGGTGACCCGTACTGCATCATTATGTGCTGGTGACCTGTACTGCATCATTATGTGCTGGTGACCCGTACTGCATCATTATGTGCTGGTGACCCGTACTGCATCATTATGTGCTGGTGACCCGTACTGCATCATTATGTGCTGGTGACCCGTACTGCATCATTATGTGCTGGTGACCTGTACTGCATCAATTTTAATTGAATCAGTTCATTTGGCTCGCTCATTTACTGTAGCTGAGAATACCACTAGCTTCTAATTCACAGATTTATTTGTGTGTGTGTGATAGGTGTGGAGCGTGTCACAAGCAGTGAGTCACATGACTCAATTAGTGAATTACAAACCTTTGTTCATTGAAGAACCAACAAGTCCTGATGACATTGCTGGACATGCCAAGATAGGCAGAGCTCTGAAGGAGCATAATATCGGCATAGCAACAGGAGAGATGTGTCAGAATAGTGTCATGTTCAAACAGTTTCTAGCATCCGGTGCTATGGACTACTGCCAGATAGATGCATGCAGACTGGGCGGGGTTGGAGAGATAATTGCAGTGTTACTCATGGCAACTAAGTTTAATGTCCCAGTGTGCCCGCACGCAGGGGGTGTGGGACTGTGTGAGTATGTAGTGCATATGTCTATGTTCGACTACGTGTGTGTGTCTGGTAGTCTGGAGGGCCGTATGACAGAATATGCAGAACATCTCCACGACCACTTCATGGAACCTGTGCGGGTAAAGGGTAGCAGTTACTTCCCTCCTCAAAGAAATGGTTATTCTGAAATGAAGTCTGACTCGTATAACAAGTTCTCTTTTCCACATGGAGAGGCGTGGCAAGGAAATGGACCATAATTATATAGTATTTATGAATGTATTTTTACTGTTTTGTGTTAAGATGCTGTAATAGGTATATGACTTGATACACCTACCTTTATATGCAGTTTAAACTCTAATTAAACGAAGTTAACCTTGGAGTGACTATAGGAGGGCAGTGCCGGGGGTGTGTGGTCAGCAATTAAGAAAAGAGGCGCGAAGTGGGGAGAACTAGTGCGCATCATTTCCCAAAGCTAGCATAGCAATCCAGCTCAAGGGGTGAAGCTCAAGACGCTCAGTTATTGTTGAGATTTCACCTAGGAACGTAAAAGTGAGAAGAACTATGGATGAAGGAAGTTCTTCGTCGTCAACCACCGCGAGCACAGTGGCGACTACTCCTACCACTGCGGGCTCACCAACGATGGTCACGGGCGTTGGTTCGCTGGTCAACGCCATAGCTAGAGCTGTTCAGTCGGGCATGTCAGCTAGCATGGAAGAGCTGGGGAGGACGATCGATGACAAGATTCAGGCAGGCATTCGAGCTCACACGCCAATTGGAGGCAGAGGAGTCAGCAGACATAGCAGTTCATCCAGCAGACCACCCATGCAGGGCACCCTACAGCCAGGAGTAGGAACTTATCTGGGGGCAGCACCTGCTACTTGCAGCATAGCAGCACCACTCTCGACTTCAACTACCCCTTCCTCACAGACTACAATACTACCGGTTCTCGCAGCAAGCGAAATCTCGTCCACTCCACGTCCAGGATCAGGGGATCGTAGTGCAACAGGGAGCACTCTGGCGGGGGGTTCATCGCTAGCAGCAGGTATGGAATCTTATTATGGTAGCATGCCCCCACCAGCAGCTATTGCCAGCGTGCCGTCGTTTAGGGTAGAACCGCCTCAGGTACCTCTCTCTGTACCGGTTAGGGCTGAAACTGAGTCAGTGGCGCTACCATTAACTGCATCCCCCTCTGTATTTGCACCCCCTCTGCCGACGGCGCCACAGGCACTAGCTCCTAGTGGGGTTACTGTCCCACCCAAATTAGCCCAGAAAATATGGCGGGGAGAGTTTATTGAGATGGCAGAGCTATTACCCGATAAGCTAGGCATGTCAGATGCAGCTAATGTGATAAATGCTGCCAGGGAGGAGAAGAAAACCAGAAGCAAACGAGTATCCAGCATACTCCAGTGGGTAGAATGCTTCCACGCCTACATAGGGGTGGTAATTCAGCAACAGCCAGACAGGGCGCATGACTTGCTAGCGTATGCATCGACAATAGTGCATGCGGCCAGAAAGTACAAGGGTGATGGCTGGGCAACTTATGATCGCAACTTTCGCAAGCGAGCGGCAGCGCATCCAAGGGAGAAATGGGGTGAGCTTAACACTCCTTTGTGGACACTAGCATTCTGCAATGCGGAGCCGAAAGAGCACTGTAACCTATGCTTTAGCCTAGACCATACCACTACAGCCTGCGAGGACTACGAAGCTACTGAGGAATTCCAGTCGCAATCAAGGCAGGCCTCACGAGCAGGGCGACCAAAAGACAGAGCTTCCTTAAGCCAACGCAGGCCCATTTGTATTAACTGGAATAGATACTCTTGCACTAGCTCTACCTGTGAGTATCTTCATATATGTCTAGAATGCCACCAACGGCACCGCGAGAGGGACTGCCCAACTGCTAGAAGATTCTCACCTTACCCGAAGGAGAGACCTTCCCGCAAGGAGGGAGCCAAACCCCCCTTTCGAGGTAGGGGGCCCTCATCTCAGTAGGGCCCCAGTGCCCATATACCCCATGCACTCCACCACCAATGATTCAAGCAATGCCACACCTCCTATATTCGAATCCAAAGTTACACTCTCTCACAATCATATCACGGACAGCCTCAAACTCGATAATATAAGTTCAGTTTGCCAACCGATTGTACTCCCGCCGCTTAAGGCCCCCGGCATGGCCGAGTGTAAGCTCCCGTTCTCGTTAGTGACCGGGCTGACAATCAAACAGCAAGCCTACCCATACACACATGACTTGCTGTTACTGGAGCAATTTAGTCCACACAGCCGTGAACTACCGGCTATCCCCAACATCTCTTCTATCGCCTCTCCGTTAATTTCTGCTGCCTGGGAAACCGCCCTACACGATCATCCAGATCAAGACCTATGCGCTTTTATTGGCAGAGGGATCACAAGGGGATTTAGAATTGGTTATGACTCATCACACCGTCGTCAATCATGCGCTTTTATTGGCAGAGGGATCACAAGGGGATTTAGAATTGGTTATGACTCATCACACCGTCGTCAATCAGCAACAAAGAATATGCCTTCAGCGATGTCCAATCCGGAGCCAGTGGATCAATATCTACAAACTGAAGTAGCAGAGGGACGCATCATAGGCCCTCTTCCAGCCTCTTTCCGGCACTGCGTGCACGTAAATCGTTTTGGATTTATTCCGAAACGGCACAAACCCAATAGATGGAGGCTCATAACGGATCTCTCCTCACCCCATGGTAAAAGTATCAATGATGGTATTTGCAAGGACCTATGCTCATTGCAATACGAGTCTGTGGACGACGCAGCAAGGATTATCATGGACTGGGGGGAGGGCACTCAACTGGCCAAAATTGACATAGCCCATGCGTACCGTAACGTCCCAATCCACCCAGCCGACAGATGTCTACTTGGAATGGAGTGGAAGGGTAGTATTTACATAGACACGGCTCTACCTTTTGGCCTTCGATCAGCGCCAAAGGTATTCTGCGCATTATCCGATGCCTTGGAATGGATTCTTCTCCAAGCAGGTATCACAGCGTGCCTGCACTACATTGACGATTTCCTCACGTTTGGACACCCGAATTCGTCAGAATGCCAGCATAACTTAGAAGTCCTAAAATCTGAATGTTCCAACCTTGGCGTGCCATTAGCAGAGGAGAAGATTGAAGGCCCCGTCACCTCGCTAACTTTCTTAGGCATCGAACTGGATACGACACGAATGATCATGTGCCTGCCAGAGGGGAAGTTACAGAGCTTGAGAAGGCTCATAGAAGAATGGACACTGAAGAGGGCTGCTACGAAACGAGCTATGCTCTCTTTGATCGGAGAGCTGGCCCACGCAGCAAAGGTGGTAGCTCCTGGTCGCACCTTCCTCCGGAGAATGATCTTGTGCGCTAACTCGCGAAACAAGCTTGATCACTGGATTCGCATCACGAAAGAATTCAGATCAGACCTGTTCTGGTGGCACGTTTATATTCAACAATGGAATGGGGTTTCCCTCCTGGCAGCCCATGTGCATCGCCCACCCGACTATCACACCTTTACAGATGCCTCAGGCTCCTGGGGTTGCGGCGCGGTCACAGATCAGCTATGGTTTCAGTGCCCTTGGTCACCATCCTGGGAAGGGGTCAACATAGCAACCAAAGAGATGGTCCCAATAGTCCTAGCTGTAGCTGTTTGGGGTGAGAGGTGGCTTAACAGGCATGTTTTGATCAGATCTGATAACTGGGCTGTGGTTGAAATCCTATAGTGTAGAACCAGTCGTGATTCCCAAATCATGCACCTACTTAGATGTCTCCATTTCTTTTGTGCAAAATACAATGTACGGGTGACAGCCAGGCACATCCCGGGGGTAGAAAATAAGGCTGCTGATGCCTTGTCTAGGGATGATTTATCACGTTTCTTTCTCTCTCTCCCTAATGCTCAACAGTGTCCTACCCCGGTACCACACGACCTATGGAACGTAGTGGTGGAAGAGCAACCGGACTGGCTATCCCAGAGCTGGAGATCAAGGCTGAGCTCCTGCTGAGCAAGGGCATCGCTCGCTCAACAGATAAAGTCTACACATCAGCACAACGGATTTTCCTGGACTTCTGTCAGCGCTTAAGTCTAACACCAATGCCAGTTGCAGAATCTACCCTCATACTGTTTGTGACGGAGCTTGCTCAAACAAGGGCTCACTCAACCATAAGAACATATCTTGCAGGTGTCCGCCATCTTCATATCATCCACAACTATGGCAACCCCTTGGAAAAGAAACTGAAACTTGACTTGGTGCTGAAAGGTATCCATCGAGTCCAACCCAACCAGAAAGCCCCGAGGCTGCCAGTAACTCTAGTAGTCCTTGAAAAAATCCAGCAAGGATTGAGCCAGGCGCCAGGTTTTGAGAGTGCTATGCTGTGGGCGGCGTGTTGCTTGGGGTTTTTTTGGTTTTCTGCGCTGCGGGGAGTTTCTACCTCAGAATGTGTCACAGTTTGACCCAGAGCGCCACTTGACAGCTGCAGATGTCGCTGTGGACAATCACCTGAATCCCACTCGTTTGGCAGTTCGCATCAAGCTCTCAAAAACGGACCAATTTGGTCACGGTACAACCATCTACATTGGGAAAACCAGCCACAGCATTTGTCCAGTGTCAGCCATCTTACAGTATCTTGCAATTCGTCCCCCATCGGAGGGTCCACTATTTGTCTCGTGGGATAGCAGGCCAGTCACAAAGCAGTCCTTCATCGAGTCTGTAAGGACAGTGCTGACCAAAGCAGGAGTTGACCCATCGGGTTACAAGGGACACTCCTTCCGAATACGGGCCGCTACTACTGCAGCAGCCTGTGGCCTCAGTGACGGGCTAATCAAGACGTTGGGAAGGTGGTCTAGTGCAGCCTACCAGACTTACATCAAGGTGCCTCCACAGGAGTTAGCATCAGTCGCACCTATGTTGGTCAGCCAGCACTCATCGGGGCAGAGCTAACAAGAAACACCGCTCAACGTGAAGTCAATTTGGTTGTCAAACGGAACTCATCATAGCAAAACTAACGAGTATTTCATACCAATCACTCATTTTCCTTGGCTGTCAGTTAATTTGCACATTTCATTCTCCTAATGATTAAAAAAAAAAAAAAAAAAAATTAGAAAACAAAAGACATAAATAAATAGACTCAACTACTTGGGGAGGAATTTCTAGCAGAAATTATGGTGTTAAGGTATGGGGTCACTCCCCAAGTATATGTGGGCCAAATGAGGTAGTATGATATATATCTCGTGCATAAGAATTACCCTCAACTAGCCGGCTGATGGGCAAGACAATATGTAGAAGCTCTGCCAGAAGTAAGCTAATCCTCGTCAGTGCCTCCAGTCGGGCACCAGAACTGCAAGCACTAGTTTCTGTCTAAAGCTAATGGCCTGGCCTTGCACCAATACGAGTCATGCAACAAGACTTTAAGAGGGCAGAGTCAGAAGCATCTGGCTCTCTACAATGCCAGACTATCTACAATGCCAAGGCCAGAAGCATCTGGCTCTCTACAATGCCAGACTATCTACAATGCCAAGGCCAGAAGCATCTGGCTCTCTACAATGCCAGACTATCTACAATGCCAAGGCCAGAAGCGTCTGGCTTTCTGCAATGCCAATGCCAGAACTGCTTTGATCTCTACAATGCCAAAGCCAGTAACAACTGGCTGTCTACAATGCTAAGGCCAGAGACTGAATATGCTGGCCGCTGGGGCAGAAGGGAGCCAGGTCCATCCCTTCTGCCCCTTGCCCACAAATCCCTTGCACTGTACCCTCCAAGGTTGTAGTTACTAATTGGGCCAAGAACGTACTAGTGGTTAACTTATAACTAGACAAGGTGGGGGGATTTGACGACCCTTGGCCTGTTATGGTTTGAGCCGGACTTGCGTGATGTGCAAATGAAGTAGTCTGGCGTGGCGTAGCCAGACCGTAGCGCGCGGTTGGGTAAAGGAGCCAGACTACAAATGAAGTAGGTCCACGTCAGTTTTACACCGCGTACTAGTGGGTAGGCGGGGCGTCAACGTTTCTTTTAATGACGACGTTTACCCATTAGTACACGGAGGCGGTTTTATTATAAAAGACTTGACACAAGAGAAGTTTTATGAAGTTGTTACTTGTTTCTCTTTAGTAGCTTATGTAAGTAGTTTCTTGTTGCGCAGCTGCTGCTGTGTCCTAGTATGGCTAAACCAGAACCTGATGATGAACTCCCTTCAATGGCCAATGACGAGGACAAGTTTGGCCCTCCTCACGCCCAATCTGTTTCTGAGACTTTGCAATTTTGGATTCTACTGCCAGGAATATTGCTGTTAGCACTGTTTGCAGGTAGGTTTATTGGTTGTTTTTTTTTTCATGGAAGTTTTTTTTTTTAATTCAGCCATAGCTATACTGCCCAACTACTTTTCGTGTGAATTGATTGCCTCCATCCGATTCTCATGTCAATAAAGTAGAATTGAAACATGCACAGTGCAGTAGTTAGTATTACAGTTTATTTTGTTTCTTAACCTTTACATGAATTATTCTTTATTTTCTGCAGGATATATTTTTTACAAACTCATAAGAAAACAAGGGGAAAGAGAAAGGAAGAGAGCAGAAAAGAAGAAAAGGCAGGACAAAAAGAAAACCAAATAGACCCTCATTCTGTACACATTTTAGAACATATTTGTATTTGTGGTTTTCATCAGGTCAAACAAACATTGCACACAAGTGATTGCTTTTGTTTGGCTACTTATTGGGTTTAGTAGACAAGACATTGCTCACTGTTAACCGGTTCTTTAAGGAATGTCTGCCTCCCACGTACAGTGCTAATTAACGAGCTCCTGTAATGATAGATCTGATCTAGTGAGGGATTATGAATGAGAGTGAGTGGACGAGACTGAATGTTGAGCCACATACATTGTGTAGATGTTGACTAGAGAGGACACAGTTCCTAACAGTCCCCATACACTGGCAGGCAAATGTCCTCCCCACAAACATCCTTGGGGCAACCAGTGTATTGCTAGTGTCAAGTCACATAAGTACCTGACCATCTTCAACACAGAGTGGATCCACTGTTGCCTTGGCGATGTAGGTGTGGTCTTGTTATGAATTACATGCAGCAGAAGTTTGGTAATATTTATGAGAAGTGGCACAATCCACAAGATTATAGCTACCGTCCACAGGTGGGCGGAGTTTAGTGAAATTAGACCATAATCTGCTGCCCAAGCCAAATGTTCCACAGGATAATAGAATTGACCAAACACTGCCTCTATCAACCTCACCACTCCCCCTTTCTACACACACACACACACACACACACACACACACACATTGTTATAGCTCTTCCCTGAGTTCTCTTCTAGTCCATAAACGTACCTGGAGGCTTTGAAGGGTATTCAATACAGCTGGAAGATCGTCCAATAGCCTTAAAGTCACTCTTGTCCCAGACAAACAATAAGACACGGTCAGAAACTTCTTACTGCAAGAGGCAGAACCACATACCTCTGCCACACCGCCCAATAAAGCTGAAGAAAATTGAAATACTCGAAATACTTCGCTCCTAAACCAGTAGTTGTCTAGAAACCTGGAAATCTCCCCGGCAGTGTCCATATTTTACTTTACCTCGGACTTGACTGCAGCACAGCAGCCACGCCCATGGAAATAAACAGTGGTAAAGATCGTGACAGTTAGTAGAATTCACTGAGCGATTAGCGCGCAAGTATCGCCCCACAATGGCGGCTCTCTGGCAGAGTTTCTTGGACGCTTCAGATTATACGGAGTATTCTCCTTTCTTCCCCAACCCAGCCATTTGTGTGAGGGACATGCTCCTTACTTTTAGCAAAGAACTGTACGACCGCTATCCTTGGAACGGAATAGGAGTATGGTTTGGAGAAGTGTGGCACTGGCTGATGAGAAGTCACTTAGCAGATCCCTCCATCATTGTCTTACCGCTCATCATTGCCATTTTTCTGACTCTTCTAAGAATCTTCCTCAACTGGGCTATTTTTAGGGTAAGGGAATGGGAGCATTAGTCAAGTGTCTAGACAACTTCCTAATACAACACTGGGAGAGGGTGATAGAAAATTGCTTGCACCATTAATCTGACTCCTCGGTGCATTAAAAAAACCCGAAACAGAATGCATTGAGTCTTGGGAGCTGTTCTATTGAATGTTAGTACAGAGTGAGTCAACTCTAGAAACTATTGAATTGGAGCAATAGTTGTGGAGCAATGGTTGTGGAGCAATAGTTGTGGAGCAATGGTTGTGGAGCAATGGTTGTGGAGCAATGGTTGTGGAGCAATGGTTGTGGAGCAATGGTTGTGGAGCAATGGTTGTGGAGCAATGGTTGTGGAGCAATGGTTGTGGAGCAATGGTTGTGGAGCAATGGTTGTGGAGCAATGGTTGTGGAGCAATGGTTGTGGAGCAATGGTTGTGGTGCACCAATTGACCAAGAATATTATTTTAGGATGCTTTTTCCCTTGAAAGTAATGCACTCTGAAAAGTGAGGGCTGTAAGATGGCCATATGTATCAAAGGAAAAATAGCAACCCAGAGATGCACCCAAAATATTTGAAATTTAGCTATTTTCGAGGGCTGAGAACTCCCGCATGCATCACAGTGACCAAAGCATTTCAAGGAAGTATACTGTATTAATATTTTGTGTAACGATTTTCAAATTTGGTTCTTAGCTCCTCACCATGACAACGTTGTAGGTAATATTTCATCGAATAGCCCTTGCTGATTGAGAATTACACCCCTCAACATTGCATACACTCATTAAACTAATATTCAATTAAGCCAAATAGGTCAAATATTGGAGTATCTAGGAGGACTATGACTTCTTATTGTGTAAGCTTGTATAGCTCAAACTGATTCCTTATTGAAAGCTTGGCTCAAGAATAGTTCAGAAACCAGTTTTCAGTGCAATCCTGTGTACTAATTTTGCAGTAAAAGCTCTTAAGTTGAGCCTGTAGACAAGGCAAGTAGAAAGTGGGCATAACACTCTAATATTTTTTAAATGATATTTTTTTAGTAAACATGACTTATTGCGTATATTCCCATCTGTCTCAGTTCCCATCTGTCTCAGTTCCCGTCTGTCTCAGTTCCCATCTGTCTCAGTTCCCGTCTGTCTCAGTTCCCATCTGTCTCAGTTCCTGTCTGTCTCAGTTCCCATCTGTCTCAGTTCCCATTTGTCTCAGTTCCTGTCTGTCTCAGTTCCCGTCTGTCTCAGTTCCCGTCTGTCTCAGTTCCCATCTGTCTCAGTTCCCATCTGTCTCAGTTCCTGTCTGTCTCAGTTCCCATCTGTCTCAGTTCCCATCTGTCTCAGTTCCCGTCTGTCTCAGTTCCCATCTGTCTCAGTTCCTGTCTGTCTCAGTTCCCATCTGTCTCAGTTCCTGTCTGTCTCAGTTCCCATCTGTCTCAGTTCCCATCTGTCTCAGTTCCCATCTGTCTCAGTTCCCATCTGTCTCAGTTCCCGTCTGTCTCAGTTCCCGTCTGTCTCAGTTCCCGTCTGTCTCAGTTCCCGTCTGTCTCGGTTCCCGTCTGTCTCAGTTCCCGTCTGTCTCAGTTCCCGTCTGTCTCAGTTCCCGTCTGTCTCAGTTCCCGTCTGTCTCAGTTCCCGTCTGTCTCAGTTCCCGTCTGTCTCGGTTCCCGTCTGTCTCAGTTCCCGTCTGTCTCAGTTCCCGTCTGTCTCAGTTCCCGTCTGTCTCAGTTCCTGTCTGTCTCAGTTCCCGTATGTCTCAGTTCCCGTCTGTTTCAGTTCCCGTATGTCTCAGTTTGCAGGGTGCATGTAATTAGTGTCCACTAATGATAACATGTGATGTGTGTGTGTGTTTCAGAGGATTCCTGTGTGGTGCAAGATGACAGCAGATGCTAGTGAGAAGTTTCCTGAGAGCATTTGGAAGTGCTGCTACTACCTGTGCACATGGCTGGTGGCGTTATACATTTTAGTATCCGGAGAGAACAACTTACTCTTCAAACTTCAGTACCATTGGAACTGTAAGTGGGTGTCGCTTTTGGCACCATTGAGTTAGCGTGTCACTATGCCAGTGAGTGGGTGTGGCAGTAAGTGGGCGTGGCATTGTGCCAGTGAGCGGATATGGCTTTGTGGCAATGAGTGGATGTGGCATTGTGACAGCAAGTGGGCGTGACAGTGAATGGGTGTGGTGTTGTAGTATGACAGTATCTAGTAAACTGACTGGTAATGCATGTAAATATTACTTGTGTGTGTGTGTGTGTGTGTAGCATGGGACCCCACCCTAAGGGTGGAGCCTCTAGCGTACTGGCTCTACATGACCCAGATAGGGTTCTACATCCACTGTGTGTATGCTACAATGTGCATTGAAACCATCAGAAGAGACTTCTTTGTACTTATCATGCATCATCTACTCACCATTAGTCTTCTGGCTTTCTCTTACCTGGTCAGGTGAGTGTCACATGACCCAGATGTGTTTACACTGTGTAACTTTGCTTCTAGTCACATGATGTGATCAAGAATCACATGATCTAATTGAGAGGTACAAACCTATAACTGGCATTAAATGACAGACTTAGAGTTGGAGCATACACGGCACAATTTGGGACAACTCTTTTTACAGCTTACGTGTATGGAAGGTTTACAGTATCTGTGTGTGTGTGTCTGTCTGTCTGTGGGTGTGTCTGTCTGTGTGTCTGCCTGTCTGTCTGTCTGTGTGTTGTCTGTCTGTTTGTGTCTGAGTGTCTGTCTGCCTGTCTGTCTGTGTGTCTGTCTGTTTGTGTCTGAGTGTCTGTCTGCCTGTCTGTCTGTGTGTCTGCCTGTCTGTCTGTGTGTCTATCTGTCTGTGGGTGTGTCTGTCTGCCTGTCTGTCTGTTTGTGTCTGAGTGTCTGTAACGAATGCATTCAAGCATTGAAAGTAGAATGAAACTGGAAAATTCGTCTTTTTTCAATACTTGTGTTCTGTGCTATTGTTCCATTCCAATGTTTAGGTTCTACTATATTGGATTTGTGCCATAATTCTATTCCCATGTTTAGATTCTACTTCCTTGGACTCATGCTGCTGTTTGTTCTGGATATTGGAGATGTGCTTCTGGAGTTGTCCAAGACTGTGTTTTATTTCAAGGACAGGGCCAACAGGAAGAACCCAGGTGCAGAGATGGCCGCCAACATCTGCTTCGGCATCTTCACACTGCAACAGTAAGACATTGTAGACTTTTCCTGGGCCTGAGCCTGGGGACCTGATGCTCCTCCCACTCTCTTGAGGCACCTCCTGCACTAGCCACACCCCCTGTGTATTGAGCACCCTCATTATCAGTTACACTAATGTCCTGTGTTACCATTAGTTCCCATGTAGTCCTGACAGTCTCCACCATGTTGTGGGTGAGCCAGCACTAATGGCGAGTGAGCTAACCTTTAAACAATAAAGATTTACTGATTTCTATACTTTTAATCAGCCCCAAGGATAGATCTAGGCTAGACTAGCTCACCATCAGTGTTTATAGATATAGCTAGACTAGCTCACCATCAGTGTTTATAGATATAGCTAGACTAGCTCACCATCAGTGTTTATAGATATAGCTAGACTAGCTCACCATCAGTGTTTATAGATATAGCTAGACTAGCTCACCATCAGTGTTTATAGATATAGCTAGACTACCTCACCATCAGTGTTTATAGATATAGCTAGACTAGCTCACCATCAGTGTTTATAGATATAGCTAGACTAGCTCACCATCAGTGTTTATAGATATAGCTAGACTACCTCACCATCAGTGTTTATAGATATAGCTAGACTACCTCACCATCAGTGTTTATAGATATAGCTAGACTAGCTCACCATCAGTGTTTATAGATATAGCTAGACTAGCTCACCATCAGTGTTTATAGATATAGCTAGACTACCTCACCATCAGTGTTTATAGATATAGCTAGACTAGCTCACCATCAGTGTTTATAGATATAGCTAGACTAGCTCACCATCAGTGTTTATAGATATAGCTAGACTAGCTCACCATCAGTGTTTATAGATATAGCTAGACTACCTCACCATCAGTGTTTATAGATATAGCTAGACTAGCTCACCATCAGTGTTTATAGATATAGCTAGACTAGCTCACCATCAGTGTTTATAGATATAGCTAGACTAGCTCACCATCAGTGTTTATAGATATAGCTAGACTAGCTCACCATCAGTGTTTATAGATATAGCTAGACTACCTCACCATCAGTGTTTA
>WLWD01000691.1_pt1 | contig 14074 bp, 2 predicted proteins | sample 6712731 | NCBI WGS metagenome assembly WLWD01 (sample SAMN12718690, study PRJNA576275) | sponge metagenome | isolation source: marine sponge | host: Mycale hentscheli | place: New Zealand: South Island, Marlborough, Capsize Point | collected 2014-11-01
ACCAACCCAGAGTGTACCAGTATTGTGAATACCAACCCAGACTGTACCAGTATTGTGAATACCAACCCAGAGAGTACCAGTATTATGAATACCAACCCAGTGTGTACAAGTATTGTGAATACCAACCCAGAGAGTACCAGTATTATGAATACCAACCCAGTGTGTACCAGTATTGTGAATACCAACCCAGAGAATACCAGTATTGTGAATACCAACCCAGAGAGTACCAGTATTGTGAATACCAACCCAGAGAGTACCAGTATTGTGAATACCAACCCAGACTGTACCAGTATTGTGAATACCAACCCAGAGAGTACCAGTATTGTGAATACCAACCCAGACTGTACCAGTAGTGTGAATACCAACCCAGACTGTACCAGTATTGTGAATACCATCCCAGAGAGTACCAGTATTGTGAATACCAACCCAGAGAGTACCAGTATTGTGAATACCAACCCAGACTGTACCAGTATTGTGAATACCAACCCAGACTGTACCAGTATTGTGAATACCAACCCAGTCTGTACCAGTATTGTGAATACCAACCCAGAGAGTACCAGTATTGTGAATACCAACCCAGAGAGTACCAGTATTGTGAATACCAACCCAGTGTGTACCAGTATTGTGAATACCAACCCAGACTGTACCAGTATTGTGAATACCAACCCAGTGTGTACCATTGTGAATACAGAGTACCAGTATTATGAATACCAACCCAGTGTGTACCAGTATTATGAATACCAACCCAGTGTGTACCAGTATTGTGAATACCAACCCAGAGTGTACCAGTATTGTGAATACCAACCCAGAGAGTACCAGTATTATGAATACCAACCCAGTGTGTACCAGTATTGTGAATACCAACCCAGAGTGTACCAGTATTGTGAATACCAACCCAGAGAGTACCAGTATTGTGGATACCAACCCAGAGAGTATCAGTATTGTGAATACCAACCCAGACTGTACCAGTATTGTGAATACCAACCCAGAGAGTACCAGTATTGTGAATACCAACCCAGAGAGTACCAGTATTGTGAATACCAACCCAGAGAGTACCAGTATTATGAATACACCCGACTGTACAGTATTGTGAATGCCAACCCAGAGTGTACCAGTATTAATACCAACCCAGAGAGTACCAGTATTATGAATACCAACCCAGTGTGTACCAGTATTGTGAATACCAACCCAGAGTGTACCAGTATTGTGAATACCAACCCAGAGAGTACCAGTATTATGAATACCAACCCAGTGTGTACCAGTATTGTGAATACCAACCCAGAGTGTACCAGTATTGTGAATACCAACCCAGACTGTACCAGTATTGTGAATACCAACCCCGAGTGTACCAGTATTGTGAATACTAACCCAGAGTGTACCAGTATTGTGAATACCAACCCAGAGAGTACCAGTATTGTGAATACCAACCCAGAGAGTACCAGTATTGTGAATACCAACCCAGACTGTACCAGTATTGTGAATACCAACCCAGACTGTACCAGTATTGTGATACCACCCAGAGTGTACCAGTATTGTGATACCAACCCAGAGTGTACTCAGTATTGGTGAATACCAACCCAGATGGTACCATTATGTTAATACCCAACCCAGAGAGTACCAGTATTGGTGAATACCAACGCCAGACTGTACCAGTATTGTGAATGCCAACCCAGAGAGTACCAGTATTGTGAATACCAACCCAGAGTGTACCAGTATTGTGAATACCAACCCAGAGAGTACCAGTATTATGAATACCAACCCAGTGTGTACCAGTATTGTGAATGCCAACCCAGAGTGTACCAGTATTGTGAATACCAACCCAGAGAGTACCAGTATTATGAATACCAACCCAGTGTGTACCAGTATTGTGAATACCAACCCAGAGAGTACCAGTATTGTGGATACCAACCCAGAGAGTATCAGTATTGTGAATACCAACCCAGACTGTACCAGTATTGTGAATACCAACCCAGAGAGTACCAGTATTGTGAATACCAACCCAGAGAGTACCAGTATTGTGAATACCAACCCAGAGAGTACCAGTATTATGAATACCAACCCAGAGTGTACCAGTATTGTGAATGCCAACCCAGAGTGTACCAGTATTGTGAATACCAACCCAGAGTGTACCAGTATTGTGAATACCAACCCAGAGAGTACCAGTATTATGAATACCAACCCAGTGTGTACCAGTATTGTGAATACCTACCCAGAGTGTACCAGTATTGTGAATACCAACCCAGAGAGTACCAGTATTATGAAAACCAACCCAGTGTGTACCATTGTGAATACAGAGTACCAGTATTATGAATACCAACCCAGTGTGTACCAGTATTGTGAATACCAACCCAGAGTGTACCAGTATTGTTAATACCAACCCAGAGAGTACCAGTATTATGAATACCAACCCAGTGTGTACCAGTATTGTGAATATCAACCCAGAGTGTACCAGTATTGTTAATACCAACCCAGAGAGTACCAGTATTATGAATACCAACCCAGTGTGTACCATATTGAATACCAACCCAGAGTGTACCAGTATGGTGAAACCAACCCAGACTGTACCAGATTGTGAATACCAAACCCAGAGTGTACCAGTATTGTGAATACCAACCCCAGCGTACCAATTGTGAATACCAACCCAGTGTACCAGTATTGTGAATACCAACCCAGAGTGTACCAGTATTGTGAATGCCAACCCAGAGTGTACCAGTATTGTGAATACCAACCCAGAGAGTACCAGTATTATGAATACCAACCCAGTGTGTACCGGTATTGTGAATACCAACCCAGTGTGTACCAGTATTGTGAATACCAACCCAGAGTGTACCAGTATTGTGAATACCAACCCAGAGTGTACCAGTATTGTGAATACCAACCCAGAGAGTATCAGTATTATGAATACCAACCCAGAGAGTACCAGTATTATGAATACTAACCCAGTGTGTACCAGTATTGTGAATACCAACCCAGAGTGTACCAGTATTGTGAATACCAACCCAGTGTGTACCAGTATTATGAATACCAACCCAGTGTGTACCAGTATTATGAATACCAACCCAGAGTGTACCAGTATTGTGAATACCAACCCAGAGTGTACCAGTATTGTGAATACCAACCCAGTGTGTACCAGTATTGTGAATACCAACCCAGATTGTACCAGTATTATTGTACTGCTTGTACCATATTTTGTTTATAAGTTAAATGAAACAGTGTATATAGCAACAGTTTATCTGTGCTATTCTAGTCTCATACAACAAGTGGTACAAGTGGTACAATATGTTATACGGCACACAAATTAAGTTATACCATGTAGTACTTAAAACAAAACAACTTATACTTGTATATACTTGTATTTAATTTTGTAATTTTGATAGTATAATAGGTGGTACGATTGGTAAATTCTGTAGTGCTGGTGTTACCTAGGGGCTAGAGCTAGGGCTAGGGCTAAAGACTTACATGTGTACTGTTTGTACAATTTCAAGTTTTTTTTATGTTATTTGTAGTCAATATCATACTACAAGTGTTGCAAGCTCGTTCTCGTGTACCACTCTAGGTACATCCTGCATTATCTTCTAACTCATAGTTTGTACCGCATGTGGTACTTGGTGTACCACCTATGTGAAGTAGTGTGTGTGATGCATAATCACTTATTAAGCATGTATCAATTGTGTTACATCACGTACCACAAGGTGGTATGCCACAAAACAAAATTGCCTATTTTTAAAAAGCAATATTCCATCAACTGTAAAACTTGCCACATGTAACACTAGTTTTTCAATTCTTGATTGCACGTTTGGAAATGTACTGCATGTACCATATTGTTTTTATAAGTTAAATGAAAAAGTATGTATAGTAACAGTTTATCTGTGCTAATCTAGTCTCATACAACGAGTGGTACAAGTGGTACAATATGTTATACGGCACACAAATTAAGTTATACCATGTAGTACTTAAAACAAAACAACTTATACTTGTATATACTTGTATGTAATTTTGATAGTATAATAGGTGGTACGATTGGTAAATTCTGTAGTGCTGGTGTTACCTAGGGGCTAGAGCTAGGGCTAGGGCTAAAGACTTATTTCAAGTTTTTTTTATGTTATTTGTAGTCAATATCGTACTACAAGTGTTGCAAGCTAGTTCTCGTGTACCACGCTAGGTACATCCTGCATTATCTTCTAACTCATAGTTTGTACCGCATGTGGTACTTGGTGTACCACCTATGTGAAGTAGTGTGTTTAATGCATAATCACTTGTAATGTATGTATGAGTTGGGATACATCACGTACCACAAGGTGGTCCTAGGGGGCTAGAGCTAGGGCTAGGGTAGAAGACTTACTTGTGTACTGTTTAAACTGTACTTACGGGGGACCCTTTACCAACCACGTGGGGTGGGGCCATACAGAAACTATCACGTGCACGTGATATTCTCCTGTATCAAATGAATAATATAATTATATTGATTTTTTGGTTGTGTAATGTGCGTCAATTTTAGTGTTAGCCAACACCCAACTTGCTTAGTGCTACACATATTATGGCCAGTTTGAAGGAGATTGTAGGTAGGGAAGGGCGTGTTTTCGAGAGGGAAACTTTAGCAAGTGTCCGGCAACTTCCTAATGCAACAGTGAGCAGCAAATCACCGTATCTGCCTCTTCCAGGATTTGTAAATATCCGTACATCGCCTTATTTTGGACCTGGAAGGTACCACAGATACAGAATTGACGACTTCCCTTCAAGAGCAGCACATTCTTATTCCTCTGTAAGAAATAAGCATACTGAATTCAAGGGTTTTCTATCTGGCAATCATGCTTTTCGAGACTCTAATGTTTCGATTGATTGTGACCAAGGTCTTGGTGATATGTCAAATAACAAACTAGTATCACGAGGTGTTCAAAAAGTGGATATTATAATTCGGGCGGCACAAAAGACTCCAGTTGTACTCATAGAGGTTGAATCAAGTAGCAATGTTGAAAGCACAGTGGCCAAACTTTCGATCGGATTAATGAGTCAACTTCTATATTTAAGAAGACGTGGAATGTTTATCGATGAAGTCAAGGGTTTTTTCATGCCCGTTAATGAAGGATATGCTGAAGAAGTTACTGGTACATTTGTTGATGAAAACATTCGATTTGTGTTCGACAGGAAAGCGTTAAAACGTGATGAGGTTGAAGACTCCATCGTTCAGGCTTGGCGAAATCAAAAGAATTTGGTACCATTGCTCAGTAATTCTTTTTTATGTCTTCCCATTAATCCACAATCAATTCAAAGATATTTTGGCGAAAACGCTGTTCAAGTGAGGTCTGGGCTTTCAATTGTCATACATGATAGTGAAAAAAAATTGTACTTCAAGTACAGTCTTGAGTCAAACGATTCAGAAATGTTGTTAATGCTTAAACGTAATAGACCTGCATTATCAGTCTATCCTGTTGATATATTCGATGCTTTTAATCGACCTTTCTTTCAATTTCCAGAAATGTTACCACCTATCAAAAAACACGATATTACTTCTAGTGCTATCTTGATTGAACTTGTAAATGGGACAATACAAGCACTACAAGAGTTGCATGAATTGGGCAATGCTCACAACGATGTGAGACTTGAAAATATTTGTTTTCGTCCCACAGACCATACTCCAGTCTTGATAGACTTTGGTAGATCTTGTGATGTGTCTGAATCTATTTGGACTGGTAGATTTGGAAATTCAACCATGCATGAGTTTCATGAAGCATCATGGATTGCCGGAAAACTTGACTTTAGGCAAGTGTCCATAATGATAACGTACATACAGAGTACGAGTGCTAGTATAGATTATCACCAAATAAAAGTGAATGATCAAGCCCATCAATTTCTTCAACAGATGTTCTTTCAAGGTATGTTAAATGTTTAGCATGAATATTATACCAATGTATGATCTCTCGTTTCTTTAGGTGTATATGACGGAAATTTGTACAACGACTGGTGTCGTTCACTTTGTGAGGATACACAGAATTGACAGACTAACTTTATTGCTTTTCCTTCTTCTCTTTTTTTGTTACAACATTTTATTTCATGATTTTCACAGCACACTGTAGTATAATTTGTTGAGACATCAATTTGTTATAGAGATGTACCACTTTTAATAAAGTTTATCACCAACTGAATAAACAAAAAAAAAAAAAAAAGACATATTACTACATAACAATGCAAAGTAATTGGGTTGTACCTCAACGAGAGCAACATCCATTGAGTAGCGAAATGGGTTAGGGACCAATTGTCGGTAAAAAGGCAAGAGAATTTCTAATAGGATGTGATAAACCTAAAGAAAATAAGGCCCGGTAAAATAATCCTTAAACGATTACAAAAGCTTTTAGTAATCATTCAAGTCAAGTCAATGATGAATAACAGTAGCATTAACTTCTAAATTGTATTCGTGAAAATTATTACAATATACCTACCTCATTTTCTGTCAATTTCAGTGTTTTTAGTGATAGGTCCTGTTCTTGGCACAGTGCCAGGTGTTGCCTTTTTTTAAGAGTAGAGAAGTAGAAAGAATGTCTCCGTGAGCTCATTACATTTTGACACTAAAGAAATAAAGAGTAATAATTACTGTTGATATGAAACAAGTAGACATGTCTTACTTCTTTTTCCGTCACAAATGAAACCAATTCATTATATGCAAAAAAGAACTTATTTTCACTTTACTCTAATATATAGCTAATCATGTCAAACAGCTTTTAACTAGACTTTGCTATACATAAAACAAATTTCATTTGCTTACCGACTTGAACTAATTTGGTTGGACTGTAAACACACAACAAAAGACACTAAATACATTATTTTTAACGTTGTTGTGGTTTTGTGGCCTACAGTAGGGGTCAAAAAAAAAAAGTTCCCATAGCAACCAGACTCTTTAGTGACTAACAGAAAAATAAAATTATTTATATCACCAACTACACTTATTTTTATGTAACTAAACTTAAAACAATGAAAGATTGCTGTTAAAAGTTCCTATTTCTTTAGTAGTCAGCTCTTCATAGCGAATAGGCAGCCCAAGATCGACCTCCTGCAAATATAACATTTTCGGTTTCAAATTACAGCATGGTCGTCAACAACTCTGCCGTATAGGTTGCACTATCTAATTGTAGGAAAATCATTGCAGGGCCGGTCAAAAAGTTTTCTGACGGTTGTCGAGAAAAACTCAGTTTTGTCTCCCAGATCAAGATAAAATGGCGTCTCTGAGGCACAAAATTGTGAATATCTGGAGATCCATGGCCCATTGAGCCAAAATCGCCGTGACTGGCCCTCGAGTAAGTCCTAAAGTAGCCAGTGGAGCTGTCACACTAAAGCTAGGAGTGATGATGAAGCCAAGATTTGACGCCGAAAATTTGCCTCAGGGGGTCCTCGGTCAAGCCTCGCTGGCTGCTCATTGAAAAGCAAGAGCTAGCTAATAAAGAAACTTGAACACATTATAATTTCATGTTTGGAGCATAGTTCATAAAAATAAGTGTAGTGGATGATACAAACAAAAACCGTAACTCATGAATAATTAATGAACAAGTTGTATAATCTGGCTGGCCCTAATTGCACACAAAATTGTGAATATCTGGAGATCCATGGCCCATTGAGCCAAAATCGCCGTGACTGGCCCTCGAGTAAGTCCTAAAGTAGCCAGTGGAGCTGTCACACTAAAGCTAGGAGTGATGATGAAGCCAAGATTTGACGCCGAAAATTTGCCTCAGGGGGTCCTCGGTCAAGCCTCGCTGGCTGCTCATTGAAAAGCAAGAGCTAGCTAATAAAGAATCTTGAACACATTATAATTTCATGTTTGGAGCATAGTTCATAAAAATAAGTGTAGTGGATGATACAAACAAAAACCGTAACTCATGAATAATTAATGAACAAGTTGTATAATCTGGCTGGCCCTAATTGCAGTACAGACTTTAGAAAGTCCTTAAACCAACTCAACTTGACCCCTACTGTATTTGCAATTAAGGCCAGCCAGATTATGCACTTGTAGCCTATTTCTACTACACAACTGGGTCCCAAGTTGTAGAATTATCTTAAAAATCAGCTGAATACTTCGGTAACCGGGGATTTGCATGATGACATCACAAACATCCTGTCACACCCACTGATGGTATCACTGCACACCGTGGTCCCATAGAAAATGTATTAGTTTTGCTGACCAGTAAAAGCTGAGGACTTTCATTATTAGTATTCCTGGGATTGAAATTTGGAGATGCTTATATAACCATTCTACTTCTAGGGCTACCTACTACTATAATTTTTGATGGAAACATTTTTTAAAAACTTTTTGTCATAAAATTAAGATATCATGTATTTACGTCCAAAAATTCAATAGGAATAAAAATCCTCCTTGCACATCTACTCATGACGTGTCTCTCGAAAGTCGTGGCCGATGATAAAACTTTTCTACAGCCACCACATGTAAATAAAGTGGCTTTCCCCTACAAATAAAAATAGAATAATGTTAAGGATGCTACCACACGACCGAGGTAAAGTTGTTACCAAAATCAATTATATTTTTATGGGCCAACTTCAAATATTTCTCAATGCTTGTAAGCCATTCTACTTTTGGGAGTTTTACATATTTTGTGAGTAAGAAACTATGTTTCCCGTACGTAAGGGGTCAAGACATCAGGACCAATAACGTTTGATGGGTGTGGTCAACTTAATATTTTAGTAGCTCATCTTAAAGATATTTCAATTCTCATCATTTTAAGTACAGTACGAAAAAAGACACATGTATGACAAAAAAATGGTTGCATTCTCCCTTAATTAAATCAATTAATGCTATTCTACACCAATCAACAGTGCCTGCTGATTGCTATGTGCCACGACACTTAAAACAATACACTAATACATGTGAAAACTTACAGATCTCTGTAGCCTTTTACAGTAGGACTGGGGCTTTAACTAAAGTACGACATTAATCAACTACATTAATACCAGCAGTACTGAATCAATTCATACTTACATTATGTTTTAAGTGTAATTCGATTAATTCTCCAGATCTTGCATGTGGTTCAGTCGACAGTCCATCGTCCTAAATACGAAAGCAATTCATAATAAACTCATATCATTGCAACTGATTTCATTAATGCTATAAAAGCATAGTTACCAACTTCTGACAACAAAGTTGGGACGCACCACGCCCACTAATCCTACATTGGTGAAGTCCGAAGCGCGTTAAGCAAAGTTAATGTGACCTCAATTTATTATATCCAACTGAATAAATCTAATGCAAATGGTGAATTTTAAAATAACTAGTTAATTTATCTATGTAAAATTGTGTGCATATTAAGAGCGTGTCTGCAAAACAACTGGGACATTCACCAGAAATTCAACTAACCGGACGGGACACAGGATATGCATAAAAAATCAAATGTTGACAACTATTTCAAAGTACTCTAAAACACATTAAATAATAATCAATTAAAACTTACAGTTGTTAATCCCAACATTCTCTGCAAGGTTAATACAAATATAAGAACTCAATTTGTAAACAAAAAAAACAAAACAAACCTCTATCCTCAATACTCGTTCTTCGATTTTTGTAAACTTTTGCTGAAAATTTAAATATTAAGCCTTTAATCACTTTTTGTAAACAAAACAAAAAACACAAAAACAAACTTACTGCACATTCAGCCGAACATGCCCCATCTAAAACATTAGTGGTACATTAAATGGATGCTGGTAAAGTGTTACCCCTAAATTTACCTCACTGACTTGAGACGGCGACAATGGAGGAGGGTTATGAGCAGACTATTAACACATAAAATGTTTAAAAATCATATTGCATCCGTATATAAATAAATATCTTCTACTTTTTCGAACATTAAAAATAAACAACAAACAATTACAATGGAGGATCTCACGAGACAATAACTTTTTTTCTTTTTCGTGTCGATATAGTTGGACCTTTGCAACATGCAAGGCCACTCTATAATTGAATCTCCCAATCTCAACTTGAAATCATTAAGTCACTAAATTCCATTTCTATATATATAGATGCTGGTAAAGTGTTACCCCTAAATTTACCTCATCGACTAGAGCTTGTTCTTCTACTCCTTCTGACGACTATTAACACATAAAATGTTTAAAAATCATATTGCATCCGTATATAAATAAATATCTTCTACTTTTTCGAACATTAAAAATAAACAACAAACAATTACAATGGTACATCTTTATAAGCAGCTCTACTTTATGTAACAGTAGTGGTACAATTTTATAACAAGCTTTAATCTATGTAACAGTAGTGGTACATTTATATAACCATCTCATCTTTAAGTAACATTTATGGTACATTTCTATAACTAGCTCTACTTTATGTAACAACAGTGGTACATATTTGCTTTATTCTATGTAACATTAGTGGAACATTCCTATAATTAAGTTTACTTTATGTAACAATAGTGGTACATCTTTATAAGCAGCACTACTTTATGTAACAGTAGTGATACATTTTTATAACCAGTTGTACTTTATGTAACAGCAGTGGTACATATTTATAACCAGCTTTATTTTATGTAACAGTAGTGGAACATATGGATAGCCAGCTCTACTCTATATACCAAGCTCTACTCTGTGCAACAGCAGTGGTATATTCTTATAATTAATTCTACTTTGTATAACAGTAGTGGTACATTTCTGTAAGCAGCTCTATTCTATGTAACAGTAGTGGTACAATTATATAATTAGCTCTACTCCACACTGTAAAAAACGAGGTGTTACATTACACCTCTTTTGGTGTTCCAACTACACTGTCTGTACTACACCCCATGGGGTGTATTGATACACCCCCAAATTAGTGTCCCGTTACACCCTTCAAACACCCTCCTAGTATACCAAATAGGGTGTACCATTACACCCCTATCACACTCATAGGAGTGTTACACTACACTCCTACAGTGTATATGAACACCAAAACACACCCTATCGGGTGTAATTCTTCGCCAATATAAAGTGTACTGCAACGCCATGTGATTATATTCAGGTATAGGCATAGATAAATATTGCTGGAATTTTTTTGGGAAATATAGGCACATGGAAGCAATGAGAAATATGCTAGAAATATAGGCAACTTTTTTTTAGAATTAGCAGATTACTTAACTTTAATCCAGCCTTCATCAGCTGCAGCAGAGCGGGTATTTTCACTGCTCTCAAACTCTTTCAAAGACAATCAGGAAAGAGCACTGGAAGACTATGTTTCAGCTTCAGTTATGCTACAATATAACAGTCGCTAAAAACTTTCTTTTTTGTAATTCACAATGTATCACATGAATTTTGGCCAAGCAATAAATGAGAAATATAGGCACATTTTGAAAGAATTATAGGGCAAGTTTGGGAGCATTGGAGAAAGAATTTTAGGCAGAAAAAAAAGCAATATTTATCTATGCCTATTCAGGTATAATACAGTAAATATTATTTCACATACAATACGAGTATGAGATGACACAAAAATTGTATGTTTGTATGTTCAGGTCCAATGATGACAGTTCACTCCCTCAGTGATGTAGAGTTCTTCAATCATCCATCACAGACACACCTTAGACAATCTCTATTCACTCAGCTTCATCTAAACACAAAGAACATTGAACACATTAACTTCCATATTATTGATAAATTATTACAAAATATTACTACAGGCAACATGTCTACGTCAACTAACTGTGCAGCCCACAAAAAAATAAAAAAATAAAGCCCCTTATATAATATTGTATTATATTTACTTCTATTTTCACTATCACTCTATATGGCAGTACCTAAATGGGAATATAACGTCCACTACCACCTCAGTTTCAAATGCCACATGGCGCCGTGGTTCGCTTGACAATTACGATTATTCACTAGAATGGCGACACAGTTGTTGTTGTTGTTTTTAATACAGTTTCTCTGACATAAAGTAGTACTTCATAAAATAAAAAAAAGGCGTAAGTACCAAATATTTTCCTAACATTTTTTTCAAACAGCAGTCTGGAGCTATTGCAGGCATTTTCTAAATATCTCAGTTTGCTTCGGAATTGTTTGTATTGGTATAAATCTTCACTGGAAAAAAAGTTTTTAAAAATATGTGTCCATTCTTTACCGAATTGGTGGTCAGTCACCTGCCAGTAAAAGGGTTGAAGAACACACGATTTTGCCTCACGATTTTGCCTCAGAACACTTAAAACATAAGCCCCACTTGGTAAACTTAAGGATTGGACGTGGTAAACCAATCCTGAGTTACAGTGTGAAGCAAGGGAACCCTTTACCTCAATACAGATAGTACTTTTTGATATTGCAAATTTAATTCACTCCTATCTATCCCACCTATAGATACATGTCTGTCCCACTGTCTTTCCCATCCCGGACACACATGCATGTGTAGGTGGAATAGATGGACATCCCATGGAACCCCAAGGTCCCGGGGACAATGGGATGGGTCGGACAATTTCTGGCATTTCCAGACATTTATGGAGTGAATTTACATTCCCTATTACACTTATATAAAACTTACTTAGCAAGTCCTTTGAAGCTTGTGTATAGATTACGCCTTGATACAAAACCTTTTACCTGCATACACACATGAAAATGGTTACTAAATTAATATTAACTATTATCATTGTCCAACAAAAATGAAAGGTTATGTATACTATGGGAACAGAAACCCTTTGACATCAAATTTCGGTCTAATTCTTAAGTACCTGATCAAATTCAAATTGGAAGATCATGTCAGATAAATTTTGGCACTAGCTATTGTGGTATGTACTTTCATAAGTACATGTCAGGCCAAAATTATAAATGTCCTTTCAAATTCATGGTGAAAGGGTATAACATCAGATAGACTCTGGTCCGTTATTTGCAGCATTAAAGGAACCCCTAGATTATGCATGTACAGCGAGGACATTAATGGCATTAGGATAAATAGGTAAAGGGTTCATTCTAGAAAATGATTAGCAGTATACTCGAGCCTCTCTGTGTTCTGAGTAATGGACACCATCAACCAGACACAAGCTTGTGTGATTTGTGGTAAGGGGACATCAATATAGTGAGTCTATTAAAATGACTTGTAGTTTGTTATGGACCCCCCTCTGTTCCAGACTGACATGCACAAGTTACACATGACTTTAAAAATAATAAAATAACAGTTAAAATAGTACTACAGACTCAGTGGATTTGTAAACTTAAAGCACTCAAAACTCTCTCTCTTAAAGTAAACACCAATAAGTTCAGCAAGAAAATAACTCAGAATCTCATCTCTGCCAACCCATTTCATTAACCCTTTACCAAATTACCAACATGAAATCCATTACACACCCTTTACCCTAAGCACAATAAACCTTTTACTGTTTCCATGGTAGGCCCCAAAAAAGCTCAATTAAAGTTGCTTAAATCCTATATCAAATTTTATAGGACTCATTATTATTCCTGTTGTAAGTATGAAACCCCTTACCTAATCTTCATCACAAATAAGAATTTTCAATACTTCACTTCTTTAACATCACCCTACATACAAATTGTTATACATATGCTTAACCCTCTACTAAAAGAGGTATTTCTAGCTCAGCACAACAGGTGGAGAAATATTCCTCTAACGGAAACAAAACTAAATAATACTATTTATTCAGTACAATAAAATTATTGGGGAGAAAGAGGGAGGGGCTAAAAAATAAGGGATGCCACATCACTTCTTGCAGGGAAATACCAATTTCAGCAAAGTCACATTACCTCCACTGCTCATATAAATACCCTACAAATTTTAAAACACACAACTACTCCCAATGGTATACCAATATTTCTTAATCAATATTATTTCATTAGAGAAAAAAGTACTGAATAACCTCACAACTGCAAATAAAAAAGAATAACTTGCAAATCTTTTACAATTACTGGTCAAAATTGCTGCTACTTACAACTGCTTCATAGAATATAGAATTTTACAATTCCAAATTGAGTTAGTCTAATATCGAGACCATTCACCTTTTTTTGTGAGACCGGCACAGTGCTGCAAATGATATTATTTTAGTTTCTAATTTGTGCTATGTAGTGCAGATTGCTTGGAACTCTGATACTGTGTTAGTTCACC
>WLWD01000594.1_pt1 | contig 14067 bp, 6 predicted proteins | sample 6712731 | NCBI WGS metagenome assembly WLWD01 (sample SAMN12718690, study PRJNA576275) | sponge metagenome | isolation source: marine sponge | host: Mycale hentscheli | place: New Zealand: South Island, Marlborough, Capsize Point | collected 2014-11-01
CTTCACTCTTTAAATCTGAAAATACAAATACAAATACAAATACTCCAAAAATGTATTTAAATACAGCATAAATACAAATACTCATGTATTTGACCCCAACCATATATATATGTATGTATGTATGGATGGTACGTATGCTCTTTAAACGCGCGCGCTTCTAATTACGTAAGTTAGGTAAAGCGTTCACAGTTCCAGTTTTTTTCAATTAACGAGCGCAGGGTATCCTGCTGCAGACGCAACATTGTTTCAACCAAAAAGTTTACAGCTACTCTCTTCTTGAAACAATTGTGAAGTCTTTGTCAAGCTGTGCTTCTTTGCCACTGCTTTCGAAGTTTATTCAGGTAATTGTTAGTTTAGTATGGGATCAGAGACTTTAGATTCTCTGATGCTAACTGAGAATGGAAAGGGTTACACTGTGCACTACAGTTAGATGTAATTTCTGTCCTATTTTTCTGTAAAAAGAGTCTGCTCGCTCGCCATGCATTTGCGCTATTCGAGCGCACCACTAGTTTATTTGTATATGTGTATGGACGTACGTATGTCATTTTGTACTTTGACCCTCGCGTTTATGTGTTAGTTACGTGGTCGACCCCGTCCCAAATTGCACTAAACAGAATCCTCTGGTTTATCGATCAGTACCCGTATCACCCTAGAAATTGAATTGTTTACCGTTTTGAATTCTTTTGCGGGTGCAGTTAAAACTTGACAACTTAAGGGACTTCCATTTCTATTCGATTTAGTGGCGGTGGTAAGTCAATGCGCTCTTTGTCATGGTTATAAGCCGTGCGCACAGTATTTACCTGAAAATACATTGTCCACTAGACTACTGCCAAGGTAAGTCTATGTAGGTGCATGTCCTGCTGTGTCAAAGTATTGTGTGTTACAACCACTACTTAGCTAAAGAATATCACAAAGAAAACTTTTAAATAACGTGTTTTGTTTTGTTGTTGTTGTTTTTTCCTTCAATTCAAGCAGTTGCAGAGAGTTGTTACTATGGCACTGAAATCCCTTTAACCTGTATGCTAAATTTAAAAACTGGACCTTATTTTCAGTAGCTTCAGTGTTAGAAGTCAATAAAAATAGTCTAGTCTTTAGGCTCGCTCGCCGTTTGTGCTCAAGCACACCACTAGTTGGCGAGCGAAGCGAGCGAGACAGTATTAGGGGTGGATAATGCAAAATCGGGTATATGTTATATATATATATGTATGTGTGTATGGATGGTACGTATGCTCTTTAAACGCGCGCACGAAGAACGTTTTTCTCCTAAAAACACGGCTATTTAGGCTTCACTCCAGTTTATTCTGAAACTACAGCATTAAGCAAACCTTACTTTATACTTAAGCTCCAAAGTATGAGAAAATTCCTACTAAAACGCTTGTTTTCAAGACACAAAAAGTTGATTTGACCGGTTACTATGGCATTGAAGACCCTTTTCCAGACTTCATTTCAAAACTTCGCCGTTTTATGGGGGAGATACGGAGTGCCGGTTGTTGGTTGTCAAGAGCCGTTGGTAGTCAGAATACCGTAGTATTAATGCTATGGAAGCTACTACTTCTCGAGGGAAGCTGAGATAAGTACGCAATTCCATATTTGTTAGCTAAATATGTAAAATTAACTCTGGCCTTTCATTTTTGCAGCTAAGAGCTAGTCAACAGTGACTGGTAAATTCAAACAGTCAGATTGGCTCAAATTTGGTACTACAAAAGTTACCACTGCTCAAGAAAATGAGGTAAGAATGTAATTTTGTATTTGTGTGCTAAAATTGATTGTCTTTTGTTTTTGTAGGTGAGAGCTTGTTGTCAAGAATTCAAGGTAATTCAGATGGTCAAAGTAACTTCACTTGGATACTACAGAAGTTATCAATACTCAAAAATGATGTAAGTAGTAATTCCATATTTGTTGGCTAAAATTACAAATAATAACACTGGTTTATTTTTTATCGTAGCTGAGAGCTTGTTCAAGAGTTACTGGTGATTGAGATTATCAGAATGGTTGATGTTTGATACTACAAAAGTTGGTAAGAGAGTGATTTTGTATTTGTTTGCTGAAATCAAATGCCATAACTGCTATTATAGTGTTTGCATGAAGTAAGCTAAAACATAGTAACATTTTATGTTACCTAACCATCAGGCTCGCTCAACATTTGTGCTCAAGCACACCACTAGTATATGTGACAGGCTCTAGGAAAAGGTACAAATTGGCTAAAAAATGAAAAATGATTTTATATTATCAGATAGAAGGCCAGGAAATTACCTCTATTTTGATACCAAAAGAAGCACTTGAATGTCCTTAATTGCTGAGTTACAACACTTTTTTCTACTAAGGGATAGAAACGTTTAAACCGAGATAACGAGACTTCAATGTAAACTTCCTGTTTTGAACAAAAAATCCGTGATACATCCGTGTCACGTACGGGTGTGGTTTCTAAGCTTAATCAACAAGAGGTGTGGTTATCTAAACATGCGCGATAACACTTCCATTAGTTAAGTGCTTTCTTAGATGGCATTGTAAGATAAAGCTCAGTGTATAGCCGTAGAAACCGTAACAGTAATAAGCAGCTGCCGCCTAATCAAGGGGGAATTTCCCTTACCTTCCGTAATTCTTCCGTGCGATCTCCGCGTAACATTAAATTGAACTTTCCGTTCACGCGTTTCTCCATAAATTCCTAGTTGAAGCAAGGTTTTTCAAGCGCTTCGTTTGGTCACTAGTTGGTGGAATTCAGCATTCAAATTTGGCGCACAGTTAGATGAAAGACCAAAGATTACTGTGAGGTAAAAAAAATTTTTTTTGAATTATTAAGTAGTACTCGGCTTTTTGGCTGTTACCATACATTTACTATACCGCGAATTTGTACCTTTTCGCAGAGCCTGTCACATATATGTATGTATGTATGGATGGTACGTATGCCATTTAAGCGCGCGCGCGGGGAACGTTATTCTCCAAAAAACACGGTTTTTTAGGCTTGACCCCAGTTTATTCTGAAACTACAGCATTAAGCAAGCCTTACTTTATACTTAAGCTCCAAAGTGTGAGAAAATTCCGGCGAAAACGCTTGCTTTTCAAGAAACAAAAAGTTGATTTTACCGGTTACTATGGCATTGACGACCCATTTCCAGACCTAATTTCATAACTTCGCCGTTTTAGGGGGATACGGAGTGCCGTTTGTTTGTTGTCAAGAGTCATTTTGGTAGTCAGAATGCCATAGTATTAATGCTAGAGAACCTACTACTACTCGAGAGAAGCTGAGGTAAGTACTAATTCCATATTTGTTTGCTAAATAATATGCAAAAGTAACTCTTTTTTGTAGCTGCTAAGAGCTTGTTGTCAACAGTGACTGGTAAATTCAAATAGTCAGAATGACTCAAATTTGGTACTACAAAAGTTACCACTGCTCAAGAAAATGAGGTAAGAAAGTAATTTTTGTATTTGTGTGCTAAAATTGATTGTCTTTTTGTTTTTGTAGGTGAGAGCTTGTTGTCAAGAATTCAAGGTAATTCAGATGGTCAAAGTAACCTCAATTTGATACTACAGAAGTTATCAATACTCAAGAATAATGTAAGTAGTAATTCCATATTTGTTGGCTAAAATTATAAATAATATCACTGGTTTATTTTTTATCGTAGCTGAGAGCTTGTTCAAGAGTTACTGGTGATTGAGATTATCAGAATGGCATATGTTTGATACTACAAAAGTTACCATTAATCAGGTAAGAGAGTGATTTTGTATTTGTTTCCTGAAATCAAATGTCATAACTGCTATTATAGTGTTTGCATGAAGTAAGCTAAAAATAGTAACATATTATGTTACCTAACTATCAGGCTCGCTCGCCATTTGTGCTCAAGCACACCACTAGTTTATATATTATGTTTGAACGTATGTATGTCATTTTGTACTTTGACCCTCCGTATTTTTGTGTTCGCTCGGCGTTCGACCCCGTCCCAAACTTCACTAAACAGAATCCTCTGGTTTAGCGACCATTACCCGTATCACCTTAGAAATTGAATTGTTTACCGCTTTGAATTGTTTTGCGGGTGCAGTTAAAACGCAAAAACGTATGGGAGCTCCATTTCTATTCGAGTTAGTGGCGGTGGTAAGTTAATACGCTATTTGTCACAGTTATAAGCCCTACTCAACAGCATTTACTTGAAAATTCATTGTCCACTAGACGAACCACGAAGGTAAGTTCAGTTTTAGGGGTCGATAATGCAAAATCGGGTATATGTTATTTGTATATATTATGGCATTGAAACTTCTTTACCGTATATACTTAAATTAAAAACTCGACTTTATTTTAGTAGCTTGAGTGTTAGTTGTTAAAATCAATCATTTAACAATAGTGTGGTTTAAGGCTCGCTAGCCATTTGTGCTCGAGCACACCACTAGTATGTATATATGTGTGTAAGTATGGCACGTATGCCCCTAAAATGAGCTCGTGGGGAACTTTTTCTCCAAAAAACACGGCTTTTTAGGCTTGCCCCCAGTTAATTCTGAAACTACAGCATTAAGCAAGCCTTACTTTATACTTAAGCGCAGAAGTGTGAGAAAATTCCTGCGAAAACAACAGTGACTGGTAAATTCAAATAGTCAGAATGACTCAAAATTGGTACTACAAATGCTCAAGAAAATGAGGTAAGAAAGTAATTTTTGTACTTGTGTGCTAAAATTGATTGTCTTTTTTGTAGGTCAGAGCTTGTTGTCAAGAATTCAAGGTAATTCAGATGGTCAAAGTAACTTCAATTTGATACTACAGAAGTTATCAATACTCAAGAATGAGGTAAGTAGTAATTCCATATTTGTTGGCTAAAATTACAAATAGCTAATAACACTGGTTTATTTTTTATCGTAGCTGAGAGCTTGTTTAAGAGTTACTGGTGATTGAGATCATCAGAATGGTTGATGTTTGATACTATAAAATGTCAAACTGCTATTATAGTGTTTGCATGAAGTAGCTAAAAATAGTAACATTTTTATGTTACCTAACTATCAGGCTCGCTCGCCATTTGTGCTCAAGCACACCACTAGTATGTATGTATATATGTATATGGATTGTATGTATGCTCTTTAACCGATTACACGCGAATGACGCAAATATGCGTCAATTAAGAAAAATCGATAACCGCGGTGGACGCAAATATGCGTCAAAAATGCGTCTTTGCGTCCATTTCGCCCTACAGCTTTGTGGAGTCAAGGACGCCACCGATCACAATTGCAGACGATTCTATATTGTTGTAAGTATATTTTAGGCTTATAAAATACATAGACTGCCATAAGAAAATGTTGAGTAAATTTTGTCACAACAATAAGACTTCTTTCTGATAAAGTATAAATTGAAAATATATTTCATGAAATAATAAAGGTAACAGAATAATTTTTTAGAAACCAATATTACTTTAGCTATAACTGCTCATGATAAAACAAGTAGAAAGCTATCTTGGCAAGTGGAACACTGGCACTTCAGCATCCTAGTGATGAAGACGTTATTCTTGACCTGGCACAGCATGGCAGTGACAAGGATGGCAGTGACCAGGATGGCAGTAACTCTGATGGTAGTGACGAGGAGTTTGATGACAGCAAGAATGACTTCAGTACTGATGGGTGTAGTGACTGCAGTAGTTGCTAGATGGTCAAGGACTCTGACGAGAGAATGGAATTGATGATTCTGAAAGGTAGCGATTTCTACAGGAATTTTAACCACATTCTTTATAACAATAAGTAAAAATAAATATTGTTATACAACAGGTGAGACTGCAGGGATCCCTCTGACATATACTTCTATTATGCTATGACCAGTTGCACTTGATAGTAAGATCACTAACTATTCTGTCAACAATGCAGCCTACCATCACATCAAAAGTAAAGACACCTTGGAGTACCAAACTGAATACACTATAATATTCTATCATTTCTACCTGTTTTCATGCACAAAAGCCATAAAAAGCTTCTCTGTTCACAAAATTTATAACAGATTGCTAAGTTCAAAATAAAACACACCCTAAATAAATATCAACAAATTCTTCCTGAATGTAAGACAGATGCGTGCAAAAGCACTTTCTCTTACCTCTATGATCAAGTAGTAAACTGCTTCAGCCATGAAACCATACTTCCAACCTTACTAGTGTGCTTACTAAGAGCTTCAGTGTTATGCCATAAAGGTTTTTGCCAAACGGTGCGAGTACTTTGTTATTTTTCAGTCGGGAACAGCTTCTTAGCGTCGAATTTATGCTTTCCCAATAGCCTAGAGCGTACTCTATCGTTTGATAATACTGTCCCCGAGGCAATCTTCAAACGTTCGTCTTCTTTCTCTCGCTTAGTGTCACCCTCCCACCAAGCAATCAATCCTTTGTGTCTCGCGTGCGCCCGTGACCGCATTACGTAAGGTGCAATTAAAATTTTTGTTCGCGCGTAATCGGTTAAATGCGTGCGCGCGCAGGGAACTTTTTTCTTCAAAAAACACGGCTTTTTAGGCTTGACCCCAGTTTATTCTGAAACTACAGCATTAAACAAGCCTTACTTTATACTTAAGCTCCAAAGTGTGAAAAAATTCCTGCGAAAACGCTTGCTTTTCTAGAAACAAAAAGTTGATTCGACCGGTTACTATGGCATTGAAGACCCTTTACCAGATTTAAATTCAAAACTTCGCCTTTTTTCCGGCTAAGTGTGGCTTGTTAGTTGTCAAGAGCCACCTGTAGTCAGTACTAAAAGAGCTATCACTACTTATGAAAAGCGTATGTAAGCACATAAAGTATTGATGCTAAGGAAGCTGAGGGATGCTATGGTAAGTACGTAATTCTATATTGTTAGCTAAATACGCAAAAATAACTCTGGCCTTTCTTTTTTATAGCTAAGAGCTTCTTGTTAACAGTGACTGGTAAATTCAAATAGTCAGAATGACTCAAATTTGGTACTACAAAAGTTACCACTGCTCAAGAAAATGAGGTAAGAAAGTAATTTTGTATTTGTGTACTAAAATTGATTGTCTTTTGTTTTTGTAGGTGAGAGTTTGTTGTCAAGAATTCAAGGTAATTCAGATGGTCAAAGTAACTTCAATTTGATACTACAGAAGTTATCAATACTCAAGAATGAGGTAAGTAGTAATTCCACATTTTTTGTTGGCTAAAATTACAAATAATAACACTAGTTTATTTTTTATCGTAGCTGAGAGCTTGTTCAAGAGTTACTGGTGATTGAGATTATCAGAATGGCAGATGTTGGATACTACAAAAGTTACCATTAATCAGGTAAGAGAGTGATTTTATTTTGTTTGCTGAAATATAAGGTCATAATTGCAAATCTTTTAAATATAGTGAGATTTGTGGTAGTTCCAATTGTGAACCCTGACGGATACAATGTAAGTTCTGGGAATATCTTTCTTCAAAAATATTACATATTTGGTAATAGTAATCTTGGACCACTGATCGTTTGTGGAGAAAGAACCGAAGGAGTTTGAGTGTTTGTAAACGTCTACAAGCTATAAGTTACATTGAGAGGTGGCGCAATGGAGTTGATTTGAATAGAAACTTTGACTACCAATGGGGAAAAGTAAGACACTATCTTAACCCTAATCTAATTTTAAAGATGTAGCTACTCAGAGAAAATGAGCAGCTAGTGAAAGGGAAAGAGATCTTTCATTATAACCTTAAGGCTTTATGTCTCAAAAGGAACAACCTAAGGGTGGCAATATACATCCACGCACTTTGGCTGCTATGGTAGAATTATACTGATTTATTGAGTAGTGGTCATTTTTTTATGTACACAAGAATACCTGACAGGTCGAGAGTGAAAAGAGCTCGTATTGACAGTCACAGAAGGTTCTACAGCTTGTTCAATATCTGATTTGGAGGCACCAAACCACAAGAACTGTATAAGTTCAACAGATAGTTTGTTTTAGGACGATAGGAAATAGTCTGGTGTAACCTAGACTTGCAGTTGAATGTTATCACTTCCTTTTTGTTGGACCATATGTTTTGCCATACTTCCTATTGGATATAGCAAAGTTATTGCTAGGCCTGCTTACCATCGCTATTTGATCACCTGACTAACTTCAGGAATCAATAGTAGTTGTTGTATCCACTCAATGCCATAATAGAGGATAAGGCATTTTTAATGTATTGGCATTACCATGCATGTAGTTGTCCAACCCAACTGTGGGCACGGAGAATAAATGGCACTAGTGTTTAGTCTACTCTGTCCTCTTGGTAGTTGTCTTGCTGCCACCAAGGTTCACAGGTAGCCACTCTGCATAACCTCTTAGATTTTATTTAATATGTTCATACAAAGTCATACACAAAGCAGGACTGAATACAGCCAACAAATATTGACAGTGATAATATATACTAAGCTAAGCCAGAAACAAACACACAGACATTTTGAACAGTAATCACCACAACACATCTATAGAAACAAAGTTCACTAAACCCATTCACTAGCAATCACAACATTCAACACATTTATACACACTAAGAATTGTTAAGTGTTTGAACACTGAGCATCCCCTACTCCTACATCCTTCTATCTTCTTCTCTCTAGGGACTGCTGGCCCCACACCAACCTAGCTGGATTCATGGACATCCAGAAGTTGTCTGTTCCTGCAGTAAACTGTAACACTAAAACTTAAAGTTAAAATACAGCCTAATATCCTGCGCGCGGTTATCAGACTATGCAATATAGGAGCCTGGGGAACGTGGTGGTTTCCATAGACTGGCATTCTTTTGGACAGCTAATTCTTCGCCGATATGGTAAGAGTATTTACATGAGAAAGTCTTTTATTAATTAATTCAGATTAGTGAAGCATATAAATTGAAAATAAATCTTGGGCTGATTTGCTTCATGATGCCATTGTGGAAAATCTTGTTTCCCTACCTTATCAGTTCACATTTAAGTTCTACATATTATCCAGCCAATTGAAAACTGTATTATATCTATCACTGACAAATTTACAGAGTAACTGAGTGGGTGCTCAGTTGTAAAAATTGTTGCCTTAACTAAGTGCAGGCTAGTTTGTACTAAAAGTAGATGGTGGAGCACAATAATCACTTGTAAAAGTATTTATTAATGACTGAGTGAAAGAATCTTTGCATAGGTGTATGGTTAACTCTCATCAGTTAGTTAGCTATAAGGTAAAGATAATAGAAGAAGTAATCAGGAGAATTAAGTTGACTGGCAGTGAGACCAATATGAGTCCTTTTCATTGCATTGCTTTTTTTTTTGTTTTTTTTGTTTTTTGTTGTTGATGTTTTGCTAAAAGTTCTGACTCTAAAGTTGTAGTTCAGGATGAAAAATATACTTCCTCCCTTCAATCCACAGCTTGTTCCCACAACTTGTGATCAGAATTTGACAATAATTCACACATATAGCACAAAAAAATAACGAAATAATAATGAATTAAGAATGGAATAAAGCACAATGCTTGACATTTTTGTTTGTAATATTTTAATGTGACCTTATTGAAATGTAGGCTGGACAATGCAGATTGCCCTGACGAGGTCAGGATCAAAGCCATGGCAGATGAGATGAAAGAGATCATATTTAGAAGCAATGAAAACATTTATACATCCCAAAAGAGTTCCCAACTTTACACCAGCAGTGGGACAGCTTCAGACTGGTTCTACTCTGACCTGGGCAATGTCAACAATGAGTTCAGAGCAGCTGCATACACGATTGAGCTGAGGGATACTGGGACCTACAGATTCGAACTTCCTCCATCACAGGTTAATGAGCGAGATGTTACATTTAAATAGATTGAGCTATATTGAATGCTGGCAAATTTAATTTTGAAATGTTGTTAGATAACTCCAACTGGAGAAGAATGGATTGAACCTATTCTATGGCTTGTTGAAAACCTTAATGAAGATCCCTTATTGAAAGAACCATGATTTTCATTATCTGAATTGATTTGATGTTTGATATAACCAAAATGCGTTTTTTGTTTGTTATTATTTTATGTATTGTACATAACTATTGTAATTGAAATAAAAATGAAGTAGCTATGCATAGAAAATAACTTTTCCTCTTAATTTTCTAAATTATGGAATGATATTATACAAAATAGGCCTACCCTGAATTCACAAAAAAAGGTGAGCTAAGCTTTAGCTACTTATCTAACATTAAAAGAATTGGAAACAAGTATTAACTCCAGGAGTCTCTAGAATTTGATAATGGGTCCTTTATTCTGAGCAGTTGAGTAGTGTGTTTCCTTATGTCCTTTGTCACCAGAAAGAGTTGCTACTCCTTTTTTTTTCTTCACTTTGGTGGTGATCACGGGCATATCAAATACTTCAACAATGCTAATCTCTCCTTCACAATTCTGTTAAAAATGCCGAGTATACTATTTTATAGCTGATGCCACCAACATGTGCAGAACTTTTTAAGGCAATCTAGTCTCATGAGACTTAGATGATCCTGAAAAGCAGCTATGTATAGAGTCTAAATTATTATGAGATAAAGTGTGTAACATTTTTTAATACAGGCAAAATATAAACCTATCCAGAGGTAAAAGTGATAAATGAATAAATACAAAGCAGGAAATGATCAATTAAGACCTCTTTTTACAATGTTGAAGACTGGCAATTGATGAAATAAAACTCACAACAGCTTTGTCCTGCACTAGTGTTAATGGTGACAAGTATTAGCTACTGGCATACATTGCAGTTGCTTATTGTCAAGTGCCAGTCTCATTCGCAGATTTTATTCCAGATCATGAAATGCTGAAGGTTTTCTTTAATTTTTTTCCTCCTCATCCCTTCTCAAGGTTCGTGTAAGGTTCTTGGGTAGAAGGAGCTTGCTGGTTAAGTAGTCACAGTTCCATGCAAAGTTTACCATTTAAGCTTGTGCTTAGCTTACCAAACAAATCTTTATATATCATATCCTTTTCAGCTATCTCACTCGTTCTTTTCTTTGTCCCAGTCCTTCATGTCAAGGATTTTATACATATTACTGAAATGCTTTAAGGCGGTAATATTTATCATAACTTTATGCATGCATATTTTTTTCACTAGGAGGCTCAAATCATTGCCCATTTGATGCTCTTCAAAATGAGCTAAAACTATGGGCAGAAAACCACACCCACCAAAATCTTAAGGCATCAACATCCAGAAAATCCTCTCCACTACTACACAACTAAACTTATCCTACTTCAATTCCAACACTTCGAACTTCAAAAATTACTGGTTAGAACAAGTTATAATATTTAGAAGTTGACAGTTCCATTTTGATTAACCTCCTGTCCAAATGCTTACAATCCATAAAGGCCTTCCTTTTAGTTGATAAAAAAGTACTACTCCATGTATGGAGTCACTTACACTTACTTCGATAGAAGTGCAGTTTATGTGGTCAATAGATTTTCCTGAGTGCTTCATTCTGTACTGTAATGAGCTAGCTATAACTGTAAGCAAAAAATGACGAAGACACTCGCATGTGTATGGCAAGCTGATCGCTTTAAAATTGGTCCCCTTAATATGCATCATAATAACATAATATTAGAACATAGCTACTATAGTTTTTGTATTGTGACAAAGGAACTTTAAAAACTGCTTAAGTCCTTCAACTATTAACTTAGTGTCCTCGCCTTGAGGAAAGGGACACTTAGTCTCCCTCCAATTGCGCTTAGTGTCCCGAGGTTAGGAGCAGTCATCACTATGTTCTAAAATAGTTTGGCGCTGCGCAGCCGTCGTGAACTACCACTTTTAGGGTCCTTCAGGCCCTAAGTAGTGCCCTCGCTGCGCTCGCAGATGCTACAGCCTAGAGCCTTCAGGGCCCTAAAAATGATAGTTTCCTCTGAGGCAGCACCTAACTATTATATGGTAACACAATAAGCCTTATTGCCAAGTAACCCTATTTTTCTACAAAATGACTAACCCTTATTTTACCTTGTAATATTTTGCTATCAACTGACTTTAATTTTGCTATCAAAAATACACCCTTTTTGCTACCAAAATACCTTATATCTCAATATGTCTTATTTTGCAACTTATTTTGCTACCTTCAAGTCAGTCTTCAAGCACTTATTTTACAACTCAAAGTATGAACAACATACACTTATCACAAATTTATATTGTATTGTTACCTGGTTTCTAGAGATCTGACTAGTTGTTAGCTATGTAGCTAGATAAAAATGACCTATGGTGTTCGATATACATGCTTTTTTGGACATTTTCATGAGGTAAATATTTATAGCTAGCTAATAATAGCATTTTTTTCCTCTTTCTAACAGCCAATATTGTTTTAATTATAACTTAACCCGACATTTCGACTTCTTGCCGATATCATTCAATTTTAAGGTATTGTAATTTTCTTAGGTTCATTGCACGTAATAACCACTACATGGGTTGTTGTTTTTTAATATGCCGTACTGATCATGTTAAATTCAACAACCAGTTAAGAGGGGGCTCTAATTTAGCACATGGATTTATAGGTGCCTTATTTTTTACCCTAGAGGCAGAAGTGTGGAATCAAAATAAGATATTAAAAAAGAAGGACTTACATTTTAGTCAGCACCTGTGAGTCATGAATGGCTGAGTAGGGTTCCTCAAGCAGTTTGTATTTGTCTCTTATTCTCTAAATAGTCATTACTCCAGCTATGGCAGCCCATAAAAAGGATATGGTAGCTATGGAGCACAGATGTTGTAACTGTTCCTTGCTGATTCTGAACTACTTGGAATGCCACTGATGACAGGAGTATTACAATGGGGATACAGTGATATGCTGCTTGACTTGTCTAGTGAATCATTAAGCGGCCCTCCACTGCTGCAGGGTACCCTGCTGAATACTCTGTAATAGCCAAATCATCTGGGAAAGGTTAAATTACTGAAACTAAAACTTGGGTGAGCACTGGGCCCAGAGCAATTCGCCCAGTAAGTCAAGAACCTGTTTTGTTTGAGCGAAGCTTTCATGTTCAGAACATGCAGAGCCGCATATCCGGCCACGCAGACTACAGCTTGATTAATTTAACTTCAAAACTACAGCTTCTAAAAAAAACGATCGAGCATACGGTAACGGGATTTCAATAATGCCATAATAACCACTCGCCAAAACAACAACAACAACAAACAAAAAAACAACAAACAAAAAAAAACAACAACAAAAAACAATTACAGCAGGCACTTCTAAGGATTTGCAGCACAGGTTTGAACCCAACCCTATTATTAAGAAAACACGCTTACTGTATAGTAGCCGGGGACGTACCACTAGCTACAAGACTAACCTCAGCAGTTAGACAATTGGACAATTGCTAGGGCGTATAATAGCAACTACCGGTACGTTTTGAAGTATTAACTGCACATGCAAAGGAATTCAAAACGGTAAAAAACAATTCAATTTCTAGGATGATACGGGTAATGATCGCTAACTCAGAGGATTCCGTTTAGTGAAGTTTGGGACGGGGTCGATCACCAAACAAAAATGACGTGTTTCCACGTGTGTCTCGCTCTCGTTTCGCTCGCTCGCCAAACTACATCGGGTGAATTTCTCCAGGGACACCAAATTATAAACTTCCGGTTTGTCACACCTTCTTATGTCGCCTCTGTGGTGTTATTTAGTTAGTCTGATTTGGGTGATGAGAGACACTAAAGAATTACTTGCTGAATACACCAGAACCGTTTCATATGAAAATGAGATTTTGGTGAAGTGGTAAGCTCATGTGAAATGTGCTGATATAAATTTACCCTTTATGTTCATATGTTAGCTTTAACTTGAAAGAATGTCAGATACATACATTAAGGACTGCTGAAGGAATTGACATGTGGAAGGTGGACCAGCATGGCAATGTTGACTTTAGAATTTCTATCGATTATTTTGTAAAAATCCAGAATTTCTTTTCTAACTGCACAATATTAGAAAATGTAGAAAGATTAGTTCGTAGATCAGAGAGGCAAATGAAGCTACAAACTACAAATACATCAGATGCATTACATAAAGTTAAAGTGGATAGAAATCAAGCAGAATGGTTTAAAGAATACGTAAGATTTTTATACAGTTACAAAGAAAGAAGTAAATCAGGTATATGTATTTCTTTTTATCATATTTAAGACAGAGTATTGTATGAAAAAAACATCGAAAGTTATACATAAATTA
>WLWD01004282.1_pt1 | contig 14031 bp, 10 predicted proteins | sample 6712731 | NCBI WGS metagenome assembly WLWD01 (sample SAMN12718690, study PRJNA576275) | sponge metagenome | isolation source: marine sponge | host: Mycale hentscheli | place: New Zealand: South Island, Marlborough, Capsize Point | collected 2014-11-01
AGTATAAATTAATTTTGTAATAATTGGCAATTTAAAATTTATTGATCTCTTAACTTTGCTTCGGCTAATAATGTTATTTTAGCTTATAAATGTTGAACTAGTAATTTGTCAGGGTACATAGTGTTACTGGATAGAAACTCAAGTGACTTGTACCTATTATTTTAACTCACTAAGTAATGTGTGAGGAAACAGGTATCAGAGAACTTTAAGAGCCCCAAGACTACTACTGTATAACCCTTTCGGGGTGCGCTGCGTAGTTACCAGTTACGATTAACAACGCGCAGAGTTAGCGTGGCCACGCCCGCATAAAGGGCTCGAGTGTTGGCGTCATTGTAGCGTTTATCCTAAAAGTGAAAGTGCAGTAACAAAAATGATGAATATTTTGTTACTTATTTATACTTTTACGCTGCATCCAGTGATAGGTAAGTTACATTAATATGAACGACTTTAAAGTACATAAATAATATATAATACAGTATAAATTAATTTTGTAATAATTGGCAATTTGAAATTTATTGATCTCTTAACTTTGCTTCGGCTAATAATGTTATTTTAGCTAATAAATGTTGAACTAGCAATTTGTCAGGGCACATAGTGTTACTGGATAGAAACTCAAGTGACTTGTACCTATTCTTGTAACTCACTAAGAAATGTGTGAAGAAACAGGTATCAGAGGACTTTAAGAGCCCAAGACTTAGACAGTTCACCTCAACACAATGGTATGTCATCCAGTGCATATTACGGCTTCTCTCAATTTATACAACGCTCGAATTCACAATTTGCGCCTATAATATTTGACTAAATTGTTTGTACAGTTAGACTACAGTGAATTTGTACATGCTACATGGAGGAATACACTTCATCATGAGCGTCTTTTTAAATAGAATATATTTTGTTTGGAGTGTTGGCATTAATGATGATAGGCTGCACTAAAACCAGAAGTAGGAAGTCTACAAAGGGCTTGAGATCGTGAACTCTCTACTCGAAGAATTTAATGAAGAATCTTCTTATGGATTTTAGGATAGAATGCTTGCTCACAATTTGTGTGAGTGGCCTTGCATGAAGTAGTCTCAGAGAATCTTCATTTGTAACACTTGGGCATACTATTCAGCACAAGTAGAACTACAGAGGGCAGCACGAATATATTAGCTTTACCTGACTACAAAGTACTCTCAGCAGGCGCTATATAAAAAATGGGTCGAAATGCAAAAAATAAAAGAACTCCAAAAACATAAAATTCTGAATAGCAAAGTTCAAATCTAATAAAACGATTAATTACATGTTATTGTCAATATCAATGCGTGAGGACAGACTATCACCAAACAGACTGGACCACTACTGTATAACCCTTTCGGGAGCGCTGAGCAGTTACCAGTTACGGTTACAACGCGTAGAGTTAGCGTGGCCACCCCCACATAAAGCTTGAAAGTTGGCGTCATTCGTAGTTGTAGCGTTTATCCTAAAAGTGAAAGTGAGCAACAAAAATGATGATTATTTTGTTACTTATTTGTACTTTTACGCTGCATCCAGTGGTAGGTAAGTAACATTGATATGAAGGACTTTAAAGTACATTAATAAAATTTAATACAGTAAAAATTAATTTGTAATAAATGGCAATATGAAATTTATTGGTCTCTTAACTTTGCTACAGCTAATAATGTTATTTTAGCTTATAAATTTTGAACTAGCAATTTGTCAGGGCATATAGTGTTACTGGATAGATACTCTTGTGATTTGTACCTATTCCTGTAACTCACTAAGTAATGTGTGAGGAAAGAGGTATCAGAGGACTTTAAGAGCCGCAAGACTTAGTCAGTTCACCTCAACACATTTGTATGTCATCCAGTGCAATTTACGTCTTCGCTCAATTAATACAATGCTGGAATTCACAATTTGCCCCAGCATATTTGACAAAATTTTTTGTCCAGTTAGACTTCAGTGAATTTCTACATGCTACATGGAGGAATACACTTCATCATTAGCGTCTTTTTAAATAGAGTATATTTGGTCTTGGAGTGTTGCCATAATTGGGCTGCACTAAAACCGGAAGTAGGAAGTCTACAATCATTAAGGGCTTGAGATCGTGAACTCTACTCTTATGGATTTTAGGATAGAATACTTGCTTGCTCACCATTTGTGTAAATAACAATACAAAAGCAGCGTTGTGTCAAGTGGCATCATTGTAATAGAGAACTGTGCGTGATAGGTTAGCGCTGGCCACATTTACTTCGTGGCAATGAGATTTGGGTGTTTGGACGTAGCTTTTGTTTTCACAGTAAGAAAAATGTGTCATTATAAAGCAATAATCATTTGGTTATTTGATATGCTCTAACATTACTATGTTGGAGGGTAATTAACATTAGAATGAAATAACTTTGTGAAAAATCTTATATTATGGAGTGTGTTAGAAATAGTATTGTTATGCATACTAATTATAACATTTTACAATAAGTAAATCTCATAAGATATCATTACCTAACTATGATAAGTCAGTCAGTTGTAAAAATCACGACCAATTGATTTCTTTAAAGAATCAAGTCAAAGTAATCTGACAAGAGTTCTGAACCAAAAGTAAATATAGTATTTATACCTTTAACTACTAAAAAATTATGATTAATCCTCCATAGTATTATCAGATAAACTCAACTAAACTAAAATTGCCATCAGTATTATTTAAATTACCTATTAAATGAGATTTGAAATTAAAGAGAAGCTCTACCTATACTCGTATAAAACAACAACAGACAAAAAAAAAACTGAGTCCAAACATTGTGTATTTCTTGTAACATAAAGCAACAGCTTGAAATGAAATGCAAATAACTGCAACAACAGCATTAATAATTTGTAAGCCGTAAAATAACAATATTGATAAACTTGTAACCAATGTCTTAATTAATATGTTCAAAGTTTATTTTTAACATTTTTGAAACAGGCAATTTAGAAGTAGAAGTCAATGGGATCCCTCAAAAGTATCTGAAGCACTTAGTCAAAGTTCCCTACAATGCTAAAGTTTCCCTAACTTGCAGGTCACAGAATGTGGAATTATTAACATTTATCAATACAACTCTAGATCTTGATCAAAACTTTCTGAACGGATTTTCACCCTACTTATTCATATCAGCGAATGTTACAATTGACCACTTTAATGCAAGGAACAGAGGATTTTACAGCTGTGCAACAAATATTCATTCAAAATCATTACAAAGGACATTAATCACAACAAGTGAGTGTATTATCATTCAGTTACACTAGAGCACTCATAGAGCAAAGGTTCTTAACTGAGTGTGACATATTGGTATCATTCTAATAAACTACAACTAGATTGAGTATTTTACGGTTATTACATATGGCCTAAAAGATATAGCTGATTAGGCATTAGTTATTTAACAGTTTACTTTGTATATCATGAAATTATAGTATTGAATTATATACTTCTGTTTAATTCGAAAAGTAAAGGATACAGTGAGAAAAACTAATGCAAATTTTGTCAATTGTTGATAATTAGCTAATTCAATTGATTAGCTCTTTTAATATTATAATTATAATTATTTAGATAAAATTAACCAATTTTCAAAACTCTTGTTATTCACTATGTAATCGTCTTGATCGTCATTTGTTCTGAAGCACTACAATCTGTTTGCATAATTAATTAATACTAAGCTATGTTTTTGTAATGGATGCATACTTCTCTAAATAATGTACATTATTACAAGATTCTTCAGTTAAGGTATCGTGTATTACATGATTACAGGCCAACACGAGGTAAACATAACAGATTTAATTCAGGAAAGATTGGGCAATTCCATTTATACTACTATATTAGCTCAATACTCTGGCATTCCTGAGCAATTGCTTCAATGGTACGTAAACGGGAGGCCTGTAGGCCCCTCAAATACTATTTTTCACATCAAATATGATGGACTTAATACATATCTGAAATTCAAACACGGTGTAAATCAAACCTATGGAACCTTCATGCTGAAAGTAAACGGTACAAAATGGAAGGATACACTAAAGTTGCCTCATCCTCAACAAATTTCTCATCTTTTTGGATCCTCCAAAAATATAGTTAACAAACTAGTAACTAAGATAGTAAATGGAAATATTCTCTCTGATGTCAAAGCTACTCCTAACTCTCAATCTGATACGTCTGATCAATTTCAATCACTTAATAAACACAACCCTACAAATAGAAAATACTTACCAGATAAAATACTTACCAGATAAAATTCGCTTAGGACAAGACAAGAAACAAAAAATTAAACCAAAAAGTCATTTTGTCCATCAAGACTCAATCTTTTCTTCCCAAACAAACTTGGCACCTAACAAAAAGGATAGTGATAGAAAATTCCTAAAAAAAGTAATTCGTTTAGGACAAAACAGGAAAGAAGAGAATGAATGGACACACCTACCTGCTCGTGCTAAATTTCTAGAGAAGAATATCCACAAAAAGTTCGTTCAAGGAAGCAACATTTTACAAATTCTCCAATCTGATTTGAGTGAGTTAAAACAAAATTTATTACGACAAATTCCTAAAATTTTTTATGGACAATTAAAGAATATTGTTGAAGTTATTGAAAATGGAACTTGATTAGCTACACTGGGTCTTAAATAGTAAGATGCTAATGTTACAATTTAGGAACAGCTTAAATGTCACCATTTTTTAATTCCACTTTATAAGTCAACTAAATAATTCCAATATTGCATCTGTAAGTATGTCTGTAATTTAAGTAAGCTTAACATTCACTAATTTCCTATTAATATATACATGAATAGAGAGAGAGGCAGACTAAGAGAATGGGAAAGACAAACAGACACATAAAGAGAGAAAGGCGCATGGACAGACTGATGGGTAGACAGATGGAGAGATAGACAGACAAACAAACAGACAGACTGATTGAGAGATAATCAGACAGTCAGACAAATAGACAGACAGACAGGCAGCAGACAGACAGACAGACTGACAGACTTGCATGATTATATCAAAATGAAACTTCCGATTATAATGCTCTGAATTTTTAGATCCAAATACAACACCTAATAAGACTATTAAGAAGACTCCTCCAAGTCACTTGTCACTCAATAGGAACAACAGTATAGGAAGTAAAGAAGAAACTGAAGTAGTTCATTTAGGACAAAACAAGACACTGAAAAACCTGCTCAATGAATGGATCCGTCAGCAGATTCAAACTAAGCGAACACGTCACCATGTCGACCAAGATTCATCTGTTTATCAAGAACAATTAGATCCTAGCAACAGACAACAGAATGTGAAATCTCATGATACAGACAGAGTTCCTTCTCCAGCTATTCCAACAGATTTACGTAAGTAGTAGAATGGATTTACACCTTACATATTTTAAAATCCTATTCTTAGACAAATAGCCTGAGTATTGAGTCTATTTTCTAATTTGGCCACATTTTATACCTTCTGACACAATATGGTAAATGGAATGTTGTGAACAAAAATCAGTTTTGATAACTAAGCATTTTGCTTTGAAATGATTAGAAAATATAGCTGTACAATACCAAAGGTGCAATGAATCTCAGCATAGATTACAATTGTCATATTTTGCAATAATTTAGTTGAATAATAATATCAATTAATTATTGTGATTTTGCATTAATGAACTAGCTTATAGAAATGTGTATTATTACTAGAATGGATAGCTACAAAACACTTTCATCTGCATCCATGAAGTGACAAAAAATTTGTATCAGTGTATCAGTGTTTTATCATTGTAATACATGGTAATATTTATAAATACTAGCATCTTTACAAGTAGAGGTAGATGGCAAAATCCAGAAATATCTTCATCATTTCGTGAAAGTTCCGTATGATGCAAAGGTTGCATTGAAGTGCATTTCACCAACGGCAAAACTACTAACTTTTGTTAACACAACTTTAGACCTGGACCAAAACTTGTGGAACGGACTGTCACCATATTTGTTTGTATACTCAAATATTACTATTAACCATTTTGATGTGAAAAATAGAGGATTTTACAGTTGCACCGCCAATGTCACTACTAAATCGGTAGAAAAGACACTAATCACAACTAGTGAGTTCAAAGTTTGTATTTAGAATTGTATAGGCATGTACAATGATGAGTATTATTTATTGAAAAAGTAGTTACAGTAATGAGAATTATAACACGTCAAAACACTATTGGAAGATTAAGATTAAGCATCAGGCATGTAAGAACAAATGAACCACCTTACACCTTGCTCAGATTTCAATGCTGTCTACTACTAGCTGTGCTATAACACTATTATTATATCATTAGTAGTGTTTTGTTATCAGGTCAAATTCTTCAGAACCATACATTTTTACATAAAAGATGTGCAATTCTGAAATATGAAATCAATATTGTAGAATCTGATGGTACTCTAGTCGTAATTATTCCATGTTGCTATTTAACAATAGCAATCACCAGTATAATATGGTGAATTTTAGGATGTCAACCTGATAGCTATGAAGTTGAAATGAGACATACTCTGTGGAAATTATGTATTTGATTATCTGCCAAGACGTGAAGTGTGTATATTTTATATTGATTTATTAACTAATTCTCGTTCAATATACATTCTACTAACAGATAAATTTGAAGTTAACATAACAGATCTCATCCAGGAAAGATTGGGAAATTCCATTTATACAACAATACTAGCTCAGTATACAGGCTTTCCTGAGAAATTGCTTCAGTGGTACGTAAATGGGAGGCCTGTAGGTCCAACTAATACTGTATTTGACATGAAATCTGATGGACTGAATTCATACCTGAGATTCAAACACGATGTTAATCGAACATATGGAACCTTTATGCTGAAAGTGAACGGTACAAAATGGAAGGATACACTAAAGTTGTCTCATCCTCACCAAATTTCAAGCATTTTTGAATCCACAAAAAATAGTGTTAAGAAAGTAATAACCAAAATATCACATGGAAGTATTCTCTCTGATGTCATAGCTGATCCTGATCCTCAATCTGACACGTCTGCTAATCAGTTCTTGTCACATAATACATATAAGTCAACAAGCAGAAAGTTTAGACCTGAAGTCATTCGTTTAGGTCAAGACAAGACCCAAAAACTTAAACCAAAAAGTCATTATGTCCGTCAAAACTCAATGTTTTCTTCACAAGCAAACATGGCACCTAACAAAGACAAATATAGTGATAGGAAATTCCTAAAAGAAGTAATTCGTTTAGGACAGAACAGGAAACAAGAAAATACAGTCAATGAATGGACTCACCTACCTGCTCATGCTAAATCTCTAGAGAAGAATACCCACAAAAATATTGTTCAAGGAAAAAGTATTTTACAAACTCTCTCACCAGATTTGAGTGAGTTAAAACTTAACTAACTATAACATAGTTGTATTCTATCAACAGTTACTGGAATACATATAATATATGTGAAGCTTTTAAAACAATGGAATTTGATTACACAGTCTCGTATATAGTATCATGCTAATGTTACAATTTCGGTGGTGCATAAGATTTAGCAAATGCTAAATTTTCTTTTATAGTTATAATTATAAGCATTTAATAATGTAGTTCATTGTAATGTTATAAATACTAGCATCCTTACAAGTAGCAGTAAATGGCAAAGTTCAGAAATATCTCAGACATTTAGTGAAAGTTCCGTATGATGCCAAGGTCTTATTGAAGTGCATTTCACCAACTGCAAAACTACTAACTTTTGTTAACACAACTTTAGACCTGGACCAAAACTTATGGAAAGGACTGTCACCATATTTGTTTGTATACTCAAATATTACCATCGATCATTTTGATGTGAAAAATAGAGGATTTTACAGTTGCACCACCAATGTCACAACTAAATCAGCACAAAAGACACTAATCACAACTAGTGAGTTCAAAATCTGAATTTATAGTAGTATAAGCATGTTGATGTGGGTATCCACTGAAATAGTAGATTTAGTGTAGACAATAACAATATTACACTCCTAAGCACGGTTAGATAAAATAACATGCTTGCTTTAATACATGTAAAAAATGATGTGGTAGACTTTAAAACTTATCCACCTACTTCCTGTTGAAACCGCTTCCTAATATAGAATATCCCCATATTTTGAGCAATCCTTAGTTTTCTAGCGATATATTTCCTAAGTGATAGTTGTGCTGGAGATGTTTTATTGTGAAACAATGCACATTAGATATATGCAAGCAATTTTAGAATTTGATTACACTGCCATGAAACATTGTGTTACTAACATTAAATCATTGACTTATTCACCCAATTGTACTTGCTAATTCCAGATAAATTTGAAGTGAACATAACAGATCTAATTCAGGAAAGATTGGGCAATTCCATTTATACTACAATACTAGCACAGTATTCAGGCCTTCCTGAGAAATTGCTTCAATGGTACGTAAATGGGAGGCCTGTAGGCCCCTCAAACACCATATATAATGTGAAATCTGATGGACTCAATTCATATCTGAGATTCAAACACGATGATAATCAAACATATGGAACCTTTATGCTAAAAGTGAATGGTAGTAATATGAAAGATACGTTGAATATACCTAATCTCCAAGAAATTTCTAGTCTCCTTGGATCTTCAAGATCGTTTCTTAAAAAAATAGTAACCAAAGTAGTAAATGGAAATCTTCTTTCTGATATAAAAGCTATCCCTGACACCCAGACTGATACATCATCAAATAAATTCTTGTCACAAAATAACTATAAGTCTAGTAACAAGAAGTTTTTACCAGGAATAATTCGTTTAGGTGTGGGCAGGAAACCGAACATGGACTCTTGGGAAAAAAATAGAATTGGTATGAAATCATTTGTTCCAACTTCACCAACTACTCCATTGAAATTACGTAAGTTAAAACAATAGTCTACATTATCCAAATTTGTTAGCAAGGAGCAAAAGGAAGAAAGGTTCATATTACTTTTAATATAATAAACATTTCCTTCACTAACTTAAAAAAAACTAAAAGCAAGCAAATTTACCTTTACTTTGTACTTACTTGATCCTTAGCCATGACTAATAGATAAAAATTAGTCCAGGCAACTAAATTGCTGATTACTTTAAAAATATTTTTCTGAGAATATTTAAGTAGCATTCATTTAAAATTTCTTTAATTACCATTCTCTTTACTTTTTCATTTGATTGTTGCTATATATCAAGTGAAACTGATATACATGTCCAATAGCCGATATCTTGAAATAACATTAGTATACTTTCAAATCAGGTACACAGGGTGAAAAAAGTCCATTTACAACCGTAACAAAATCCGTACACTGTCTTGGTAATTAAAATTAACAAAACTTTTGCAAGTCTGTAGAGGTTAACAAACTAGTTATCAATACATTATACACTAATTTACGATTTTGTTTTGGTTGTCAATGGACACTTTTCAGGCAGTGGTATTTTATATAGTTTGCACTATTTAAATATTTAGCTATTATTTACTCATTTGCATTCATATAAAGTGAAACTGATATACATGTCCAATAGCCGATATACTAGTTTTGTCATGAAATAGAAATAGTATTTTTTCAAATCAGGTATTTTATATTATAGTATGCACTATTTAGCTATTGCTTGCTCATTTGCATTCATATTAATGAAATAATTTGACAGAATTTACACAAGCCATCCAATAAAATTATTTTTTCCTGCAGCATTAGTACAAGTTGAGAAAAACACAAAATTATTCCCAAGTAGAAATGAAAATTATAACTACAAACTTGGAAAGAATATGCTATATTCAGTTCATGACAGGAAACAAGAAAAGAGGGTCAAGGAAAGAATGTCCCAATCACATCAAACTAAAGTACCCAGTCACTATGTTGATCAAATATCTCAACAACAGCAGATGGACTCTGTAAAGAACTGGGTTACAACTCAAGAAGAGAATGCCTACAAAATATATCATCCCAAACATTTTGCTTCACCAACTACTCCTGATGAGTGTGAGTTTTAAGAAGTTTTAGTTAATTAAATATTCTGAATACTATAAGCTGAATTGATATTTTAAAAAATACTTAAACAAAATAACATTTTTGTTTTAATATGAATTTTCTTGAAAGCTAGACTATATTTAATTACATAGCACAACCACAAGTTGAGGTAAAGGACAGTTTGCCTCTTAGTAAAAACAAACAAACAAACAGCAAATTTGAAACTGGAACACATTACTTAGCTCAGTCAAAAGAAAACCAAAACAAGATGATCGAGAAATGGATGTCTAAAACTATTCCAACTAAAGCACCACGTGACAATGTCAATTCAGATTCAAAGACTTTCCAAAAACAGCAAATGGACTTTAGTAATAGAAACAATTATATAACTTCTCAACAAGAAGACATATACAAAACAATGGACTCAAAAATAACTCCATCCACATCAAGTTCTTTACCAGATGATTTATGTGAGTCTGCATCACAATATGATCTCTTAGCTGTAGCTAAGTTGAATTGAATGTTATTTCTGAAAGAACTTTTCTAGCACAATTTGTTTAGTTTATAATGTTGTGTCAACTCAGATGTTTCTAGCTCAATACTTAAAGTGGAATAATTTATTGTGAGGAAACAATCAATTCAGATGGCGTTTGCATTAATAAATTTATTACATTTCTTCTGCTGTTATGCTTGAATGATATTAAATTGTTAAGTTAAAGTAAGAGTGTAATTATAATAATTTATTGGCATAGTACTTTATTACTACTCAAGTAGATATTAAATTGACATTATTTATTGACTGTGTAGCACTCCACCAAGATGATGTAAATGATCTTATACCACATCAGAAAGTTAGCCAATTTGACAGTAAACTAGGAACAGAAATGCTTAACTTGGGACAAAAGAATGAAAAGCAAAACAGGACCAAGGAAAGATTGTCTCAACTGATGGGGACAAACACAAGAAGTTACAATGTCAATCAAATGAGTCAAAATTTCAATAGTTTTCCACTACAGCGGGAGCTTTCAAAAGACAAAGAGACAACTGGTATGAAGACATTTAAAAATGTGAATTATACTGAGTCATTTATGTGAATTTACGTCATGTATTCACATGCAAAGTAAATTATCAAAATGTAAGATCTTAAATGTTAGTCCTACTACTATCACATTGCACTGAAGTATATCATTGTTTACCTTCTAAACTCTATCTATTAAAAAAGTGGATTTATATGACAGAACTATGAGAACTGCGGTATTCCCATTCAAGTTCCCTAATTGAACACCATTGTTTTAAACAGTGAGATTACTCCCACATTTATCAAAATACATGGCTTCTGTTTGTAGTTTCCCTATTCCAGGTGGCAAGGTAGCAGGAACTTCTCTAACCTTAGAGTGCAAGATAAAGCACAAACAAATGCTGCTAGAGTCCTTGAGATTCAACAGTTTCACTCACAGCTCAGCATAAGCCTTACCTCCCACATTTCAGTTCTGGGCATCTTTTACATTCCCTTGAATTACCTGCGTCTTTAGCGGCATCTTTCATTCTAGCGTGGGTGTGCTTGTTCTAATTTGTGATGTCATATATAATATATATATTATGAGTATAGATACAGTATTTTGGAAAACGGCTTTCACAAATGTTGTTAATGAGCGGACTTAATTTTTAATGAATGTCTTTCATATCCTTATTTCAACATTATAGCTAACTAACATCCAACTTGATCTGGAATAGTAAATTTGCCACCTTAAACAATTTCGTCATTTGCTATTTTTATGAGTATTTGAAATCGAAAGCTAATAAAACTGTCTCAAGACACCTAATTAGGTACACTTAACCCTTTACATTGCATAGATCTAGTCCGCAAAGTATGCAGACACTCAGTTTAGAAATACTCTTGATCTGGCTTAAACACACAGTTTTCCACTTTTATTGTAGTAGTTTGCAGAGCCATAACCACAGGTATAACCCCAAAATCCAACTAGTGCAGTTTACACATTTTCATTTGTACTTCCTCATTTTAGGCACCAAAGAGCAAAGCGTGAGAGATGGACCAGTAATAACGATAGATGGGTTTTATGTCAGAGCTTTACAATATATTACACAACATGCCCCAGAGATACCTAATATGATCCAAAATGGTTTGAACTATCTGAGTGAAAAGTTTATAAATGTAAGGAATAGACTTCACAGTGCACCAGATCCCACAAAGAGACTGCAAGAGAACACAGAATCAAGTCCTTTAAACAATAAAGACTTCCATGAAGATTACATTCATGAATCATTTCATCCAAGACGCAGACTTTCACCAGACTTTAGTAAGTATGAATTAAAAAAAGAGTATATTATTAAAGAGATGCTTCATAATTCTTTGTGAATATTGGTGTATTAAAAATATAACAATTATAGCAACTAGAAAACTTTACTCTAAACCCTAACAATAACAAAACTATATTTTATGAGCCTGTCAGAGAAATTTGTTAGACCATATTGTAAGCAATATTTATATTTTATATTAATTTTGCTTCACCTAGGCTAGTCGATAAATATATTTCCATGAACAAATCTGAATATAAAACTAATTCTGCACATTATTTTGTCTTTTTTTTTTCTTAGCAAAATATCTGAATCCTGAAAATAGAAAGATAGAGGAGCGTGGCCAGGTAATTGAGGAAGGTACAGAGCCTGTGGCAGTGGATCTAAAGCCTCACATAATTATTGCAGTGTCCCTACTTGTTACTGGAATATTATTCTTTACTGCTAGTATTATCCTCGTCATTGCATATTGTAAATCCAAGAAGATGAAAATATCTGAGACAGATGAAGAATCTGGTAATGTAAATTCATCAAGGAAAAGTGGGATGACCTCTAATAACATCAGGTATGTTATGAGAATGTGCATTTTGATAATTATAAATAAATGAACTGACTTTGTGCAATACTGGTTGTTGTACATTGAGCAGTCTTCTGCAGTGCATGCAATATCATGAGAATAATGAATATAAGCATAAAAAAACAAATTCTTTCATAATATTGCCCGAATTTTTTTTCCTAAATTATTATAAACATTTTACGGCCACTTGTACATTTAACTTGCATGAACAATAAATGTGGACTCTGAAGTAGTGTAACTGTAAGATATATAATGTATACAGTCCAAAACATGACAAATAAATCAAAACAAATACAATGTCTAGTTGAGTTCCATATATTGAATAAAACATGTTTTCAACTGCACAGCAGCAGCTTTATTAGAGTATTGTCAATTATTATTATACATATACATATACATAGTGAATGTTAGCCGAAATATTACTGAATTCATCATTTTTTTTTATTATTATTTTTTTTACTGCAGGAGGAATAAAGTTGCCCCAACCGGATGTTAGATAGTTAAACAATACTCTAATAGTAGACATTTAATTAAATTACTGTGTATATTTGATATTTAATTATTGGGGCAACTTTAAAATTGTTGAAAAGTTTGCTTTGCTGGGCTAATCAATATCGTACAGAGCTCAGTGTGAGTGCACAGGTACATTATATCACTAGACGGATTAAGATACTTTCATACACGCCACAAACACAGCTGTGAAGCTTGATTGGAGCATTTTATACTAACAATGACAACAAGGAAGGTCTAATAATGGTATAATTAAGAATTTAGAGTTTACATCTGTTTTAAAGAAGTAAACATAGCAGTCTGTCAGTCAGCATTTTAGTGAAGAGCAATGCCAAAATGTTTTGTTGAAATGGCATCTGTTTATTATGGAGTGTGGTTTAATAATAACCAAAGACCTCTTTAGATTCAAAACATTACAATAGTAGCTATGTGCAGCACATATTATTTTTATTTTGAAATTTAAGGGTTCAAAACCTTCAACCTCCAGAGATTGATCAAATAGAAGAATGTTGAATCAAATGTAGCAGAACAGACAATAGAAAAAATATGTTATAATGGTATTGATTGTAATAACAACAACCACAGTAATAAGAATAAATTAGCTTAGATGAATGAAATTGAGAATGAGTGAGTGAGTGAGTAGATTAGTGGATGAATAAATGAGTGGGTGAGTAGGTTGGTGAGTG
>WLWD01000534.1_pt1 | contig 14024 bp, 9 predicted proteins | sample 6712731 | NCBI WGS metagenome assembly WLWD01 (sample SAMN12718690, study PRJNA576275) | sponge metagenome | isolation source: marine sponge | host: Mycale hentscheli | place: New Zealand: South Island, Marlborough, Capsize Point | collected 2014-11-01
ATAATAGAAATAGACCAATGATGATTTATTGAGGTGAAAAAGAGTCAAATAATGATCTCAGTGATTTTTTCTTGCAGATTTTGCTCGCCAAACCTGAACCTTTCAATGTCAGAGACAAGAGTGCTGTAGCAATCTTCAAAGATGGATCAATTGTTGGACATGTCACCATTAACATGGCTCCAATTCTGTACCAGTTTTTAAGAAGAGAAGTCAACAAGGCTTTTGTTGAAGTTAAGGGTGAAAAAGTGAACAGAGGTGGCGGCTATGGACTGGAAATACCCTGTGTTTATCGTTTATACGGTCCGCCACGGTATATACAAAGATAGAAACTCTTGAACCATTGATCGCTGCTGGACATTTGTAACTAGCTATTAAGAACAATAATTATATATATTATGTAGCTATAATTTTACTATTTTGACCGCTCTAGGATAATTATCCCTGACCGTTGTTAAGAATTCGGGGGTGGCCGTTCATCGGAGGCTATAAAACTATTGGAACTGTACTGTAAACATTTCGTTCCACTAAAAACTACCGCTGTGGAGAGGCTGACCGCTCTTCGGGAGCCCGTTGTTGAGAGAATTCACTGTACTACTACACTGGGGCATGCATCATACATGATCCATGCCAGGTGGATGGGGGGGGAACTCCCACTCCATGGTGCATGGGGGAAAAATGCCCGAAAGGCACCTCCGAGTAATTAATCCTATGGCGGAGAGTGGACCTAATTTGTACACAGCAATGCCTCTTTAGCACAGTTTGATTAGATTTTGTGAGTCAAATGTGTCCTATACCAAAATGAATTGTATGCCTACTGGCAACAATTTTTCCATATCTCTCTCCCTACCATTTTCTGCCCCCCCCCCCTCTGTTTCTGCCCCCCCCCCCCCCCCCCCCCCCCCCCACACACACACACATAGTTCCCCCTAGTGTGGGTCCTTTCCATGCTACTACATCATGTAAGTAATTTTAATATACACTCTGTGTGGTTATTTAACACATTGTGCCCAACTATCTTAAAACACTTTTCTTTAGAAGGTTTAACTATGTTATTACAACAAATATTGATCACACTCATTCTAATAACAATACCTTAGTGATAACATAAATAAAATGCCAATGCGCATTAAGCCCCCACCAACAGTAAACTAGTGACCAGTTTTTGCAAGCTCTTGTTCCAATGTAGTCAAACACAATACTGTTTGGTGGCACTTCTTTCAAAAACCCATTACCTTTAAAGGCACAGCTGGATAATTGACAAAATAACAAGTACCAAATTAAAAAGTATAAAATTAATGCCACTCTTTAAAATACTCATTCTATGAACATTAACTTTTGGACAACTCAAAAAGATTGCAACAACCAAGGATTAGAAAGATCGTTCAATCATCAACCCAGTACTAAAATTACTATAACACTAAAATAAGCCTTCTATTTTCATAATAAACCCAATTTTTTTAAACATCTTGCGTAATGCAATGCATAGCTAAGCTAGATCCCCCCCCCCCCCCCCCCCCCCCCCCCCCCCATTCACATATTTTACAAGAAGAATCAATGCAACAATTGACAAGAATGGAAATCAATCATCAGAGAAGAGGTGAGTGGACATATGATTGCATCACCATTGTGGTTTGAGGTAAGTGATTGGAACTGTGGTCTAGAGGTGAGCCAATGAACAAATGTAATTGCACTAATAATAATAATGAAGCACCAGCACTATTAAACACTATCTAGCTATTACAATATTAAGCTCGAGCAATGAAAATGGTACATGGAAACCTGTCTTCATAAGAGAAGCTAAACTAGCTAGAAACACTCACCGGTATACATTTTCAATGTGAAACTTCACTTCTTCCAACTCAATTGAGTATGGTATGGGACAAAATTAAAACAACCATTTGCATACAACTATTATTGGAAATAGTCTTGTGAGGAAAAACTGTACTCATCCATAATTGGATCTATTCAGTAGCCAATATGAAAATAAGCTTGTGGCATCCTCTATATGGGAAATGGAGGAAGAGAAAAAGGAGCAAATTAGGCAAGAACGGGGTTCAGTGAAATTAATAACTGAAGTTAACAATTCTGTGTCAACGAACATTAGTAATCTTCTAGACCTATCAACTATCTCCTATTTGTCCCACAACACTTTCTCACAGACTAAAATTAAAACACAACTAAAAGTCAACAGAATGCAGCCATTACAAAGAGTGAAGAGTCACAATGTGAAGTTTTGACCAAATTCTTAGATATCTTCCAATACTATACTTGACTATGTATATAAAACAGGCATATAAATTAAAACTTCTTTAAATCAATACTCATAAGAAACATTACATTGTAGGGCATAACTTGCTCGCAAAAGTGCCATCATACCTACGCATCACTTCCGTTGAAAAAAAAATCTACCACGTACAACCCACCCGCTCACCCGATAAAGAAGAGACGAGACCAATTCCAACTCCGCCTAAGCGTGCAACCGCGACTATCACTTTACCACACCACACATTTTAGTGAATGCTCACCAGTAAACAATGCATGTATTGGGCTGACCTCATACTCGGCCTTGAAAAATTTCTCCTCGTTGTTGTCTCTATTTTTCTTTCCGTTGGATTGATGGCTACCTCCCAATTTCAAACGGTATATTAGTTAGCTACGCACCATTCCACTCTCAACACTATTTCAAAAACACATATATAAATATGTTTTTACTTTACAATACATTTTGCCATTGCTGTTATTGATGGCAACATAACTCTTGTCACAATAAGCTCAAGCTGAGCTTGCCATTAATTGGGTGAAACATAGATATAAGGAATAATTTTAATGTTTGATTTAATAGACTTGGCATAATAAAAAACAATCATAGATAAATGCATGAAAGTACAAGCATTTCATAATGAACAAAATAATCTTTAGAACAGAAAGTTGAAAACAACAAAACATATTTGTATGTAGCAATACTCATTTTTTAAAAAGAATGCGGAATAATATAGTTAATATTTTAAAAATTATAAAATAAGAAAATTAAATGGGAAAACATTTTTTTAGAACAAAATGTTAAAACAGCAAAACCTAATCAGAAAAATTTACACAGAAAAAGAATTAGCTTCTACAAAAAATAGGAAAATAGGCTAGTTTATATTACTTCAGACATAATATTCTCAGCACTTGGTCTGTCTGCTGGCCTTTCTGACAAGCATCTCTGAAGGAGGCGTAGCAGGTGCTCATGATGGACTTGGTGGAACAAACTTGACCGATTTTCTGGTGCTAGCAATTGACCAGTGAGCATCTCCAACATCAAGACACCGAAGCTGTAGATGTCCATTTTGGTTGTCTGCTGGCTTGGAGTCCTTGCCTCTGGTGCTGAATAAGCAGGACTTCCTGGATTCTCAGTGTGGAGCTGGCAAACTAGATTAACTGAGCCGTAGTCGGTTATTTTAGCTTTCCAAAGTTTAGGAGGCTGTAAATGTTCTAAGAGAACATTAGCACTGCTGATGTCACGATGGATCATAGGATCTGGCTTCATCTGGTGGAGATAGTTTAAGGCTTTGACTATGCCAAGACTTACTTGTTTCACAATATTAGGAGGAAAATATTCATCTATTTCCAACTGTTTTCTGAGACTAGTTGACATATACTCCATTAGTATCATCATGTCTCCCTCAATTGTAGCTCCAATGAACTGGACTAAGTTAGGATGGCGTACTCTAGCCGCCATTTGCATTTCTCTACGAAACATTTCCTTGTTACGTCGACAAACTATCTGGTTATGAATTCTCTTGACTGCAACTTGTACTCCTCTGAACTTAGCCACACTAACTGTTGCCCACCCACCTCTCCCTATCTCAGGACCAGTCAATTCTATATCCTCCCGTCTGACAACCCACTGTTCATCGTTGGCCTTTTTTAGCTGATCAGCTCTTGTAACAGCCTCATTAGCTCTCCTGCGTTCTTCCTCAGCTATTGTATTAGCCTGCTGTGCTATTTGAAGTTGTTCTTCTGCTCTTCTATGTTCATCCTCAGCTCTTCTTTCTCCCTCTTCAGCTCTTGTCACTGCCACTTCTGCCCTTCTGCCTGCCTCCTCTGCCCTTATGTCAGCCTCTTCTGCCCTCTTGTCTGCCTCCTCTGCCCTCTTGTCTGCCTCCTCTGCCCTTCTGTCAGCCTTTTCTGCCATTGTTTCTGCCTCCTCTGCCCTTCTATCTGCCTTGTCTGCCCTTCTGCCTATTTTAGAAGACATTAAATTTGATAATAACTAAAACTACCAGTAGAGTGGATGACATAAACTAAAACTAAGCAATCTTTGCTGTAAACAATTCACCTTGAATTTTGTCATTATTAATGAAGGTAAAAATTGCCATCAAGTTAAAATTCTCTAAAATTTATATATCATACTGTATTTATAATACATAAGATTTCATAGAAATATGTTTTTTTTAAGCTATTTGGGAAAACTACCAATATTACTTTTTTTTTATGGAGTCTCATTATTGCAAGATTTGAGAGACAATGTAAATGAACTAAAACTAAGTCAATTGATAGTAGCTATAACTAACTAAACCTTCTACATGATATTGAAGAAATACTAAAAACTAACCAAATCTTCAGGGAGAATTTGGGAAAACAATAAAACTAAGCATTCAAGCTATTTTTTATAGCATAAATCTGGAATCTCTAAACCAAAACAAACTGGTCATTGTAGTCTAATAATCGATGTACTTTTGAATTGCTCAGGTAAATAATTATTTTCTTATTTAAAAAAAGCTACACGGATAAAGAAAATAACTGAATTCATTATATTTATTAAAGTATAAACAAATGTGTATGTCTATAATGCAGATTTTGCATTACTGTAAGAATATTGTAACCTTTACTTCATTATTATGTTTACTGACTACTCTATTGTCCAGTTCAAGTAAGTGTCCTGCACCAAACATTCACTAAACATGTATCCATTTAGATCAATTTCCATTTAAACTAAACAATAACAATGAACTAGTATGTTAACAGTAACAACACACCTTTGCTTGGAACTCCTGTTTGAACCTCATAAATTGAATGAACTTTCTCTTTTAGAAGTTTGAGAGCTCCATTTTCTATTAATAACTTGATGACATCAACATGCTCACTCTGAATTGCCAACATTAATGCAAATAACCCATTTTTATCCTGCAAATCTACCTGGGCCCCATTCTCTAGCAATATTTTTGCCTCTTCAGCATGGCCATTCTGACTTGCTACAAGTAGAGCGGACCATCCATCTTTATTTTGCGAATCTACCTGAGCCCCATTCTCTAGCAATATTTTTGCCACTTCAGCATGGCCATTCTGACTTGCATTATGTAGAGCGGACCATCCATCTTTATTTTGCGAATCTACCTGAGCCCCATTCTCTAGCAATATTTTTGCTACTTCAGAATGGCCTTTCCGACTTGCTATAAGTAGAGCAGACCATCCATCTTTATTCTGCAAATCTACCTGAGCTCCATTCTCTAGCAATATTTTTGCCACTTCAGTATGGCCATTCTGACTTGCTATAAGTAGAGCAGACCATCCATCTTTATTCTGCAAATCTACCTGAGCTCCATTCTCTAGCAATATTTTTGCCACTTCAGTATGGCCATTCTGACTTGCTATAAGTAGAGCAAACCACCAATCTTTATTCTGCAAATCTACCTGAGCTCCATTCTCTAGCAATATTTTTGCCACTTCAGTATGGCCATTCTGACTTGCTATAAGTAGAGCAGACCATCCATTTTTATCCTGCAAATCTACCTGAGCCCCATTCTCTAGCAATATTTTTGCCACTTCAGTATGGCCATTCTGACTTGCTATAAGTAAAGCAGAACATCCATCTTCATCCAGCAAATCTACCTGAGCCCCATTCTCTAGCAATATTTTTGCCACTTCAGCATGGCCATTGTGACTTGCTATAAGTAAAGCAGACCATCCATCATTTTGCTGAGCTCCATTCTCTAGCAATATTTTTGCCACTTCAGCATGGCCATTCTCACTTGCTATGTATAGAGCAGAACTTCTATAGTTATCCTGCAAATCTACCTGAGCCCCATTCTCTAGTAATACTTTTGCCACTTCAGTATAGCCATTCTGACTTGCTATAAGTAGAGCAGAACATCCATCATTTCCCTGAAAATTTACCTGAGCCCCATTCTCTAGCAAATTTTTTGCCACTTCAGTATGGCCATTCTGACTTGCTACAAGTAGAGCAGAACATCCATCATTTCCCTGAAAATTTACCTGAGCCCCATTCTCTAGCAATATTTCTGCCACTTCAGCATGGCCATTCTGACTAGCTATAAGTAGAGCAGACCACCCACTTTTATTCTGCAAATCTACCTGAGCCCTATTCTGTAGCAATATTTTTACAATTTCAGTATAGCCCGCTGCACTTGCACAAAGTAAGGCTGACTCTCCTTTATCATTCAACTGATTTATCAGAGCCCCTTTCTCCTCTAATAGTATCTTAACTACTTCAGCATTACCTTCTTTACATGCTGACAATAAAGCAGTAGTGGTGTTAGAATCACTGGTACCAGCAGATGGCGTAGGGTTGGAGATGATTTCCATATTATTAGTACCAGAAGTCAAAGTTGAGAAGATAACTTAATAACTTGTAATTGTTTGGCAAATCTACTCGGGATTTTCTTATTTGAAACAGCAATAAAGGTAGTACTGGAGCAGAAGTAGATTAGCAATGTCGCATGTGATGAGAAATATGATTTTCACTGTAACCACAGATATTGGAGGATATTCTCTGACTCATGTGACCTGGTAATGAAATATTCATGGTTTGTTAGTGACATATTTAGCTATAGTTGTAGTTATGTTGCTGTTAACTTAAGGCAATAGATAATAAGAAGACACAATTTAATCTCTATATCTGCACATCTAAGTTATTACTGTAATTCATTGACATTAATCCTGTTCATAGAAGAAAGTCGAGTATTGCATTGTACAAAAGTTTATGTCAACATCAGAATGCTCTATTGTATTGCATAAATGTGGTTTGTTTATGCCATTTTATTTATTGAAACTGCATTACGCCACTAAATGGAAGAACTTCACATGAATCACTGGTATACAAATCAGAGCGTTCTGATGTTGGACCAACACTGGCAGAGGATACTTCCAAGCTGTGGCAACATTCTATCTGTGCAGAATTTGGTGCATTCTCTATAGGAATATTTAGAGAAGAAGCAACTTCCTTTGGGCTAGAACCTCCTGGATATTTGTATTTATCTCTCTTAGACATTTTAATCATCAAATTAAGCTAACTGATGGCAGATTGTGCAGTGTGAGCTGTATATGTTAGTAATAGATGGGTAACTATAAACCAATACATTAATTTTCTAAAGAAGTGTCAATGCTTGAAACTATACCTTACATTTATGGTCCAGGAATTGCTTGTAGAGTACAGGGCCAGCGCCTTCTTCGATACCTCTGCTACAGTTTTGGCAGATCTTTTTTTTTTTTTTGAAATCTATATTAGGTAAAGATCGCATACATGGTAAAGTATAGTCTAGATTATTGGCTTTGTGACGGTCGAATAGTTTATTGAATGTTCAGATGGATTCTTTTGGTCGAAAATTTGTTCTACCTGATATACCTCCAGTTCCTTATCATCGTGTATAGTCTTTTGTTTTTGCAAAGAAACCGTTTGGAAAGAAATCAGTAGTTTGGAGATCTAGTCAAGGTGCATGATTCAAGCAGTGACATTTTCTACACTATGATGAAGTTCGTGATGTTGCTGCATATCACCATATCTGTATTGCTGCCTTTAAAGAGAAGAAGATGAGAAGTAGCAGTGCTGATCCTTCCTTTGTAAATTGCTAGTTATATCTTATTTCTTGTAGCTACCAATATTTTCTTTTGGATTCATTAGCAGATCAAGAATTAATCTTTTTTTGATAATAAAAATCATTTTACAACCTTAACCTTTTGAATGAAGCTATGAATCTATTGCAGCTTATATTAATAATGCCTGCAACAAATTCTACATCAGATAGATCTTTCCTCCCCCTTTCACTCCCCTGGATTCTCTCCTGGTGGTGTTATTAGCACTTGTAGTCAGGGATGTGATGAGCTTTATTTCATTGAAGGACACTTGCCGTATTCCCCACTTTCATGCCTCTGGGGAGAGCCCCAAGTTCATCAGAGTTAGGTAAATTGGAGGTGAGGGGAGCAAGCAACCAAGCCCACTTCCCCCTCCAACCCCCAAACTTTTTACCCCAACCAACCATGTCCATTATTTGCAATTTGTAATATTGAAATTGTAGGACTGTAAGGTAAAAGCAATTCACATGAGACAGTTAGAGACAGCTGTTTGCTCACTTACACACTTAACATCTTGTATTCAAGATTTACTAGTGAGTAATCAATATTGAATTCTTAAGTTTTGGCCTAAATGCAATACGGCCCTTCCATCCTCAAACTCCTCTCACTTCCTGTTCTGTACGGTCTCCTGCTATATCTGGGTGTGGCTTCGCTGAACGGGCTGCAGTTCATAGAGCACGTGTTGTTTTTCCTGATTCCCAATAAACACAGACCAGACATCAAGTATCTCTGCCAGATTCCGAACCGTAGGATCTACGTGTATGCGGTTTTTTCCCTTTTTAAAAAAAATGAAAGCAGGGAACTTTCTTCTCAATTGTGCAGTTTTTCACTCACCAGTTGTTTTCTAATATTATTATTTATTGGACTTTTTTCAGCTAATGTTTCAGTCAGTAATTTGAATTATTCTATTCTATTTATTTTACTGTTGTTTCTATTTATAACGATTTCTAATATATGGAGTATTGAAGTTGGGATGATAACAGAGCAACTTTTAACATCATTAGGGCTGGCCTGATGAATTATTTGGCAATTATTAATACATTTGATTCACCGGTTTCTCGCTTGTAAACATTTCCTCACTTGTCTTGAGCTCCATAGCGCTGTTAGTCATGATAGAACCTTATTTCAAAACTGCAAGCTGAGTGGGTTAAGGGAGAGTGTCCATCCTGCTTCAACTGATTCTAACATACGGTTGCTGTGGCCATTCCAGTATATGTGTGCCACAACCTGCCTTTGAATGTAATATCTTGTACCAGCTCCTTGGAATGTATAGTGATGGGTAATGTGGGATTTAAGGTCATGGAATCTAAATGGCTTATGTTGGATTGACTATGTGTCACAAAGGAAGACACAAATGCCTTAAATATTTCTTTTATTTTAAGTTTGTTTAAGCTCACTGAGTTGGTCAAATCTCAAGAACCAATGTGAACTCATTCTGAACTTCTACCAATGCTAATACTATAAGGTAACTACAGAAACTGAAATAACGTTGTTAAGGAGTAGTGAGCATGCCAGCCTTTAGGCATGTTAACGTTTAGGCTATATAATGACAGCTGCTCCTGACCTGCAGGGAACAGCTGTTAGAATAAAACAAGCATATGAATGTGTGAGAGTTATGTCTTAGGCTTTGGCCTTGATTGAAGTTTGAACAGTAATCCTAACTGCTACTACTACTACATCTTCCACTACTATTACTACTACTACTATTACTGTTAATACTAATACTACTGCTGCTACTACTATCTACTACTAAGATTACTACTAGTAGCTACCATGATTTTTTTGACGACATAATTATTATAAGTGGAAAAATTTGTATATTTTTTTGGCAGCACGCTTTGGTTATCATTGAACTCTTTCTCTAGTCACTCATGAAAGTACTGTATACATATTGCAATTTACTGGAATGTACAAAATAGTACATAGTATCCAAAAGCTGAAAGGTTGAATTCTGTCAATAGGTGAGGGGGGGGCCACTGAGAAATCAATAAAATAAATACTTATAAACTTATTATAAAGTCACCTATTTTAATTTACTTATTTTATCACTTTTTCTATTATTAATTGAAAAATTGAAAATTGAAAATTGATGACCATTACCTAATATTTTTTTAAGTTTACCTGTATTGAAAACCCTTTACCACCTACCTTACAATTGCCATCAGTAATTAAATAATTTATTGTTTATCACCTTTTAAGCAAGCAACCTTAGATTATTAACTGAACTGAAAGCAATTGTCCTCAACCCAGGCATTCTTTTGTAGTTATATACCTGCCTATTTCAAGTTTTGAGAAAAAAATATGATTCCATATGTAATAGATACCATGTGAATTACGATATGTAGCTAGCTATCTAGGGGAAATGTATTGCAGTTATTTATTGTATTTCGCTACAGTGATTGAAATTTCATGGTTTTATGCTGTAGTTATATAACATGGGATAAATATATATTTTATGCATGAGAATAACTTTTTGTTTATATTGTTGTACTTAAATTGATCCATTTTCTAGGTTCAGTAGCTAATATCAATATGGCTATATCTGACTATATAGCTGTTTAGCTACTCCATTGTCATTAGTAGCTAATACATTTATATATGCCTCTTCTGTTTGCCTCTTCTGCCTTGATTCCGGCCTCTTTAGCTTTTTTGTCTGACTCTGAAGCTCTATTTTCTTCACCTTTAGCTCTTCTTTCTGCCTCTTGTCTTCTTTGTTCACTTTCACGGATTATGTCTAGCTCATCTATTTTACTTTTTGTTTTATCATCTTTCTTTGATCTTATTGCTTTCTTCATGCTTTCAGTGTCTACAAAATCATATAAATTTTACTTTAATGTCAGCACAAACTAAACTTAATTTGCTGTAAAAAGATAAAATACATGAATATAGCTACTTGATAGGACAAAAAAAAAATCAGCAATGATTTATGTGTTTTCTGTATAGTCTATATTACACTAAACAATCTATTTTTTCAGTGTCATTTTTAGTGTTGTTTTAGTTAAATACAATTAAAACCTAAACCCCTTAGTTTTGGGGTATTTTACTTTAGGTAAGAATAACTAAAACTAAGCTGTAGAGAACTGATTATAACTAAAACTACCAGTAGAGTGGATGACATAAACTAAAACTAAGCAATCTTTGCTGTAAACAATTCACCTGAATTATGTCATTATTAAATGAAGGTTAAAAATTGCCATCAAGTTAAAATTCTCTAAAATTTATATATCATACTGTATTTATAATACATAAGATTTCATAGAAATATGTTTTTTTTAAGCTATTTGGGAAAACTACCAATATTACTTTTTTTTTATGGAGTCTCATTATTGCAAGATTTGAGAGACAATGTAAATGAACTAAAACTAAGTCAATTGATAGTATAACTAACTAAACCTTCTACATGATATTGAAGAAATACTAAAAACTAACTAAATCTTCAGGGAGAATTTTGGAAAAAACTAAAACAAAGCATTCAAGATATTTTTAGCATGAATAAATAAAATTAAGTAAATCTGGAATCTCTAAACCAAAACAACACTGGTCATTTTAGGACGTGGTCTAATAATCGATGCACTTTTGAATTGCTCATGCAAATAATTATTTTCTTATTTAAAAAAAGCTTCAGATACAGAATAGAACTGAATTCATATATATTTATTAAAGTATAAACACACATATATGTCTATAATGCAGATTTTGCATTACTGTAAGAATATTGTAACCTTTACTTCATTATTATGCTTACTGACTACTCTATTGTCCAGTTCAATTAAGTGTCCTGCACCTAACATTCACTAAACATGTATCCATTTAGATAAATTTCCATTTAAACTAAACAATAACAATGAACTAGTATGCTAACAATAACAACACACCTTTGCTTTGCACTCCTGTTTGAATCCCGTAAATTGAATGAACTTTCTTTTTCAGAAGTTTGAGAGCTCCATTTTCTATTAATAACTTGATGACATCAACATGCTCACTCTGAATTGCCAACATTAATGCAAATAACCCATTTTTATCTTGCAAATCTACCTGGGCCCCATTCTCTAGCAATATTTTTGCCACTTGAGTATGGCCATTCTGACTTGCATTATGTAGAGCAGACCATCCATCTTTATTCTGCGAATTTACCTGAGCCCCATTCTCAAGCAATATTTTTGCCACTTCAGCATGGCCATTCTCACTTGCTATGTATAGAGCAGAACTTGTATAGTTGTTCTGCAAATCTACCTGAGCCCCATTCTCTAGTAATATTTTTGCCACTTCAGCGTGGCCATTCCGACTTGCAATAAGTAGAGCAGACCATCCATCATTTTTCTGCAAATTTACCCCATTCTCTAGTAATATTTTTGCCACTTCAGCATGGCCATTCCGACTTGCTATAAGTAGAGCAGACAATCCATTTTTATACTGCAAATCTACCTGAGCCCCATTCTCTAGTAATATTTTTGCCACTTCAGTATGGCCATTTTGACTTGCTAAAAGTAGAGCAGAATTTCCGTTTTTATTCTGCAAATCTACGTGAGCCCCATTCTCTAGCAATATTTTTGCTACTTCAGAATGGCCTTTCCAACTTGCTATAAGTAGAGCTGACCATCCATTTTTTTTCTGCAAATCTACCTGAGCCCCATTCTCTAGCAATATTTTTGCCACTTCAGCATGGCCATTTCCACTTGCTATATGTAGAGCAGACCATCCATCATTATCCTGCAAATCTACCTGAGCTCCATTCTCTAGCAATATTCTTGCCAGTTCAGCATGGCCATTCTCACTTGCTATGTATAGAGCAGAAATTGCATTTTTATCCTGCAAATCTACCTGAGCCCCATTCTCTAGCAATATGTTTGCTACTTCAGAATGGCCTTTCAGACTTGCTATAAGTAGAGCAGACCATCCATTTTTTTCCTGCAAATCTACCTGAGCCCCATTCTCTAGCAATATTTTTGCCACTTCAGCATGGCCATTCTGACTAGCTATAAGTAGAGCAGACCACCCATTTTTATTCTGCAAATCTACCTGAGCCCTATTTTGTAGCAATATTTTTACAATTTCAGTATAGCCCGCTGCACTTGCACAAAATAAGGCTGACTGTCCTTCATTATTCAACTGAATTATCAGAGCCCCATTCTCCTCAAATAACATCTTAACTACTTCAGCATTACCTTCTTTACAGGCTGACAATAAAGCAGAAGTGGTGTTAGAATCTCTGGTACCAGTAGCTGGTGTAAGATTGGAGATCGTATCCATATTATTAGTAATAGAAGCCAAAGTTGAGAAGATAGCTTAATAACTTGTAATTGTTTGGCAAATCTACACCGGATTTTCTTATTTGAAACAGCAACAAAGGTACTACTGGAGCAGAAGTAGATTAGCAATGTCACATGTGGTGAGAAATATAATTTTCACTGTAACCACAGATATTGGAGGATATTCATGACTCATGTGAGCTGGTAATGAAATATTCATGGTTGGTTAGTGACATATTTAGCTATAGTTGTAGTTATGTTGCTTATAACTTAAGGCAATAGATAATAAGAAGACACGATTTAATCTCTATAGTTGCACATCTAAGTTATTACTGTAATTCATTGACATTTTAATGCTGTTCATATAGTACAGCAGATAAGAAAAATTAATGTGACAGAGTGGACCTAAGCATGAAACTTGGTGTGCAGGTTCGGTTTGGCATATATAACATTATCAGAAGAGGTGCCAAAAAAATTGTTTAATTAAAATTTTTTTTTTAAAATGTGAAATTTTGATTAACAGAAGAGCTCAATATAAATTGTTTATTATAATGTATTGTGGTTTAATACTTTAATGTTAATGATTAGGAAGCACCTGATATTACTGGCCGCTAGACTATTTAATAGAACTAGCTACCCTGATGGCTAGCCAGGTGTAGCAAGTTTCAGAGAATTTATTTCAGTAGAATAAAACCATAATATTTTGGCTTGTGGAGCCTTCCAGTGGTTACTGAACTGAATGAGGGTGACTGAACAAGGAACTTTGTATAAACAGATGATACAGAACTTGAGATCATTGGTGGTGGGGCACAGCTCCTTGGGTTAGTTGGTGTTGGACAATTTCTGTGACATGTGAGTTGTACTTGGGAGGTGTGAAGGTGTAGTCATAATTGAATTAGTGGCCCCTCCGACTGCCACTAA
>WLWD01002036.1_pt1 | contig 14024 bp, 11 predicted proteins | sample 6712731 | NCBI WGS metagenome assembly WLWD01 (sample SAMN12718690, study PRJNA576275) | sponge metagenome | isolation source: marine sponge | host: Mycale hentscheli | place: New Zealand: South Island, Marlborough, Capsize Point | collected 2014-11-01
ACATCAGTGTGTCGCACATCAGTGTGTCGCACATCAGTGTGTCGCACATCAGTGTGTCGCACATCAGTGTGTCGCACATCAGTGTGTCGCACATCAGTGTGTCGCACATCAGTGTGTCACACATAAGTCAAGTTGTGCACATGAACAGCTGAAAGCTGATGGTCCTACACTGAAGGAATCACCAACTCTTGCAGCTGAACACAAGATAACCAGAAGCTTTTGTCTAGTCAATGACTTCCAATAACTCCTGGTATTAACATTTATTAGCTTAGTAGCATTAAATTAGATATACAAATTTTAAAAAAAATCTCCGACATTACTGGGTTTTAAGAAATACGAGTCAGCTTCGAATAGATTCAGCAAGTCCCTAAGTGGGACAAAATTATGCCACGAGATACTGCTGTCTAAACCTTGTTGCTATGACTACATGAACACTGACATGTAAGCACTCACTCATCGTCTAGAATAGGGATGGGTGTTGCTACGGCTGTTGGAATATGCACTTCTGGAGGGACCATATGCAGACGGATTCTGAGGGTAACCGCCTGACGCAGGAGCTCCCGTGTAACCACGACTACCAGGGTACATGTCATATGGGTTGGGGTATCCAGGTGACCCGTAACCATAACCACCAGAGGTGGCGTATCCATAGCCTCCAGCTGCACCATAGGGAGAGGTATATCCATAAGGCCTGGTAAAGGGACAATATGTCGTGACACAATAACAACAGCAGAGATTAATTCTACTCCAACTCACTGGCTGCCACTGTATCCTGAGTAGCCATACTGCATGCCACGAGGATCTCCACCATAGGAACCAAATCTATCTACTCACACACAAACACACATTCAATAAACTCCGTCATAGACACACCCCTTCTACTAATGAAGCCAACACATTACAATGTTGAAGCATACACCAAACACAAATACAAGAACAAAGTACTTCAATAAACTCGTACATTGATAATGTGGTCCAAACTATAAATGAGTTAAAAAGTAAGAGAGAGAGAGAGAGGGCAATGTTGGAATCTATTGTATCATGACTAGGGCCTCCCAGATTACGCTAAAAAATTTTTTTAGAATTATTCTTTTTTTGTTGTTGTTGTAAAAAATAGTGTTATTAGGAGTTTAATAGCATGGAAAATTGTAGCATTCATAGCACTGTGCTATCATGTGTTAATACTGTAGCATTCATAGCACTGTGCTATCATATGTTAATACTGTAGCATTCATAGCACTGTGCTATCATGTGTTAATACTGTAGCATTCATAGCACTGTGCTATCATATGTTAATACTGTAGCATTCATAGCACTGTGCTATCATGTGTTAATACTGTAGCACTCATAGCACTGTGCTATCATGTGTTAATACTGTAGCACTCATAGCACTGTGCTATCATGTGTTAATACTGTAGCACTCATAGCACTGTGCTATCATGTGTTAATACTGTAGCACTCATAGCACTGTGCTATCATGTGTTAATACTGTAGCACTCATAGCACTGTGCTATCATGTGTTAATACTGTAGCACTCATAGCACTGTGCTATCATGTGTTAATACTGTAGCACTCATAGCACTGTGCTATCATGTGTTAATACTGTAGCACTCATAGCACTGTGCTATCATGTGTTAATACTGTAGCATTCATAGCACTGTGCTATCATGTGTTAATACTGTAGCATTCATAGCACTGTGCTATCATGTGTTAATACTGTAGCATTCATAGGACTGTGCTATCATGTGTTAATACTGTAGCATTCATAGCACTGTGCTATCATGTGTTAATACTGTAGCATTCATAGCACTGTGCTATCATGTGTTAATACTGTAGCATTCATAGCACTGTGCTATCATGTGTTAATACTGTAGCATTCATAGCACTGTGCTATCATGTGTTAATACTGTAGCATTCATAGCACTGTGCTATCATGTGTTAATACTGTAGCACTCATAGCACTGTGCTATCATGTGTTAATACTGTAGCACTCATAGCACTGTGCTATCATGTGTTAATACTGTAGCACTCATAGCACTGTGCTATCATGTGTTAATACTGTAGCACTCATAGCACTGTGCTATCATGTGTTAATACTGTAGCACTCATAGCACTGTGCTATCATGTGTTAATACTGTAGCACTCATAGCACTGTGCTATCATATGTTAATACTGTAGCACTCATAGCACTGTGCTATCATGTGTTAATACTGTAGCACTCATAGCACTGTGCTATCATATGTTAATACTGTAGCATTCATAGCACTGTGCTATCATGTGTTAATACTGTAGCATTCATAGCACTGTGCTATCATGTGTTAATACTGTAGCATTCATAGGACTGTGCTATCATGTGTTAATACTGTAGCATTCATAGCACTGTGCTATCATGTGTTAATACTGTAGCATTCATAGCACTGTGCTATCATGTGTTAATACTGTAGCATTCATAGCACTGTGCTATCATATGTTAATACTGTAGCATTCATAGCACTGTGCTATCATGTGTTAATACTGTAGCATTCATAGCACTGTGCTATCATGTGTTAATACTGTAGCATTCATAGCACTGTGCTATCATGTGTTAATACTGTAGCATTCATAGCACTGGGCTACTAGTGGTGTGCTTGAGCAAAAATGGCGAGCGGCCTAAAGACTAACTTATTTTATTGACTTTAAAACTGAAGCCTACTGAAAATAAGGTCAAGTTTTTAAATTTAGCATACAGGGTAAAGGAATTTCAGTGCCATAGTAACAACTCTCTGCAACTGCTTGAATTGAAGGAAAAAACAACAACAACAAAACAATACACGTTATTTAAAAGTTTTCTTTGTGATATTCTTTAGCTAAGTAGTGGTTGTAACACACAATGCTTTGACACAACTGGACATGCACCTACACAGACTTACCTTCGCAGTAGTCTAGTGGACAATGTATTTTCAGGTAAATACTGTGCCGCCACTAACTCGAATAGAAATGGAAGTCCCTTAAGTTTTCAAGTTTTAACTGTACCGGCAAAAGAATTCAAAACGGTAAACAATTCAATTTCTAGGGTGATACGGGTACTGATCGATAAACCAGAGGATTCTGTTTAGTGCAATTTGGGACGGGGTCGACAACCGAACTAACACAAAAACGTGAGGGTCAAAGTACAAAAATGCCTTACGTACGTCCATACATATATACAAATAAATAAATAAACTGACATCCCCGATTTTCGATTGTGTTACCCCTGTAAGTGTCTCGCTCGCTACGCTCGCTCGCCAATTATATGTTAATACTATAGCATTCATAGCACTGTGCTATCATATGTTAATACTGTAGAATTCATAGCACTGTGCTATCATGTGTTAATACTGTAGTATTCATAGCACTGTGCTGTCATTGCAGCCCTAGGTCATTGCAGCCCTAGGTCATTGTAGCCCTAGGTCATTGTAGCCCTAGGTCATTGTAGCCCTAGGTCATTGTAGCCCTAGGTCATTGCAGCCCTATGTCATTGTAGCCCTAGGTCATTGTAGCCCTATGTCATTGCCAGCCTAGCATTGCAGCCCTAGGTCATTGGCAGCCTAGGTAATGCAGCCCTAGGTCATTGTAGCCCTTCAGGGTATTGCAGGCCCTAGTCATTGTAGCCAGAGGTCATTTGTTAGCCCTAGTCATTGCAGCCTAGGTCATGTTAGCTATAGGTCAATTGTAGCCCTAGGTCATTGCAGCCATAGGTCATTGCAGGCCTAGGGTATTGCAGGCCTAGGTCATTGCAGCCCTAGTCATTGAGCCCTAGGTCAGTGTAGCCAAGGCATTGCACAGCCCTAGGTATTGCAGCCCTAGGTCATTGCAGGCCTAGGTCATTGCAGGCCTAGTAGTCATTGTAGCCCTAGGTCATTTGCAGACTAGGTCATTGGAGCATAGGTGCATTGGCCCTATGTCATTGTAGCCTATGTCATTGTCGCCCCTAGGTCATTGCAGCCCTAGGTCATTGTAGCCCTAGGTCCTTGTAGCACTATGTCATTGCAGCCCTAGGTCATTGCAAGCCATTAGGTCATGTAGCCCTAGGTCATTGTTAGCCATAGTCATTGTAGACAGGTCATTGCAGCCTAGGTATTGCAGCCCTCGGTCATTGCAGCCCTATGTCATTGAGCCCTATGGCATTGTAAGCCCCTAGAGTCAATTGTAGCATAGGTCTTGTAGCCTGTTCAGTGGCAGGCCTAGGTCCATTGTAGCCCAGGTCATTGCAGCCCTAGGTATTGTAGCCCTATGCATTGCCAGCCCTAGGTCATTGAGCCCTAGGTCATTGCAGGCCTAGGTCATTGCAGCCCTAGGTCATTGCAGCCCTAGGTCAATTGCAAGACCTAGGTCATTGCAGCCCTGTCATTGCAGCCTAGGTCATTGCAGCCCTAGGTCATTGCCAGCCCGAGGCCTTGTAGCCCTAGGTAATTGCAGGCCTAGGTCATTGCAGCCCTAGGTCATTGCAGGCCTAGGTCATTGTAGGCCTAGGTCATTGCAGCCCTAGGTCATTGCAGGCCTAGGTCATTGCAGGCCTAGGTCATTGTAGCCCTAGGTCATTGCAGCCCTAGGTCATTGTAGCCTAGGTCATTGCAGCCCTAGGTCATTGCAGGCCTAGGTCATTGTAGCCTAGGTCATTGCAGGCCTAGGTCATTGTAGCCCTAGGTCATTGTAGCCCTAGGTCATTGCAGCCCTAGGTCATTGCAGGCCTAGGTCATTGTAGGCCTAGGTCATTGCAGCCCTAGGTCATTGCAGGCCTAGGTCATTGCAGGCCTAGGTCATTGCAGCCCTAGGTCATTGCAGCCCTAGGTCATTGTAGGCCTAGGTCATTGCAGGCCTAGGTCATTGCAGGCCTAGGTCATTGTAGCCTAGGTCATTGCAGGCCTAGGTCATTGCAGGCCTAGGTCATTGTAGCCCTAGGTCATTGCAGCCCTAGGTCATTGCAGCCCTAGGTCATTGCAGCCCTAGGTCATTGTAGCCCTAGGTCATTGTAGCCCTAGGTCATTGTAGCCCTATGTCATTGCAGGCCTAGGTCATTGCAGCCCTAGGTCATTGCAGGCCTAGGTCATTGCAGGCCTAGGTCATTGCAGGCCTAGGTCATTGTAGCCCTAGGTCATTGCAGCCCTAGGTCATTGCAGGCCTAGGTCATTGTAGCCCTAGGTCATTGCAGCCCTAGGTCATTGCAGCCCTAGGTCATTGTAGCCCTAGGTCATTGTAGCCCTATGTCATTGCAGGCCTAGGTCATTGTAGCCCTAGGTCATTGTAGCCCTAGGTCATTGTAGCCCTATGTCATTGCAGGCCTAGGTCATTGCAGCCCTAGGTCATTGCAGGCCTAGGTCATTGCAGGCCTAGGTCATTGCAGGCCTAGGTCATTGTAGCCCTAGGTCATTGCAGCCCTAGGTCATTGCAGGCCTAGGTCATTGTAGCCCTAGGTCATTGCAGCCCTAGGTCATTGCAGCCCTAGGTCATTGTAGCCCTAGGTCATTGTAGCCCTATGTCATTGCAGGCCTAGGTCATTGTAGCCCTAGGTCATTGTAGCCCTAGGTCATTGTAGCCCTATGTCATTGCAGGCCTAGGTCATTGCAGCCCTAGGTCATTGCAGGCCTAGGTCATTGCAGGCCTAGGTCATTGCAGGCCTAGGTCATTGTAGCCCTAGGTCATTGCAGCCCTAGGTCATTGCAGGCCTAGGTCATTGTAGCCCTAGGTCATTGCAGCCCTAGGTCATTGCAGCCCTAGGTCATTGTAGCCCTAGGTCATTGTAGCCCTATGTCATTGCAGGCCTAGGTCATTGTAGCCCTAGGTCATTGTAGCCCTAGGTCATTGTAGCCCTATGTCATTGCAGGCCTAGGTCATTGCAGCCCTAGGTCATTGCAGGCCTAGGTCATTGCAGGCCTAGGTCATTGCAGGCCTAGGTCATTGTAGCCCTAGGTCATTGCAGCCCTAGGTCATTGCAGGCCTAGGTCATTGCAGCCCTAGGTCTTGCAGCCCCCTTCCAATTGCAGCCCTAGGGGTCATTGCAGCCCTAGTCTTGTGCCCTATGTCATTGTAGCCCTAGGTCATTGTTGCAGGCCCTAGGTCATGTAGCCTAGGTCATTGCAGCCCTGGTTATTGCAGCCTAGGTCATTGCAGGCCTAGGTCTTGTAGCCCTATGTCATTGGCAAAGAGCCCTAGGTCATTGCAGCCTAGGTCAGCGCAGGCCTAGGTCATTGTAGCCTAGGTCATTGCAGGCCTAGGTCATTGTAGCCCTAGGTCATTGCAGGCCTAGGTCATTGTAGCCCTAGGTCATTGCAGGCCTAGGTCATTGTAGCCCTATGTCATTGTAGCCCTATGTCATTGCAGGCCTAGGTCATTGCAGCCCTATGTCATTGCAGCCCTAGGTCATTGCAGCCCTAGGTCATTGCAGCCCTAGGTCATTGCAGCCCTAGGTCATTGCAGGCCTATGTCATTGCAGCCCTAGGTCATTGCAGCCCTAGGTCATTGCAGCCCTAGGTCATTGCAGCCCTAGGTCATTGCAGCCCTAGGTCATTGCAGCCCTAGGTCATTGCAGGCCTAGGTCATTGTAGCCCTAGATCATTGCTCAGTTACTGGAATTTGTGGTTAGTTGGTAGCATCTATGTCTCTAGACGTGTATTGTATAGTGTACTAAATTATGACTAGTAGACTACTCTATGACAGTGCATGCAAAGGAAAATATCCCCAAAGTGTGTGTTTATACCTCACTGTCCTGTCCCCCCCCCCCCCCCCCCCTCTCCCTGACATCTTAAAAATCCCGTGTTGCCCTCCCTCAGCCCCATATTCTGTATGCAGTCCTGTAGTGTATAGGTAAGGATCATCAGAGTAGGATTACCATTGTAAGCTGGCTGTGGTCCACGTCGACTCTGCTTGTTGATAGGCATGTCTTCTTTGGATATCGCTAACTTGCATTCTGCCTTCCTGTCCTGAAGCACAATGTTGAATGACAAACAGTTACACAATCTACTCTGCTCCAACTCACCAATATATCTATGAACTGTTTCTTGGCAACACTTCTAGCCGACTCCACTGTGTCAAAGAAGGCAAAAGCGAAGCCTCGTGGTTTCTCAGTATCTTTAGTAGTCATTATTTGGGCAGACGTAATGCCATAATCTCTTAGAGCTTCCATAATATCATCCTTTGTAGTCTCTGGAGATATACCACCAATAAACACTTTCTGAGTATCCACGTCTGGACCTCTACTTAGTTTTGTAGGTTCGACCTTCGGGGTGGCCTTTTTGACTTCTACCTGTATCAGTGAATGCCACACCTTGTATTAGATCTACACCTAGTGCCACACCTTCTAATAGATCTACACCTAGTAACACACCTTGTATTAGATCTACACCTAGTGCTATACCTATTAGATCTACACCTAGTGCCACACCTTCTATTAGATCTACACCTAGTGCCACTCTTTCTATAATATCTACACCTAGTGCCACGCCCTCTATTATATCTACACCTAGTGCACACCTTCTATTAGATCTACACCTAGTGCTATACCTATTAGATCTACACCTAGTGCTACACCTTCTATTAGATCTACACCTAGTAACACACCTTGTATTAGATCTACACCTAGTAACACACCTTGTATTAGATCTACACCTATTAGATCTACACCTAGTGCCACACCTTATCTACACCTAGTACCACACCTTCTATTAGATCTACACCTAGTGCCACGCCCTCTATTCGATCTACACTTAGTGCTACACCTTCTATTAGATCTACACCTAGTGCTACACCTTCTATTAGATCTACACCTAGTAACACACCTTGTATTAGATCTACACCTAGTGCTACACCTATTAGATCTACACCTAGTGCCACGCCCTCTATTCGATCTACACTTAGTGCTACACCTTCTATTAGATCTACACCTAGTGCTACACCTATTAGATCCACACCTAGTGCCACACCTTCTATTAGATCTACACCTAGTGCCACACCTATTAGATCTACACATAGTGCCACATCTTCTATTAGATCTACACCTAGTGCCACGCCTTCTATTAGATCTACACCTAGTGCCACACCCTCTATTAGATCTACACCTAGTGCCACACCTTCTATTAGATCTACACCTAGTGCCACACCTTCTATTAGATCTACACCTAGTGCCACACCTTCTATTAGATCTACACCTAGTGCCACACCTTCTATTAGATATACACATAGTGCCACTCCTTCTATTAGATATACACCAAGTGCCACACCTTCACCCACACACCTGCTTCTTATCAATGGTATGAGGTGAATTTTGCAAGCAATTCTTCATATCTTCAACAGATGCAAAAGTGACAAATCCGAATCCTCTGGACTCTTTGGTAACTCCGTCTATCATTACAATTGCTTCTTCCACTTCTCCAAACTCAACAAAATACTCTCTCAGCGATTGACTAGTAGTTTCTTTGTGAAGACCTCCGCAAAACAACTTACGATCATTCTAAACAAAACAACATCAGTCTGATAGACCACATGTAACCACACCTATCATGTGTCCGTCTGACAGACCACATGTAACCACACCTATCATGTGTCTGTCTGACAGAGCACATGTAACCACACCCACCATGTGTCTGTCTGACAGAGCACATGTAACCACACCCACCATGTGTCTGTCTGACAGAGCACATGTAACCACACCCACCATGTGTCTGTCTGACAGAGCACATGTAACCACACCCACCATGTGTCTGTCTGACAGAGCACATGTAACCACACCCACCATGTGTCCGTCTGACAGAGCACATGTAACCACACCCACCATGTGTCTGTCTGACAGAGCACATATTCCACTGTCTAGTTTGAAGCTTATTGCTGTTTTTAACAGCACACTGAAATTATCAACACTTGCCTTTTAGCGAGATATTGAATAGAAGTAGGTAATGAGTGTCACACCTTGAATACTTACAATACTTCATGCATTGGTAAGCAGTTCGAACAAAGTTAAAAGTGTATATCTGCTCATACCGCGCTCTCTGCTTTGCTGAGTCATTAAACAGTCCTCAACTTCAATACTGTATCACATGTAGCACTGCACTAGGTTACCATTTCATAGTACCAGTAGCCATTGGTACCATAGTGTGTGTGTGTGTGTGTGTGTGTGTGTGTGTGTGACTATTGTGTCTGGTAAAGGATCTCAATGCAGCAGTTAAAAAAAGAAGAAGTAATTTCTTGAAGAGCCAAACAGCAGCAAGCCAGTCAAGCATGTGAGCTAAGACTGCAATTCCCATACTACTAAAGAGAAACTTTGCAGCAAACACCAAACATGAGTACCCAGTGGTGTCCACAATGTGCTCTAGCTAGAGTTTGCGAAACTTGTGCCACCCCAGGCCTTAGTTTATAACGATACCATTACACACATTGTATGTTGTTTCTTTCCTGTTTCTTTCCTACTAGATACTAGACAGAAACAAATGCTGTTAATGTAAATGACCACGTTTGTAGTGAAAGTTATGCAGGAAAATGTCTTAGGTCAGAAGTGATTGGTCATTGGTAACATAGATATTACATCTCCATTCAGAAGCAGAATTGCTTGGGACGTTCCTTTTCCTCAGAATGGGAAAGGGGTGATCAATAATGGTTCAAATACGCGGACTCTCTGATTAATTCACATCTTAGAATTGCATCACATAATTCATATCGGAACTCACATGGTCTCCCATGTTTAAGAAGAATACCAGACACTGCAGTCTGCACTGTGTAATAGCTGATTCTTTAGCCTCGGGAAAGAAACTACGACCCTTTACCGTTCAATACCAAGTGGGCGGAGTGTTACCAAGTGGGCGGACCGTTACCACGTTGACGAAAAATTCGTTTAGCGCCGGCTTATACTTTCTTACCAAAAATACAAACTAGTGAGAGGTCCGTCGCATCATCACGGGAAATAACTTGGGGCTCATCTAGTGCATTGTCTTATTTATTGGTTTCAGTTATTCTCAATGCACTGACTGATTGAACAAAATTGGTTTGTCACACCAGAAGCAGCTGTAATACATTGCCAGAGCATTCAACATCATTCATGGTTGCATTTTGCTGCTCAAAAAAATTATGTTGGGCTCCAGTCCCCCCCCCCCCCATATTCATAAGTTTGTACAATCACCTTATATGCTTCATAATTACTTGGCTATATCATTCCAATGATTGTTTTATATTCCAAAAACTATTTGTATGTACTGAATCACAACCACGGAGGGCTTAACCGGTAAGCAGGCTAGCTATATACATTTTTCTAATTAGCAAAGCAAGAGGTAGGGCCAATCACGACCAGTGATTCTCTGTGGACTCTTCCAGGAATGCACCTTACTAGGGGCCGATTTCAAGGCTAGCTATTTTACAGGTAAGCAGTTACCTTCTGGGAAGGCTTAGAGCTGAGATGTGGCTCTCCAGTAAGTGTAGATGTATCTTTCAGGGCCCTCAGTGTCTAGATTGTATTGTACAGTAAATGTCAAAGATATATTGTGAGTGAAAATTATTTCAGGAACCAGTTAATGGAAGCATGGGTCTTCTCTTCCAGTTCAGTATGGAATACATACACATAGTTTTTTTGGAATATATTTTGAATGAATTTTATTATAATGATTAATTTTATTGGAATGATATAAGTAATTCTGTAACATGTGACTGTTCTCAAGGAACTCGAGTAGTAGCAGTAGCAGCTTTACATACTTCAACTTGTTGTCGAGTTTCTATTGAGGACTTTTGTAAACACTGAAACATTGGACAATGCTTAAAATACAAATTTAAAGTCTGTAAAAAAACAGAGAACACAATTATTATTGTATTATTAGTGTTGTCATTATGATTGTTGTTATAGTTTTATTTCAATGATTCTTGGCTGAATCTGGGTATATTGGCTGTTATTATTATTATTAATTTAAGTTTTATGCCTATCTTAATCATTTATTTTATTTAGTTACGCTTTAGCCTTTTTTTTTTTTTTGTTGACTTTTTGACATTTGTACGGTATAGCTCAAGTTTCATGGTAATAATTTACAGTCCTTTGAAAAAGTTACGAAAGGTTAAATATACAAGAGAGAATGGGTAATGAAAAAGGAGAAAGAAATAAGGTAAGATAGTTGTCTTCAGTTCTCTTCTGCTGGCATATTCTACAACACACATATTGCGTCGTTAACAAGTACGGATATCAACTCTCACTATAGTCACACTAGCCTCTAATAGTAGTCATGTGACTAGTAGACACAATGAGACACAATGATCGTGCCTTTAGTGTTAGTAGTCATGTGATTAGTGGACAATAATTGTGGCTCTAGTGTTAGTAGTCATGTGACTAGTGGACATAATGATCGTGCCTAGTGTTAGTAGTCATGTGACTAGTGGACATAATGATCATGCCTAGTGTTAGTAGTCATGTGACTAGTGGACATAATGATCATGCCTAGTGTTAGTAGTCATGTGACTAGTGGACATAATGATCGTGCCTAGTGTTAGTAGTCATGTGACTAGTGGACATAATGATCATGCCTAGTGTTAGTAGTCATGTGACTAGCGGACATAATGATCGTGCCTAGTGTTAGTAGTCATGTGACTAGCGGACATAATGATCGTGCCTAGTGTTAGTAGTCATGTGACTAGTGGACATAATGATCGTGCCGCTAGTGTTAGTAGTCATGTGACTAGTGGACATAATGATCGTGCCTAGTGCTAGTAGTCATGTGACTAGTGGACATAATAATCATGCCTAGTGTTAGTAGTCATGTGACTAGTGGACATAATGATCGTGCCTAGTGTTAGTAGTCATGTGACTAGTGGACATAATGATCGTGCCTAGTGTTAGTAGTCATGTGACTAGTGGACATAATGATCGTGCCTAGTGTTAGTAGTCATGTGACTAGTGGACATAATGATCGTGCCTAGTGTTAGTGGTCATGTGACTAGTGGACATAATGATCGTGCCTAGTGTTAGTGGTCATGTGACTAGTGGACATAATGATCGTGCCTAGTGTTAGTGGTCATGTGACTAGTGGACATAATGATCGTGCCTAGTGTTAGTAGTCATGTGACTAGTGGACATAATGATCGTGCCTAGTGTTAGTAGTCATGTGACTAGTGGACATAATGATCGTGCCTAGTGTTAGTGGTCATGTGACTAATGGACATAATGATCGTGCCTAGTGTTAGTAGTCATGTGACTAGTGGACATAATGATCGTGCCTAGTGTTAGTAGTCATGTGACTAGTGGACATAATGATCGTGCCTAGTGTTAGTAGTCATGTGACTAGTGGACATAATGATCATGCCTAGTGTTAGTAGTCATGTGATTAGTGGACATAATGATGGGGCTATTGAGTTGATAACTTACATGGTTCACTGTCTGGAGTAAGGATGCCCATTGCTACGGCTAGCTGAATAGGAACTTCTGGAGGGTCCATATGCAGATGGATTCTGAGGGTAAGTCTCATTTACGTTTGAAGAAGGGCCACCCACATAACCACAATTGCTAGGGAGCATGTCACGGTTGCTAGAGTACGTGTCACGGTTACTAGAGTACGTGTCACTGTTGCTTGAGTACGTGTCACGGTTGCTAGAGTACGTGTCACGGTTGCTAGAGTACGTGTCACGGTTAGTGGAGTACATGTCACGATTTCCAGAGTACGTGTCACGGTTGCTAGAGTACGTGTCACGGTTAGTGGAGTACATGTCACGATTTCCAGAGTACGTGTCACGGTTGCCAGCGTACATGTCACGGTTGCCAGGGTACATGTCACGGTTGCTAGAGTAAGTGTCACGGTTGACAGAGTACGTGTCATGGTCGCTAGAGTACATGTCTCGGTTGCCAGGGTACATGTCTTGTGAAGAGGGGTATCCTGAAGACCTGTAACCATAGTTAGCAGAAGAAGCATAGCCATAGTTGCCATAGAAAGAGTTGTATCCGTAGGGCCTGGGGAGAGAAAACATTGTAACTGCAACAAGTGGATAGCTCATGTTGAAGGACACTTATACCTTTCTCCCTTCCCCATCCCTTCTCTACAAAATAGTAAATATTACTGTAAGAAACTACTCCCTTTGCTGCACCCCAAAACAAAACAACAACAACCAACAAGCAGTTAAGACCACTTAAAGAGTGATAAAACTTTTCCCTAAACTCCAGCACTACCAGAACAATACTTATGTCTATGATAGTAATACAAGTATGCTATCCTAGTCAGGGGAAACCTGTATTCAATTTCTCAAGACCTCTAATCATGGGGAGTACCCACACCTAAGTAATGGGAGTAACTCATCCATAACTATTGCATTCCTATTAATAGAAACAGAAAATTTCATTACATTACTACACACAGAGATTCACCACTTACTGCCCTCCTCCATAGCCTGAATGCATATTATAATAGTTGCCATGGTGACCAAGTCTGTCTACAAACACACAAACACAATGGTTGTGAGCAAATCACACTTGGCCAATCTGGACATAGTCTGTCTAATCACAAGTAGGGTCAGACTGGAGTGGGATATTACACAATTAATGCAATAAGCAGAAATGTCGCAATTAATCGCAACTGAACATATCCCACCAGGTAAGCATCATCAGACTCACTGTCACTATAAAGTGTATGGACTAGATGAGGGTTAATGACTAGGCTAGGTTAATAGGGACCGTGCGTTTAGCAGGGACACCCCCACCCGCGGGAGAGGGGGGTGCCCTCTGGGTGTAGGGAGGTGTGGCCTAGTATTCAACTGTGTGGCTAGCACATGCAAGACAAGCTGAGAAGTATTATCAAAGTAGAGTAGTGTTTATCTTGGAAGGAAGCATTATTGGAGCAGGGAGGTGCTGTGAGAGTGCACACAGGGAGGTGCTGTGAGAGTGCACGCAGGGAGGTGCTGTGAGAGTGCACGCAGGGAGGTGCTGTGAGAGTGCACGCAGGGAGGTGCTGTGAGAGTGCACGCAGGGAGGTGCTGTGAGAGTGCACACAGGGAGGTGCTGTGAGAGTGCACACAGGGAGGTGCTGTGAGAGTGCACACAGGGAGGTGCTGTGAGAGTG
>WLWD01005326.1_pt1 | contig 14024 bp, 9 predicted proteins | sample 6712731 | NCBI WGS metagenome assembly WLWD01 (sample SAMN12718690, study PRJNA576275) | sponge metagenome | isolation source: marine sponge | host: Mycale hentscheli | place: New Zealand: South Island, Marlborough, Capsize Point | collected 2014-11-01
CTCATTTACATAAATTAATATAGACAGTTGGAGGAAGGGGTCCTCATTTATATGGTTGGCTATTATAAAAAGCTTACAAATACAAATTCTGGCCAATTTGCTCCTTTCCTACATTGAAATACTATTAATTAAATACATTGATGCTATTATGAACACAATATCTTGTATATTTTTAGCATTTCCCATACATTTTACTGTGCTTCAGTGGATTCCTGGCTGCTGGTATTCTCGGATCACTGACAGCATCAGACTGGTCCGCCATTCTCCAGTCTCAAGCTGTCATCTATAAATCAACCAGCATAAAGCACCTGAAGAATGACCTCATAGTTTCATCTGTGAGTAATCATGTTTTCATACACCATTTAGCTAGAGTGTCCTTTAAAACAGCATAACTATACAAATTTAAATATTTAGCTACAATGAATTAAAATAATGCAGTGTGTACTATAAACACTCTATATTTTCTTTTTATCCTCCCAATTTATCCATCGTGTTTGCAGACTTTCTCCCTATTCCTCAGTGTTCTGTACAGTCTGATGGGACTTCTAGCACTCAGTGACTTAAAATCCTATAGATACCAAGCTTTGTGAAGGAAAAGCTGTGATTATGCCAGGAATGAAAATTATATATTTTAATAATACTAATAATAAGTTCTGTTGTTATTAATCAAATAACAATGACAGAAAGATCACATCATTCAGGGCACATTATTATTTTATGCTGATGAAGTAGGATGTCAAAAGCAAAAAAAACAACAAAAAAACAACAACAACTGCTTCTGTAGCTACATAATTTGTGAATTAGCTATAGCTACTAGAGATATCAAATTGTGAAATGAGATTAAGAAGTAGTTGTTTATTTCTTTAAAAGAGAATACAAAATATACATTGTAATCACTAAAGTACAAAATTCCACTTTTGTACTGAAGATAACGATAACAGAGAGAGTACACTTGAAATAGACTAATATGGCTGCCTTTATAAACATCAATCATTACAGTTTTTGCTGGGGACCACATCCCAATAATAATAATAATAATAATAATAATAATTTATTTTGGAAGATATTGGAAATTCCGTGTGTATGTTTGATTGTTTGTACTTTCCGTTCATTGGATTAATCTGTTTACATGTCCCTCAGTACAGAGTACGGTACTAGTTATGAATATAATTGGTATAGTTCTCACAACTTAAACATAATTCATAGATGGATAGTTGTTATTGCATCAACTTTAATATCTACTAACCCAAAATTTATTTTTTTATGCTAAACATGTAATTAATTTAAGTCTCCAGTTTATTGGAAATCTATTCCAAATCTTTTAATATTGATTCCAGCGTATATGGCTGTTTCACTTTAAATCTTGCAGATAGCTCCCATGGAAAAAGAACAAAGATCAAGCAAATTACAATGACAGCACAACACAATTAAGTACAATTTGTGATCATAGCAGAACAACATTAAATGCATAAATGGAGAAATTAAGACTTCTTTATCATGTCAATTCTGTCATTGGCTATTGAAGATATGTTTCCACTGGAAGAAGATTTCAATTCAAACGCAGAAGTTCTCAGCCTGGATAAGGTCGTACTCTAACCTTCTCATTTCAATGAAAATATGTTCACTTTCTACTAGGTCTTTAAGCGCATCTTTGGCTTTCTGAATGTCCATTGCATCGGGAGTTGTTCGCTTAGACTTGTTGTCTGGTTTAGATCCAAATGAAAAATGTAGATGGAATGCTGCTTTGGACAGAGTTAATAGAGTAGAAAGAGCCTTGTCATAAACATTTTCAATGTGTTCTCGACAGGAAGGTTGAGTGGCACTGAGAACTTTAGCTTCTCGACAAAACAAGTTGGTTTTGTCGTATCCCCTGCCCACAAATTGAAGTTCATTTTTAGCTCTCTCAAATTCATCTACTCCGATGTTCTTTTTGTCTATTAAATACACTTGGGCTTTACGCTGGCGAATGCGCCCTACAAGAATAGTAGTATTTTTTTTTTTTTTTTTTTTTTTTCACAAAGGCAAAGCAAGAAATGGTACAAAACTAAATAAAAATAAAATTAAAATAAATAAAAATAAAAATAAAAGGGGCTACACCACCCCATCTCGGGAAGGAGGGAGGGTGGGGAACCGGTGGAGCCATAACGTAGAGTTCCCACGCCAAAGTGAAATGGCTAGGCTGTGAAAGAGGTGCCTGGTGGTGGAGTGAAGATCTATACCATAGCCACGGTCAGAAATAGCTCTACAAATGTCTTTGACAATGGTTATGGTGTCATGAGCCAGGCCGCCCAGAGTCTCTGCAACTACAGGGATGCACTCAATGCCAGTTGAGCGACATGAAGGGAGGTTGGAGGCCAGTTTCCGCTGGACTCCCACTTGGAGGGCATGACCTGGGGTGAACGCAGCCTCAGCGACTAGCTGCTCCTGGAGAGGGCTGATTACGTGGATGTCGAGGGCCGCAGGTCGACCAGAGGTCCAATGAGGGAGGTAGACGTCTGCTGGACGGGTCTGGGAGCTGGCGACTAAGCCAAGGACTTCCTTTGTAGGTCCGAGGGCAGCGCTCTGTGCAGCGGAGAATATGACGTCACGAACAGAGTTGTGACGAGTAATCCTGTCACCACTACCGCCACACCCGACCTGATGGTCGCCAAAGATGTCAGCAGAGCACTGGCATTCGGGGCAGGAGAATGGGATGCTGTGAAGAGGGACACCAAGCCAATAACTTATACAACATCGAAATTCACGATCATGCAGATGGAGGCCCAAGGAGGTGGAGGGCATCACATTAAGCCAATCTCCAGCGTGAGGAAGGCTAGAGGAGCGAGCTAGAGCACGCGAGCGGGTAGTGGGAGCAGAAACCAGCAGCTGTTGGAAAGTAGCTTCATCAATGGCGAGAGAGAGGGACCTCTGATGGAGGGGAACATCTATGTCACAAGGTACCCGTCAGTCAGAGCGAGCGGCAGCAGAAGCTAAGGCTGGTACTACCGATTCCGGGAGGATGCCGGGACTTGGGGTAAGGCCAAGGATCTGTTCAACCAGTGGCCCAGCCTGGGAGCAAGAGGCGAGGAAAGCAGCTGGAGCATGGAGAGAGGCACAGCGCAAGTTGAGGCCACCACGGCTACTTGGAAGAGTTGCCTTGAGCCAGGACCAGTCAGACATGGGTCCCCTGAGGATGGACTCTAGGGTTTTGCGAATGGCAAGGTCAAAAGACGCAGTGGAGTTATGGAGGTGACTGGGGGGGCAGGCTCGCAAAATAAAGGATATCTTTGGAATATAGTATTGACACATTCACACGCAATTTCCACAGCTAGCATATCATCTAGAATTGAAATTGCTCCAGCGTAATCCTTGTCCCTGTGGATTTTTATCAATGATTCAAACCACATTAGCACAACCTGACAGTCAAAATCAAAATCTTCATGATTACTTCTAATGAAATTTATGAGGGATTCTAAAGCTTGACGACCAAGACTGAAAGATATCCAAAGTTCTCTTTCCATCTTCACGAATCCTTCTTCTGCTATTGTGTCATCTAGAACGATCATATTAGGGGATCGACAAGGTGATGAATATGGTGAAGGCAAAGGAGTTGTCACGATTTTTCTCTTTACCACTGTTCAGTTGCCACTGTGTAGAAGATACTAGATTAGTTATAGTTAGTATTCTGTGGCGGTTAATCGCTAGGAAAATGAACACTGGTTGATCTAGCATTGGCAAGTTGAGACAAGAAATTAGTAAATAAAATATGGCTAAAAGAGATTAGCATAGGCTCCAAGTTTTTCAGCTTACTTCGGCGACACAAATAGCCACAACTATTTAATTAAATGGACTAAATTAAAATAAGTCGTACCCCTAATTAGAAAATGCTAGCTAGCTACATCCCAAAGTCTACCGGTCTGAAAAAAGAAAGAAAGATAACTATCATACTTGTGAGTCTCAGGATGCATTACTAAGTTATGTAGCCTTATTATAAGCAGTTAGAAATCTTATTTAAAATACAGTCCTAGCAGCATTTTCACTGTTAAAATTGTATTGCTAGCTATTCACGAGTTATGGTTGATTGATTCAAAGTTGGACATTGATCTATATGGATATGGCCCACTTCTACAATAAACTCTGGTACTCTGGGGACCACGGACAAAATTAATAAATCGGGGACTACTTACTATCCTCAGAATTTGTGCACACAAGGTATAGAGTAGCTCAAAAAGAATTTAATTTATGGCAAACAATTTTATTTTATTTTGTAACGTTTAGTAGCTATCTCATATAGCTACTAAAATACACATTAGTTAATTTTATTTATGTTTGTTAAACATAAATAAAATGGTGAATATTGAACTAATGGGTCCACTAAGAAGTTATGTAGAAATATATTTTTAAAAATACATTCTTTGAAACATTAAAATAATTAATTTAATGCACCTATTAATTAATTCAATTTCTGATTTAATGTTAAAATGTAGTCCTTAGCAAGCAAGGCAGCATTCTTAGCTCCAATAGCAGACATCTCCATAGCACTGGCTGCCTTCTCTATGGCATTGATGTAATACACTCCATCATCTAGAACAAATGGAGGGATCTGTTCTGGTGGAGAATAGTGAGGGTAGGCCTGCCAGTCGTGGACTTGAGTGGACTCAATATCAGTGAACATGAGCTTGAGCTGCTCTTCTGTTAGAGGCTGTGGGGAGAAGACCTTCCACACTCGCTGTGGGTCATCACCTACATGCTTGGAGTAGCTAGCAACCTCAGCCTGGGAGATATCAGATGGGTATTCGACTGTAATTGAATTGAATAGGAAAGGAGCTCCATCTGATCCAGTAGTTAGAATAACCAAAGGAAACTTTCGTTCATCTGATTTTAAACCAAAAAACTTCTGGTTTATTGTGCCGTGAACTAAAGTAGCTATAATTCTCTGGTAAGGTGTGGTTGCTGCTGGTGAGTAGAAATCGGTGGCAAAGTTTTCATATTTGATAGAAGATAGATTCAATGGGTTAGCCACAATAACAACATCATAGCCATCGCTTACCGTTCCATCTTCGGCTGTAATCGTAAATTTTGCCTTACCATTATTACTGGACATTTTCTGCACACTCACAACGTCATCTGCAACCAGAGTAGCTCCCGACGCCTCCAGGGCCTTCTCTGCTATTTGCCGGTTTCCTCCAACCACACTCCACAGACTCCCATCCTCCATTCCAGCAAGAGAAACGAAAGCAGTGAAGACATTAACGGTCAAATCTTGTCCATAATTGGCTCTTGTAGCACACGTGATCAACTCGTTGACAAGCCGCTCGCCCAATTGAGCAGTGTCGACCATGTATTGTCTTGTAGACACCTGAGTCTTCTCATACATGTCCGATCCACCCATGGCTTCAAGCATGTCTTTCACAGTGGCAAACGATTTCCCATTGGCTTGCAATGTGTATATATTTTCAAACTTATTCATCATATTGGATACGAGTCGTTTCATTTTGAAAAGGTCAAATCCATACCGCCACAAAATCTGAAAGGCTGAGTAAATCTTGTTTGAGCTTATTTCCACTAGAAAAGAAGTCCCATCATAAATTCCCACAGGGACGTCTGGATCTGATTCTCCTTTCTTTTCCAATTCTATTACAAAAAAAATAACCAGAAAATACAATATAGCTATAGCTATATTATATACATATAATTATACATGTACATAATACATGTAATAGTAAAATTTTGAGGAATTATTGCTGATATTTAATTATTCAGATCTCCAGGGCAAAGCCCAAAGAAGAGGGGGCATCAATAATTACGAGAGTTGCCATGGTTTAACAATTTGATACCATAGTTACCATTTCAAACAGTGCAAAAAAGACCAAATAAACTAAACATGTTCAGAACTTACTAAATTCTTTTACTGCATCTGACATATACTTATTTTTAGAGTGTATAATAGAGGCTCCTGTCTCATAGGTGTGGCCAGCTAGTTCGGTAGTGGCCGCTCTTCCTCCAACTTTGCTGTCTTTCTTCATCCACACGTGGATGTCCAGCTTATCTCCGCCATTTTCTCTGAGGAACTTAGCAGCAAAACAACCTCCCATGCCAGCCCCTAGGATGGCCACTTTGACAGCAGGTAACTCCTCCACTGGGGGAGGGGCCTGTTCACGAGAAAACAAGGAAGATACATATCTAGAAACACAATGAAATATAAGATACCATACGTAGCTAAGGGTTATTGCGTCCAATCAAAGTTTTGTTGTTGTTGTTGATTGTTATACTACATAGTACTGAAGACAAGTAAATCATACTAAACGCGTCGTTCACACTATGCTGTGTGCCTATCTTAATTTGATGTATTCTGTTTATGCAAGTCAAAACTTTCAACAGTAGTGAAATGCCTCTACAATATAAAAATTTGTTTAATTATTCTGATAATTAAGCGAAAGCAAATATACAGTGCGTACATTCAACTACTAATAAAATAACTACACCAACAATTAAACCACACCCATGACCATGCCTACATACGGAAAACATACATTCGTTACTTAATAATTCTGCCAAGAAAGACCATTAACATACTTTGTTGTGACACTTTACACAACATAAAATGTATGTATGTAGTTGGTGAGCAAAACCAGCGAGAAACACTTACCGGGGTAACACAATTGAGATTCTGCAGTGTTTTACTTTTTATTTGCCGCTTTTTTTCTTTTTCTTTGTTTTTGCTTATTTATATGGTTACATTCGACTTCCTTTCTTGCCCAAAGGTAAAGCATTCCCCTTGCTGTGTGGGCAGGTAGGGATGCAGCTGCTCTAGATTTCTGTCGTATTCTTTGGGGGAAAGTCTATTCGCTCGCCATTCGTGCTACATATTTGAGCAAACCACTAGTATACTATGTATTTAACTAGAAAATGCTCGTGTAGCATTGGTTGGGCGAGCGAGCGAAGTTCTGGAATGCGCGCGCGAGCTGAGTTAACAATAACAGAATTACCTGAATAAACTTAGAAAGCAGTGGCAAAGAAGCGCAGTTTGACAAAGACTTCACAATTGTTTCAAGAAGAGAGTAGCTATAAACGTTTTGGTTGAAACAGAGTTGGGTAAGGCAGTGCAGCAGGATTCTCCGCGCTCGTTAATTGAAAAATACTGGAACTGTGAACGCTTTACCTAACTTACGTAATTAGAAGCGCGGGCGAAAACAGAGGTCTCACGTACTCCATAAACAGATAAATAAATCGTGTAGCATTGGTTGGGCGAGCGAGCGAAGTTCTGAAATGCGCGCGCGCGTTTAAACGACGACGTACGACGTGTTTAAAGGACGACGTATTCAGGATTTCCATAGACTACATCTTAGAGTTGCTCGCTCGCTTCGCTCGCTCGCCAATAATATCTCCCTTTGCCTGACACTACAACATAACACTAATCTTTCTACCAAAACCAACAACAAACAACAACAACAAACAACAACTAAAATGTACACCTTCAATATGATAACAAATCATTGCAGCATACAACAATAAGTAACCTAGACAACTGTCTCGTTAACCAGCCGCTCTCAGAGAACATCTGGTAACTTTCAACAGGTTTCCATGAAATGCCGGAATGCAATTAACTTCATTTTTGTGGTATCATTCACTTGCACATTATCTACTGAGCACATATTCATGAAATAAAGCACAGCAAGTGGACAGTTGAGTAAATTGAGTAAATAGGGTCAATGCGTAAGAGTGACGTTTATGTAACTGGTTGCTAAATTGATTGTCCCAACATTTTGGGACAATTTCACGAAAATCTGGCAAAAGGCACCTGTTTTTTCCATCCCCTGTGCCCCTTCCCTTTACATGTGGAGAACAGCTGGTTTAACGAGACTACCATAGACTTGGGTTATTAAACAGCCCACTTATTACTCCAAATGGTAAGGAAATGGACACTTAATTTAAAAAAAATGGGCGCTCAGGGAGTGGCATCCTAAAAGCTGGGGCTGAGCGCCAATTAGCAGTAGACAGAACACGTGGAGTGCTTAATAAAAAGTGCTAATAACACAGAAAATATCGGTGCTTAACAAAAAGCAAACAAACAGCGTTTAACAACCCGCATCTACAGTACCTAAATGCCTCCTTTTAATGCTCTGACACAATTCACCTCTAACTTAACCATTGAATTTATCTAATTTCCTTCCCTAAGAAGTTCAACTTCTCTAATTGGTTTTGATAAAAAAATTTAAAAATAACATTGTTTAAAAATAAAGAGCAAAAATGCTCATAAATAGGAACAAACAAAAAAATTAAATAAAATACACAAAAATGAATAAAAAAATAAATTGAATAAATAAATTAATTAATAAAATGGAAATTTAAAAAGATAGCATTATGCAGAGCTAGTCCACTCATTTTATAGAAACAGTGGCCATTTTTTGCTGACCATTATTGGGATTGGATTCCACAAATTTAGGATTATTTCATTACCTAGCCAAGGAAATCTAGAGATATTTTGTGCTGTAGTATAATTCCATGCTAAATATTTTTCTTTTTTTTTGTAACTCACAATGTCAACTGAATAAACTACAATGTTCACATTGACTATGTAATCTCTCTATGAGTCACATAGCAAGTATCTAACTGAAGTATGCACGATTCTCTTCCAGTTGCAACCAACTAGCTCACCAAACGACATTCAGAGGAGGATCTGATGATGTAGGTTTATTGTCCGCTACTTACAAGTTGGAATTACCTTTTCTAAACCCTCCCACACTTAATCACTTTAGCCTAGATAAGCTATCCATCCGATTTTCGCTTTCCAGAACTGAAACCCTCCCTTAGTAACTCACCGCCACATAATACCGATTGAAAGTATCAGATTGCTCACGATGAACACAACTCCACAATCTACAAGCCCTACTTGAGGCACAAAAACATTCGAGGACACACCCTCGCAGTTCATTGAGTTGTCGACCGTTTACCAAATACATTTAACATTATGATTTTGCTGATGTATAAACAAATAAATAATAATTTTAAAAAATTATGTCGTGCATTGTTTCAAAATGTAGTCCTTAGCAAGCAAAGCAGCATTCTTAGCTCCAATAGCAGACATCTCCATAGCACTGGCTGCCTTCTCTATGGCATTGATGTAATACACTCCATCATCTAGAACAAATGGAGGGATCTGTTCTGGTGGAGAATAGTGAGGGTAGGCCTGCCAGTCGTGGACTTGAGTGGACTCAATATCAGTGAACATGAGCTTGAGCTGCTCTTCTGTTAGAGGCTGTGGGGAGAAGACCTTCCACACTCGCTGTGGGTCATCACCTATTGGCTTGCAGTAGTCCACAACCTTGGCCTGGGACACATCAGATGGAATCTGAACGGCAACCGAATTGAACCGGAAAGGAGTGTCCATTGAAGCAGTAGTCAAAACAACCTGAGGAAAGTTTTGGTCACGCGTTATGCCACCAAAAAACTCCTGCCGGATCTCGCCACATACAAAAGTTGCCACTGTCCTCTGGTAAGGTGTGGTCGCAGCTTCGGTGTAGAATTCGCAAGGAAAATTCTCATACTTGATAGTGGAAAGGTTCAAGGGATTAGCAACAATAACGACATCATAGCCATCACTCATAGTTCCCTCTTCTGTGGTTATTTTATACTTCATACGTCCATCATCGCCCGTGACTTTCTGCACACTAATGACATCTTCCTCAGTCAGAGTAGCTCCAGATGCCTCCAGGATCTTCTCCGCTATCTTCCTATTCCCTCCCACTACACTCCACAGACATCCATCCTCCATTCCTGCTAGAGACACAAAGGTAGTAAATGCATTGACAGACAGGGCCTGGCCATAATTCATACGAAGAGCCCCACCCACAATTTCTTCCATGAGGGTCTTGTTCCACCGTTTAGTATCGAGCAAATAGTTGTTCGTGACCACCTGAGTCATTTCAAACATTTCTCTCCCACCCATGGCACAGAGCATGTCTTCCACCGTGGAGAACGTCTGCCCACTCGCCTGCAACGTGTAGATGTTGCTGAAGTCTTTCATCACAGCCTGAACTGAGCGGTTCATTCTGAACAAGTCCAATCCATAACGCCACAAGACTTGGAATAAGGAGTAAATCTTTGATGTCCCAAACTGAATCGAAAAGGAAGCTCCGTCGAAGATCCCCAGTGGGACATCTGGATTAGTTTCTCCTTTGGTCTCCAAGCCTACAGTAATAACAGTAGTACAACACCAAGAGTAGATGATGATCTGCATATCAGATCTGTCGTATAGATTATTGACTAAGATCCCTGCAGGCTCTTGACAATAGTTTTTCTACAAACTGCTAACTAGTTTGGCTTTGTTTCTACTAGCTCCATATAAACATTGACTAGTTTTATATACGATTAACCAGTTCTATTTTTAGTTAAGTTGACATCTCATATTGAACGTACTCACTTGACTTAAGTAATTGTTCTCAGTCCCCCTTACATTCTTCCTGAATAGTCAATTTATCAAGTTAAAATTCCCTGACTGTATGGCACTCACAAACATAATCTTTAAAAGTACACTTCCTTTCTAAATATTGAACTCACTGCCTCTTAACAAAAAGATAAATAATATGATTAGTAGAAATACCGAGCTCAGTCACTTAAAATGTCCCTAATAAAAATTGTAACAAAAATAAATAATAGTAAACTGATTATCATTTAAGTTGATAATGACACCATTGCTAATTTTGGTGAAAAAAAATACCAACAAATATTTTCTAGTACACTATTTAGTACATAATAGTCCATTCTAAAATGAATGGGAAAAATCGCTGTTCAATTGAAATCGCATGGGGGAAAGTGAAATAGCGCGTAACTAATTGAAATCCTCAGTAACTAAGTGGAAACTAAGTGAAATACCTCGGTAGCTAAGTGAAATAGTACGGATAAGTGCGCACGCGTGCAGCGTTAACCTTGGAAACGTACAGTTCAAGTAGTTTCTAGTTGGAGACAATGTCATTCTTTACCACAGAACCTCTACCCGTATTAGACGGAATGTTTTACAACAGATTAAGGAGGAGATGTACGTTGAAAACAAAGTTCCAGTGGAAGCTAATCCTGAAATAAGGAGATAGCGAGTGAACGATACAGTGTAGCTACAATTGCAAAATACTTTTTAAAAGCTGGCCTACTATTAGCGAGTGATAGCACGGGGAACCAGTGCTATTAGGGATCAATAGCACTCGTAAAGTAATTGTTCAAAATAACACTTGGCTTCGCCTCGTGCTATTTCAATCATGTTACTCATGCTATTAATCCCAAATAGCACGGTTACCCGTGCTATTACTCATACAAATACAACTAAATATTACCATACATGAACACAAACTTACCAAACTCCTTGGCCGTTTCAGACAAATATTTATTCTTAGAGTGTATTACAGAAGCTCCAGTCTCGTAGGTGTGGCCTGCAAACTCAGTAGTAGCCGCTCTTCCTCCAACTTTGCTGTCTTTCTTCATCCACACGTGGATGTCCAGCTTATCTCCGCCATTTTCTCTGAGGAATTTGGCAGCAAAACAACCTCCCATGCCAGCCCCTAGGATGGCCACTCTGACAGCAGGCAACTCCTCCACTGGGGGAGGGGCAGGAGGAAGAGGAGTCTGGAAGAACGAAGACAAGTAGCTACATAAACAATCACACACTAGTGAATCAAATGGCACAGTGATTGCAAACTTTCCCATACTTGCCGGGAAGTTCAACTCTATCTGTCTATCCCATCCCAGTGTATGGATATGCTGATTTCAGATTCTGTTTCTGTAGTCACTTTCTATTTCCTCCAAATAAATTGATAAGCCGGCACAATAATTATAAAAGTTATTTGGTACATGTCCTTAACTGTTTGGTACACAGGAAAATCAAATTTCATTGAATGGAAGTTCCCTAAATCAAGTGCGCACTGGACCAGATTCTATCTGGACCAGACTCTATATGAATAGAGAATACTATTTGTAACATGTAACTTGAATGATTGGATTACACTGTAAGTTCATTATAATGAATGTTGTATTGGTGCAACTGGCCAGAAATTAGATCTTTGCGTGCACATTAGGTGAAAATTTAAATCCTGTAATCTACAAGTAGGACTTCATTCAATGGGACAGCAGAAGATAGTACTAATAAGAAATACATGTACACATCAATTGTTCAATCTCAAGTGCAAAACCACATGAACTTAACAAAATTTACCACACAGGTGACGTAATCATTAAAATCACTCATTCCCCCCCCACCTCTGCGCCATATAACCATATATACGTAGGAAGGTGATGGAGTCCACTCTAATGAATGGAAAGTAGCCTGCCTGGAGTGTGCATGATATGAATACACTTAGAAGAGTGATTGCTACAGGTACAGGCATGCAACAAATATAATCGAAATGAACAAAACTGGAAAGTTCCTCCTCATCAGCTCACTCACACAATACACTCACCTCCACATCAATGACCGAATTCGCAGTTTGCTGCTAAATTTGTTTTTCCAATTCCGGTAGAGGTCGTTGCATTGAATCGAAAAAGGCGCGGTTTTGGGTAAATGGTCCCGCCCTACGACATTCACCATGGCAGCAGCAGTGTGCAATCAACAACTAGTAGAGAGCGGTGCGCAATGGACTCGGACGCGGCGAGTAGCTCGAGCTTTGCGTCTGGGTCTAATATGTCGGAGACTTACAGTTATACAGATACGAGTACAGGGAGTAATATCGGAAGCACTTTAACTTCTACTTCTAAGGTAAAATAGACTGGGGATGCTCGTATTTAGTGGAAATCTGTAGCTATGATAGCTACCTGTGCTGCAATTGGGAATACAATGGTGAAAGCACTTTACGTTAGAACCCTGAGGCTTGTTAAAGTCATTACAAAATAGTGATTAGGAGACTCCTTGTCGAAGTATTCATGTGTAACTATTTTCTCAAGGATGGTTTGTTATTATGTATGTGTATAGACCTCCAATAATTCTGAAGTTCATCAATTTTCAGAGCCTCCTAATCTCACCATCAGTAATGATGACAGCCGAAGCAATAGCTGCAGCCAAGTGTATGCTAATTTTAGTGGCAATGATGAAGACTCGATAAACTCTCCAAGTCCTCAAGTATCTTTAAGCACTACTCCAATGACCAGTGATGCTAGTGAAGAGGAGGAAGAGGGAGAAGAAGATTCAGAAGAATATGATGGTGTATCCAGCTGTAGTGAAGACCAATCTATCTTTTCAGATTCCATTTCGGAACATTCTATAGGGCGCTCTAAACTTGACCTTGCTTTACCTGCTGATACATTATACAGTGATGTGAATGTGTTTTTAACTGAAGGGAAAATGCAACAAACGGTTGAAATGATGAAAAGGAAACAAGGCAGGAAAAGTGAACCAGCTATTATGAAGTGCAGTAGAGATGACAATATTGATGCTGTCAAGAAATTAGTGTCGTCACAGGGCCAGGATGTGAATGAAACAGATGCAAATGATCGCACAGCTCTGCATGAAGCTGCCAGTTTGGGTCGTGTTAAAGTAGCCAAGCTTCTAATAGATCTGGGAGCAAATGTAGATTCTTGTTCTGCAGCCGGGAAGGCACCGCTGCATGAGGCATGTATAAATGGAAGGTATGAGGTCTTGCAGCTATTGATAACAGAAGTACTAGACTTAGACATGGTGGACTCCAGTGGACTATCTGCAGCACATTACTGTGCTTTAAATGGAGAGGAAAAATGCTTGTCACTGCTGTGTGCTCAGGTAAGGGAATTGTTCATTCGTGGTGGTATTTGTTATGCCAATTCTTATTTGTGTGACTGTTCTTTTCCACTCTGTACCCTCTATCAAATTCGTGCATGCTTTAGGAATATTAGCTATATGTAGGCTTTTGTCCCGAGTTGTTGCTTTTTTTCTTATGTGTACTATTTTACAGTATGTGCTCTTTTCTGCTGTAATTAGGTATAGCTATATCCCTAGCTAACTGAGCGTTTTACAAGTGTACTATGGTAAGTTATCTTTGTCAAAATGAAGCCGGATGGATAATTGAAGGAAACTTTTTTTCTAGTCA
>WLWD01004679.1_pt1 | contig 14016 bp, 8 predicted proteins | sample 6712731 | NCBI WGS metagenome assembly WLWD01 (sample SAMN12718690, study PRJNA576275) | sponge metagenome | isolation source: marine sponge | host: Mycale hentscheli | place: New Zealand: South Island, Marlborough, Capsize Point | collected 2014-11-01
ATATCACCTGATCTACTGACATTATAGCTAATATCACCTGATCTACTGACATTATAGCTAATATCACCTGATCTACTGACATTATAGCTAATATCACCTGATCTATTGACATTATAGCTAATATCACCTGATCTACTGACATTATAGCTAATATCACCTGATCTACTGACATTATAGCTAATATCACCTGATCTACTGACATTATAGCTAATATCACCTGATCTACTGACATTTTTAAGGGCACATATTAACATTATATTTTTTAAATCTTAGGTATCCTTCAAGTCTATTCCCTGATCCAGTTCTCCTATTGGCTACTGTGTTATGCTGCTATAGTATTCTGGAGTTTGAAGTTTCCTTTCAGTTATGAACAAGAAAAGAATAATGGCAGAATTAAGTATATCTTTGCAGTTACACTATTCATTAGCATAGTGTTGCCTCTTTTGGCGCTCATTTTAGCTATTGATGGATTTTTTCCAACTACTATTGTGGCCAGTGCTTGTTCTGCTAGAAACACACTCCGTTTTTACTTGGTGTCTACACTCCATTTGAGTGTGACTATGTGCACATGCTCAATACTGCTCTTCCTAAACATACAAGCTATTGGTATGGTGAGTCAGAGTGCAAACTATACGTATTAACTAAATTTCAAGGAACTATTTAACAATGTAGGAGTACTTTAAATTGAAGAAAATGTCAAGAAATAAAGTTTTGAAGTATCAAGTAGCAGAAGTGAAGCTCCTGGTAGTAGCCACGGTGTTTATCGCAGTGACCATCTGCTCTTTAATAGTCAACGTGTATCTGACGACTACCATTCCTCAGCATTACCTGGCCCTACACGTAGAGACTGCCCTGTGCTATTCCAGAGAGAAGATCTGTCTTCCCAGCTTCCTATTTATTTTTTCTCAAACATCTCACTGGCACTGGTGTCCTGCATCTCCCTCGTCACTATTGTAATTAATAGTGATTACTCCAAATATAAAAATTATATCAGAATTATAAAAAACAAATTCAAATAATTAGTTATTATCAAATTCAACTATTTTCAAGTTTTTAAGTAGATTTGTTGCTGTTATTTAAATGGCAAGTGACAAAATAAAGACATAATACAATTTTTTTTCTTAAAATTAAAGGGGCAAAGGCTTGTGGCTCAATACGTGCGTGTACTTTAAACACCTAAAATAGAAATGAAATTAGTAGCTAGACTTAATTAGCTGAAGTAATGACAACAATGATACCTCAAACTTCCTAAAGCACTTCACAGGGTTTACTAATATGAGAAGCCATCATACAGAGTGGGTGAGACTAATTGAGTGCTGAAGGATGTTCAACTATTATGGCAACTGGAAAACATCAGTGGGTAACGGTGGTGGGATGGCCGGTCGGGACAGGTATAGGCTGCCACCTGAGTCGCGCCAAATCTCTATGCTAGCTTCCCGAAGCCTTCAAACCCGGTTCGAGCGAGTGACAAGGGTTGGATTTGATAAAGATTCAATGAGGCACAACTGAAAGGCTGCGCATACCCGCAGGCCATGATATAGGAAACCCACGAGCATGCGTAGTAGGTGACATAAAGATCAGGTAATGGTGTGCGTGATGAGGAATTAGAAATAGACAAAGACGTTATTGTTACACGGAAAGAGTTGAAATGTGTGTGTACTGTGAATGTGGTGACCCCGTACCACCACAGTAACCTTAGCACAGTGGGACACTAACCCCACAGGCAGTCTTGTATGGCCTGATCCTTTATCAAATTACAGTTGTCTTGTAAACAAAACATAATATGTTTAGGACTTTATTTTGAGTTCTTCCTGTTGATTTCTCCTTAAAATTTTTAGCAGCGCGTCTTTGCATGGTCATAGCTGTAGGGGACAGAAGGGTGATGGCTGTATTGGTAAATGCTTAAACAGTATTCTGTCAAATGTACTGGGTCTGTGATATCTGTGTTACACGTCTTATCTCTTCTTATACTTTGTTGTTGACAAAGGGAAGCTAGTAAGCTAAAAAAATTATAGAAATAAATTATTTATAGATACTTTCCTTATGATGACTGCTTCAGTGAGCTTAGTTTTTGTCTGGCTATGAGCATTTGTTCTCTTTCTTTGTTCAGCCATTCCAGTGATTATTCCAAAAGCATGGATAGTTACATCTCAAAACCAAAAGTGTCAGTATATGTGGCATCCTATAAGCCGCAACTTCCCAGACTCTTCAAACTTGACTATGTAGCCAGTAATGTTACTCTTGTATTGTGTTACTCTGAAAACAAAATAATAAAGCTCTTGTGGAGTTTTCTTTTTTTTTAATACTATTGCGTAGCAACGTCCTTTTGTGAAATTTATATTAAGTCATAATACATGTATGTACTACTAATTAGTTAATTTAAAGTTTGAACTTTATATGGTGTTATCATTGTTTATGCCAAATTGAATTTCCTGTCTCCAGTAAGAAATTTTCTACATATGTGAAAACTATTGCCCCAAAGTGTGTGGAAGCTTTCTTTACCACTTCCTCAACCTTTAGAAGGAACTCGAGCAGCATGCGAATTGTCTCAGAATCAGTGAGACGGATACTTAGCCATCATGGTAGAACTGTCCTGAGTCTAGCCGTGGGAGGCACTACCCAAATTCCCAGTCAATACTATTGGCTCAAAAAAGGCATCATTAACTTGCACAATAACTACAGAATATAAACAATGATACATTGCACTGGGTAACTGAACTCATGAATAACATTACGGTTAAATTAGGCAAAGGTAGAACAAATGAATGAGTGTGTGAATGACAGTTGAAGTCTTTAATTATTGCTGTAAGTGGGCGTGGCTTGGAGGGGCGGGGCCAGAGGTTATCAAGGAAGCTCTCATTGTTGGAGTATGGAGGCTTCAACATCCTGGGGGGGGGGGGGGGGGGGGGGGGGGGGACGAGAGAGCTGGTATTCTCCCATGATGAGGACTTGTCGATGAGTTGATCTCTTATATGTCTTTCCCTGGAGTTAGAGGACGAGAGTTGAGAATCGCTTCAGCCCCGGTCAGGACAGTAGCCAACTCTTGAAATGTGAGGATGTGAGAGTCCACCATCTTCCTGAGCAGTGTCTTCATTGCTTTGACACCAGCCTCCCAGAGACCACCAAAGTGGGGTGCTCTGGCTAGTATAAAGTGCCACTTGATTGAGGAGGGTGTGGTGAAGTGAGGGAGTTCAGTTGAGGAGGATCTTATCAAATCTTGAAGTTACTGGATCTCGTTACGGGCTCCCTGAAAGTTTGACCCATTATCAGAATCAATGTTGCTGGGTGTCCTTCTCCTAGCACAAAACCTCTGCAGTGTTGCTGTGAAGTCCTTAGATGACAATTCAGCGCATAGCTCCAATTGTACATCCTTGGTAGTGAAGCAAACAAAGACACAGACTTAATTATGCTTTGACAATGACAGAGTGGTGATGGGAATAGAAGATCAGCAGTCACCAACAAGTCTGGAGGGATGGCGTCTCTGAAGTCCACAGAGTTGCTTCTCTATTTCCTCAACGTCATGCCTGCCAAACTAAGCAGGTTACAGAGCTGTTGGCAGATGTGGTCAGCTTCAGCTTTCGTAGCGGCACCAGATAGACATAGAACTGAGTGAGAATGATCTTAGCAGCTAGGAGGTGAATCTACAAGTGTGCCTGGGCAAGTGTTGAATGACTCTGGTGGGAAGCCTCCATTATTTTTGACTAACAGTTAGTCAGACACAGTTAGTTCATCTACCCTGAAATTATTCATTACAGAATTTGAAAGAAAAATATTTTTAGCCACCAGAGAAAAGCAACTTAAATTGTTGTGTTTCTGTTACAATTACAGCAAGGAAATGTAGAAGCATAGTCTTGCAGTGGGCATTTTCAAATTTGCCTCACCATGCAAAAAGTGTGATATACACTAGAGTATAACTAGTACGGCGTGTAAGTTGCCCATTCAAAAATGAATGGGAAAAATCGCTGAAATCGCACGGGGAAAGTGAAATAGCGCGTAACTAATTGAAATACCTCAGTAACTAAGTGGAAACTAAGTGAAATACCTCAGTAGCTAAGTGAAATAGTACGGGTAACTGGTGGATTACATTATTTTGTGTGTATACTTGATAATAATCACATAATACTCTTGTATTACTCTGCTATACCACTGTGTATTAACTGTGTATTACGCTGGTATTACTTTGCTGGTATTACTTTGCTATACCACAGCTTATTACACTGGTATTACTTTGTTATACCACCACTGTGTATTACGCTGGTATAATTTATCTACAATACTGTAAAAATAATTGTAGTAACAAAAATATTATCAAAAATGTGAATTGCACACAAAAAATAAATAAATAGATTTGTTCAGTTTGAAAATTAGTTCTTTGCTTCTTTAGGTAAATCCATTTTCAATGGAATTCCAAGGAATCAAAGGACATTTTGTATTTCTCCGACATCATTGTATGTGTGACGTCGTTCCACTTCTTCGGCAGTACACCTTCACCTCTCAAATTTCTGTAACAAAAATATTATTTGTGGTGCATTATATGGAGCAAGAGTGCATACTACCTCAGTAGCTACATTAGACAAAACACACACACATGCACAAAATAAACAAGTTTAAAGTTCCTTTCTTTGAGTATTAAAACTACATTGACTGATATTATATGTATATATGATATAGACACATAGGACACGAGACAGAAGAGAGGGAAATACATTCATCTGCGCAAGATGAAGAGCATGTCAAAACAAGGTACTTGCTATTTACAGACATCAATGGGCATTTTGTTGAAGAAATTGTATTTGATAATAATGTTTTATCGGTGACCCTTACCTATAAACAAATCCACTATTGACCCTTACCTTAAACCCTCTCTCTTACCTATGCACACAACTTTCTTAGCAACCCTTACCCCATTTATTGTGACCATTACCTATAAACATATCTACTCAATTTACCTATATTAAAAACATCTTTTTAATAGAGTTTCACATGAACCATCAATAAGAATGCCACTATCTCATGTATATACGTAACCTTTACAACAAACTCCTTGTATAGCTCAATGACCCTGTACCTATCAACTCTGTGGCTGGGGGAGGAATCTCAGGGCGGTCCTATCTCTATATGAAACTCTGTCGATCTGTACCCAAAATGCCTCTCCTACTCATAAACATGTCTCCTTAATGATAAATACATCTCTGTGATCAAGCACTTCTCAATTATTGACTCTTTATACAAACACATCTCTCTTATCTTTTTAGAAAAAACATCTCTTAGTATTTCTGACCTAACCTATGAACACATCCCTTTAAGTGACCCATACCTTGTGACCTAACCTATGAACACATTTAATGACCCTTACCTATTTTTACGTGACCTAACATCTCTTTAGGTAGTGACCTAGGCTACTAACACATCTCTCTAAGTAACCCTTACCTTGTAAACACATCTTAAGCAACCCTTACCCATCATTAGGTGACCTAATTTACGAACACATCCCTTTAAGTAAACTCTACCGTATGAACATGTTTTGAAAACACATTTATTTAGGTGACAATTACCTATGAACTTATCTCTTTACATGACCCCCATCTCTCTCAGCAATTTTTATTTATAACTCACTTGTTGGATGCCATTTATCTATAAACACATCTCTCTTTGTGATCCTCAGGGATTCATATAGGATAGTTTGCTAGGGAGGGAAGGGGATTTTGTAGAGCTAGATCCTGATATCACAGGCAGCTAGACTATTTAATAAAACTTGATATTACAGGCAGCTAGACTATTTAATAGAACTTGATATCACTGGCAGCTAGACTATTTAATAGAACTTGATATCACTGGCAGCTAGACTATTTAATAGAACTTGATATCACTGGCAGCTAGACTATTTAATAGAACTTGATATCACTGGCAGCTAGACTATTTAATAGAACTTGATATTACAGGCAGCTAGACTATTTAATAGAACTAGCTACCCTGATAGCTAGCCAGGTGTAGCAACTTTCAGAGAATTTATTTCAGTAGAATAAAACCATAATATTTCTGCTTGTGGAGCCTTCTAGTGGTTATTGAACTGAATGAGGGTGACTGAACAAGGAACTTTATAATAAACAGATGATACAGAACATGAGATCATTGTGTGGTGGGGCACAGCCCCTGGGAATGTTAGTTGGTGTTGGACAATTTCTGTGATATGTGAGTTGTACTTGGGAGGTGTGAAGGTGTAGTCATAATTGAGACTCTACCTCTACATATTCCTCATCATCCAGATCTTCATGCTACATAACACAACAGATTAGTTGTAAGTCCCATACTGAACAAACAGTTGCACTTACTTTCTCCACTCGTGCTCGTTTTTCAGGAGGATCATCATGAGGTTGCTCAGACAATGGTGGAGTGGTCTTGTGATCTTTTCGATAAATTTTAAAGGTGTTTTGAAGAGAGATTTTCCAAGAACCCTTATTTGTTAATGTGAAAGATTGATAATGACCAAGGTGAGAATAAGCACTTACTATTCTATTTCCGACTGGGTCTTGAAGGTTGGAATATTTCATCACTAGTTTAGTGCCCACTGTGATGTATTGCTCTGGTGTAGGATACAGGGTGTGTTGTACCATTAAAGAGGGGAGTAAAGATATTATTTTTTTCTTCGCATTAGAAGTAACGTGACCACTGTCAATGGCTAACGATGCGGAATATCAAAATTTTTCCTTTACAGGAATTATAAAATCAAGTGCCAATTGGATGAGGAATAGTGATCTATAGTTCATATTCATGTCTGTAGTGACAACCATTAACATTGATAAAGTATCACTCTTACTGTGCGTGGTGGAATGGCCTGGGATGATGGGGATTCAATGGGACCTGGATTACTTGCCTGTGAATGGTCTGGGATGATGGGATTCACTGGGACCTGGATCACTTGCCTGTGAATGGTCTGGGATGATGGGATTCACTGGGACCTGGATCACTTGCCTGTGAATGGCCTGGGATGATGAGGGTTCACTGGGACCTGGATCACTTGCCTGTGTGTGGTCTGGGATGATGGGGATTCACTGGGACCTGGATCATTTGCCTGTGAGTGGTCTGGGATGATGAGGGTTCACTGGGACCTGGATCACTTGCCTGTGAATGGCCTGGGATGATGAGGGTTCACTGGGACCTGGATCACTTGCCTGTGAGTGGTCTGGGATGATGGGGATTCACTGGGACCTGGATCACTTGCCTGTGAATGGTCTGGGATGATGGGGATTCACTGGGACCTGGATCACTTGCCTGTGAGTGGTCTGGGATGATGAGGGTTCACTGGGACCTGGATCACTTGCCTGTGAATGGTCTGGGATGATGGGGATTCACTGGGACCTGGATCACTTGCCTGTGAGTGGTCTGGGATGATGAGGGTTCACTGGGACCTGGATCACTTGCCTGTGAGTGGTCTGGGATGATGGGGACTCACTGGGACCTGGATCACTTGCCTGTGAACAGCCTGAGATGATGGGGATTCACTGCTGGGACCTGGGTCACTTGTCTGTGAATGGCCTGGGATGATGGGGATTCACTGCTGGGACCTGGGTCACTTGCCTGTGAGTGGTCTGGGATGATGGGATTCACTGCTGGGACCTGGGTCACTTGTCTGTGAATGGCCTGGGATGATGGGATTCACTGCTGGGACCTGGGTCACTTGTCTGTGAACAGCCTGGGATGATGGGGATTCACTGCTGGGACCTGGGTCACTTGCCTGTGAGTGGTCTGGGATGATGGGATTCACTGCTGGGACCTGGGTCACTTGCCTGTACATAGGTAAGTATTCATCACTTCATCAATAGTCCAGTACTATTGTTATTCCGGGTTCCAAATGTGCCACGATTGGAAGCATTTCTCTGTAATATGCAAATATAATTACATATAGAACATTAGTTGTTATTCAAGACCTCTGTACCTGTGAAGAGATGGTGCTGGCACCTGAATTGTTTATCCGGTTATAAAACAGCATGGACTAAGTTTTTATTGTCTTCTACCCTTATATTATTGTATAGTGACAGCAATTAGATTCAGCATGTGAGTGGTATGTATAAAGTATTGAAATTACATTTGAGAATATTGGTGTTGTCATGTGACTGTCTGCTGGTGTGCTCTGGTCAACAGCAGGTGATGGTGTACTCTCAATATCAAGGCAATCCATTTCACTGTCCTCCTATTGCAAGAGTAAGTTATCAGTAATACATGTTATGATCTAACTCATTTCTAGCCATGTACCAGAGAAGGAAGTAATGGAGTGCCACAAGAACTTGACTCCTTGGTGCTGCCCTCTAGAGAAACACTGAGACTCTATCAAAATGAAATGTGATAGTAAGTTAAGACTTGGAAGTAATTACATTTATGTATATTAACCTCTTTGTGCTTTGTGATTAGTTGTCTCAACTTCACCCTGTCCCCTATCTTTGGTGCCAGTTCTCTCATCTCCATCCCCGTCAACTGTAAGCAGCATTCTCCTGTCACTTCATTACTTGCAAAGTTTCCTACGACACTTTCAGGAATTCCATTATTTCGCATAAACTTGGTCAGCTCATCACCATCACTACCATCACCATCACTACCATCACCATCACTACCGTCACAATCACTACCATCACCATCATCATCACCACCATCATCATCACCACCATCATAACTATTATTGCTAGCACTATCAATGCAACCATCACTGTCATCACTATCATGTTTATCACCACTACTGTCTTTTTTCCTCATATCAGTCAGAGTGTGATATGGCGAAATATTTCATGAGCAGGCTAATTTATTTTCATGAGCCAGAGGGAGTGAAAATAAAGCCTGAGAGTGAAATATCTAGCCATATCACTCTGACAAGTGTAATAAATGGTTTATTCCACACTAGATATCTTCACTACTGTAGTTAGTACTGGAGGAAGGGTAATTCACAGGCTAAAGTTGGTTGTAAGGGTTACCCACAAACCCAGCAGATATTTTGGGTAATTCACTGCATAAAGTTGGTTGTAGGGGCTACCCGCACCCCCAGCCGATGATATTTTAGCAGCTGCTCTAACTTTATTGAGCAGGTCACACCACCAGGAAGGTAGCTATAAAAAGTTTGGCCAGTTGCTATAACTACAAGGGTAATGGGCTTGCCAGTACAGCGGGCGTGAAATAACAGCGTGAAATACCATGAGTTATTTCACGGTCACTTACCTAAAATTACACTTGTCAGAGTGATATTTTTAGGTACGTGACCGTGAAATGTGACCCCAAGCTATTATTTCACACTGCAAGCTCATTACCCTAGTAGTTAAGCAACAGGCCAATTTTTCATTTTTCTTGGTTTTTCAGCTTTCCTCTGGGGTGTAGCCTACTCAACCAGGTTAGAGCAGCTGCTTACCTCTAGTACTAACTATGGTAGTGAAGGCATCTAGTGTGGAATAAACCACTTATTACACTTGTCGGCTAATTTATTTTCACTCGCCTCTGGCTCGTGAAAATATATTAGCCTGCTCATGAAATATCTCGCCATAACACTCTGACTCATATAATAAGTATTATATATATAATCTCAATTGAAACTCGTTAGTGAGGGTCTTTGCTTTCCTCACCCACAATTATCTCTTATTATATTTAGCATTTCATTGTTTGTTTTAAATTCAATAGTCCTCTAAGTTTCTCAATGAATTTTTCTCTAATGAACACATAGTAATTTTTGACTTAGATACCCATACTGACAAATGGCATAGGGGTGTAAAAAAATTGCACACGCATACATGCACACTGTGGTGTAGTCACCAGGTGTAGGTTAAGTAGGCTGCCACCAGAGTTACTACTGCTATATTTTTAAGCTGTTTGAAGCTTCTTCCCAACCCAATCCCCGATGTCTTAATTCAGTTCTTAGGTTAGGCCCGATAAAGGGAGCAGCACAACAGTAACTGAAGCACATGCCTGAGCTGGTCACGTCACGATGTTGATAATAATACAGGTCCTTGTCTTCCTGGTGCAAGACAATCTCCCTAATCTTAGAGGTGTCAACACTAAATGCTATCCGATGGCATCTGAAGGAGGTGAGAATATCGATCAACTTGGGATAAAGGCTTGGACCCGCTAAAAGGCAGTCATTCAGCGATACATCTGTAGAGGAAGGAGCTGAGGCGTCTAACACTGCCCTAGTTTGGTAGTTGTACAGACTTCCTTGCAAACACCTTGTATGGGCATATAGTACGATGCCCGAGTCTGGCAGTCAGCAACTGGAACTAACTCGGCACGATCTAGTGTGGTGTACTCCTGTAAGACTGTTTGGAATTGCTCTAGATTGGCTTTCTTCTGTAGAAACCTTTCATTTTGAGTGAATCATCTGAGTGCCATGGGTTTGGAGATTCCTAACTTGGGTGGATTTAGCTTTCTGGGAAGCTTCACCACATAGCAACCATCCTCTGTGATTGCATAAGTATCATTGAAGTGTTTAATTGCTCTGGCATCCTCATCTGTCATCACAGGGTCTTCAGGTAGACGATCTAACTCCCACAGCTGCTGTAGAGATTGGTGGAGTGGGTCTTCCTTCACCTGAACTTCGAGAACAGGCTTTAGTCTGGTCTCGATTGAGTGGAGCAACAAAGGTTCAACCAAATACAGTAGGAATGGCCGAGATAGCTGACTCTTTGGAATAAACCGTAGGACCCTTGATGTATTGGATAGAAAGGAGGTAGCAAGGGACTGCAATAGATTGTATACAATCTAAATGCATTACAACAACAATTACAATGTAAACTTGAAAAATGCAGTGCTCTAATAAGTAAAAAATTTTTTTTTTATAAATGATCACAAGTTTTTAAAGTCTACAAAACAGAGATTATAAATGAGAAAGCTAGTGTTAGGCATTGCAGAAGAATGAATCTACATAATATATTGCAGTAGCTACAAGAGATGTCAATATTTTATAGATATCTGGTACTTTTATTATTTTCAAGACATGTTTATTAATAGAAACACCTGTATAATCTGCATATTAACAATAATAACATTAACAAAAATACTTGCAAAAAATTGAAAGTTTTGTGTGGATTATATTGTATGAACATGATTGGCTAAGTTTGCAGAGCTGGCAAAGAAAGGTCTTGGGGGAACTGATAGCAACTGTTGCTGTGAAGGACTGTCACTATACACCCTCCGCATTACACTGGGCCTCTGCAGGCATTGCTTCTCAAGAGAGAACACTTTCTGCTGGTACTCTTTCTCCACCTCTGCTATTCGAGACTTGTAAGTGGCCACCATTTCTGCCCTGGCATTCTCTAGCTTTTCTTGCCAGGACTTGTCATCGCTCTCCAGGCTATTCTGTTTCTTGCTATTTTTTGACGAAGCCTTTGATATGGTGGATTCCTCACTAGTAATGCTGTCAAAGCTGCTCCTCGAAGTGTAATCTCTGAAAGGGGACATTATGCCCGCATATTGGAAATATTTGGGCCCATCAAAACTTCCCGACAGCATTTTTTCATCATCTACGAAAGGTTTCAAGTCAGCAAGTTCACTTGGATTGCAGAGAGAGCCACAGCGATACATCATCTTCTTAATGTCATCACAGTCGTAGCTGCTATTGAGGCTGCACGAGGACTGCCGGCAATATCGGAGGAGCTCTACTTCCATATCAGCCTGTCCTTCTCTGTGGGCTATATCGATAGGCGTGTCTCCATCTGTGTTCTTCATGTTTGCTCTACATCCTGCTTGCTTGAGAATTCGCGCAGTTGTTAAGTGGGACCACTTAACTGCCTCGTGTAGAGCTGTGTTGCCAAGCTACACAAACGAACAAGAAACAAAAGGGAGTCAATCACTACAGTAAAGGTCAGCTATATCTTATGTCACTCTTTCATAAACTATCACATATAAATAGCACATACTATTCACTCGTGGAATTCAATAGTTTGGGGTTAAAGTCTCATTAAAAAATAAATAATTTCCTTTAGAAAAAGTACGAAAATCATAACAAGGCACCAGAGCATATGGACCAGAGGCATACACGGCAGACCACTTGTTGATGGGATAAAGTGCCAAATGACATGGTATGACCTCGTGTACACACACACACCCTCATACAACATGTCATCCTTGCTCACCTTGTCTTGCATATCTGGAGCAACTCCAGCCCCCAGTAGATCCTTGGCTATTGCATCGTATCCTTTAGCTGCAACCAAATGCAGTGGGCCCATGCCAGAGTCCGTCCTCGCGTTCACTTTACACTGCACTGTCAAGAGCTCATGCACCGTCTCCTGATGGCCGTTCCAGCAGGCGAGATGCAGGGCTGTCCACCCATCTCTTCGCTGCAGGTTCACATCCACTTTAGCGGTAGTAGCTAGGAGTCGAATGCCATCAGAATGGCCATTGAGAGCGGCACAGTGCAGGGGGCTGGAGCCACTCTTGTCTGTGAGATTGCTGTTGAGTCTACTGCTGCTAACCAGAGTGGAGATTGCATTTACATGCCCGTTCCATGCTGCCCAGTGAAGAGGTGTCCAGCCATACTACAAAAAAAGTCAAATGTTTTAATAAAACTTGGTGTAATGGTGTGTGTGTGTGAGATCTAGCTACCAATAACTGCAGATTGTGGCCTCACCTTATCTGGCTGGTTCACACTGAATCTCCGACAGCCCATCAGATGCTTTATGACAGCACTGTGTCCATTCTTTGCAGCTTTATGCAAGGCATTTAATCCATTCTAGACAAGAGAAATAGAAATATGATAGCCAGTGAAGTCTCAATGCAACAGACATAACCAGACAAACTTACAGAATCTTTGAGTACTGGAGCACCACAGCTCAGAAGTTTACGCACATCTAGCAGTTTACCTCTTTCTGCTGCAGATCTAAGTTGTAGTCCAATCTCTTGGCCAGACTCAGCTGTTCTTTCAAAGCTCTCTTGTTGGATGCTCCTCTGACGCTCCATGACAAAACCTTTTCAACTGTTCACTCAGTGTACCTAGTCCCTACACAACTCTATGACTTTCCTCTCCTTTTATACCACTCCCACTGCCTGCAGTACTTGTTTAGATACACAATGCCGGCTTGCCCACGCCCACCACTGGCATTGGTTGAGAGTTGTTTTCACACTCTCACTGGACCATGAACTGAGGTCATGTCTGGAGTAACACATACCGGCATAGAATGCAACTAAAAAATAAACTAACACGCCCTATAATTAATTGAGACAACTGCCTATGCTCTGTGGATCGGAAAAAAAAAAGTGTATAAATTAAACAAGAGATACTTTGCCATGAATTAAAATAAAATGAATTAATCAGTGAAAAAATTTGTCAGAGATGTTTGGACGATGTGACCAAATTTTAGCTTTAATTCTGCCATGAAATCCAGCCAATCAGCAGTACAGAAACCTGCAACTCTCTCCTCCTATAGTAACACACGCACACACACATATACTGATATGGTCACTAATAAAGTGGTTAAACTACTGTGAGTTTACTTCATGAATTGTGTTCCAGTCATTCTTGGCTAGAATAATAATAATTCTAGCTATATATGTATATTAGGTACTATAGGAATACTACAAAATGATTCTCCTGTTTATGCAGTAGTTGCATAACCACAGAATAGAGCTATATTTATTTTTCAAAGAATTCCATTCTGCAAGTGACCACCATAACTTAGGATGATTTGTTACAATAGAAACTGGTACACAAAGTAGCCAATAGCTTTCCTGTTTCTGCAGCAGTTGTATGGCCTGAATGAATGAATGTGTGTCAGTCGTTGGCTAAAATAATAGCACCTCATGCATAGTTAAAATAATAGCACCTCATGCATAGTTAAAATAATAGCACTTCATGCATAGTTAAAATAATAGCACCTCATGCATAGTTAAAATAATAGCACCTCATGCATAGTTAAAATAATAGCACTTCATGCATAGTTAAAATAATACCACTTCAATAGCACTTCATGCATAGTTAAAATAATAGCACCTCATGCATAGTTAAAATAATAGCACCTCATGCATAGTTAAAATAATAGCACTTCATGC
>WLWD01005039.1_pt1 | contig 14015 bp, 7 predicted proteins | sample 6712731 | NCBI WGS metagenome assembly WLWD01 (sample SAMN12718690, study PRJNA576275) | sponge metagenome | isolation source: marine sponge | host: Mycale hentscheli | place: New Zealand: South Island, Marlborough, Capsize Point | collected 2014-11-01
CCAGTAGCACATGCTGTGGACTCAATTCTCCTCCGTGGTTCTGTAAGAATCTACCTCAAGCTACCAGTGATGACCTTGAGATAAGGCTGTGTGCTGTTAATATTTTGCAATATATGAAGACAATGGATATTTACATAAAATGAAAGTACACAAACTGCAACATTCCCCTACAATTTATATTATGATTACTTTTTGTTGTAGTTGTCAGACAACAATCAAGCATTAGCTGAACTCACTAGTGTTATTTTTATTATTGTGTAATGAAAGTCAGTGTAATGATTTCAAGGATGTCCTACCAGTAGCACATGCTGTGGACTCAATTCTCCTCCGTGGTTCTGTAAGAATCTACCTCAAGCTACCAGTGATGACCTTGAGATAAGGCTGTGTGCTGTTAATATTTTGCAATATATGAAGACAATGGATATTTACATAAAATGAAAGTACACAAACTGCAACATTCCCCTACAATTTATATTATGATTACTTTTTGTTGTAGTTGTCAGACAACAATCAAGCATTAGCTGAACTCACTAGTGTTATTTTTATTATTGTGTAATGAAAGTCAGTGTAATGATTGGACAATCAGCTTTACATATTAACAATCCTGGTTAGAAGCAGATGGCTAAACAGTATTTTGTGTGGTCCACAAAAAGTTTATGATTTATGATGTGTATTTGGTTATAACATACTACCAAAGAGGCAGATTTTTTTATATGCCACCAATATGACAATTTTAGTGACTGAAGACAAAATTTGAACCTGAGTGTGTTGAGTTTGGGACAGTGCACAGTGTAGAGTAACCAAACAATCAGCTCACTAATTAACTCACAAGCAGTTCATTAGCAGCTCTATTAGACTTTCTGTTACTGGCTCCATTGTGAAGTCAGCAATTCAAATCTTCAGTCTTCTGAGCATAGCGGTGATAGAGGGACCAATGGAACACTGTGTTTTATAATAACAATTAAGTTGTGAAAAACCGTTAATTGTGGTCTACCACACTAAAGTCCGTTTTCTTCATCTTCTTGATTCTTGATAAATACACCAGATTAACAATGTTCTAATCTTAAAATCATGTTATCAGAACTATCAATTATTCATACATCCACACCCTTCTAACATAAAAATATAACACATTCAGGCACCTAGTAACATGGTTTCAGATAACTTGGTATTTGGTATTTGAATCAGCTAATTCTCAGCATTTCGGTAATTCCATAGTGTTTTACATGTACATACATACTACTACATATCATTTATCAGTGAAATGCCTGAGGAAATACAGGATCAGAGTTTATTAGATTATTATGAAATTTGTATACTATATATGATTGTATATTATATAACATTTTTGTTACTGTGTTTAACTTCAAGTACCATAATTGTGTTTCCTAGACTTTCCTGATGCAAACATTTATAATTCTTGCAAAAACAAACAGCCCTACAAATGTATATACACAAAAACTATTTGTGTAGCTAATTTCACAATCTTCAAAACAATGCCTAGGAAAGCAACAACAATACTATTGTGTAATCCTCCCATTAGCCTTCAAACATAATAAAGATGCATGTTAAACAAAATTTAGAAATGGCTGGAGTAAGTTTCTCAGAAATGTCAGATTCTTCCCAATCCTGTCCAAATGCATGGAATATTATTCACCACAACAGTCGTGTAATCACTGTATGTTCATGGATTAAGCTGAATACTTAATTTATCCAAGTGCCAAAACATAGTGCTGTAGGACGTATGCTGCTGGTCCATGTATATATTATACTGTCAGGAGTATCAGAGGAAAATATGCACAAACTAAATATAAAAAAAAAGGCACCTGCTATCAATATCTGTGGAATGCATTGTCCAAACTAGCAAACACAAAAAGAACTGGTTTCATTTTATTCAGCCAGTACACACAACTATACACAGAGAAAAATTCTATGAAGTCTAATACAATCTCTTAAACCAATGAATATTCCACAGATATTGAAATCATTATTAGCTTACACTTAGAGATACAAAAGTTCACTGAAAGTGTCGTAGTTTTGACCATCCAATTATAACATCTGCCAAATATCAGTTTCCCTTTTAGAGACAAAACTTTATTATTCCTTACACTGGACACTAAATAAAATGTAAGAACTTTATTTAAGAAGATCGAAGTGGTACCAGACAATTATAGAAGATGCTAAACAATTTCCAAGCCTCAAACAGTTTATTTAGGCCAGACTATCCAAAATGACCAAACACAGTGGGCCACAGATTGTCTGTTCCAATTTAGGAAAACAACAACAACAACAACAACAACAAAAATGGCAATCAGCAACAACTGATTGAGACAATACTTTGCTTACTATACATCAATGGCATAAGAGCAATAATTATAAAATCACATTTTCTTTCGTTATACAAATTACTGAGTATAATAAAATTTACTGCTATTTCTATGCCCACACTGTTCCTGAAGTAATAATTCCAGTGAAAGCTTTACTTACGGCACTTCAAAACCTTGTTGTTGGTTTTCCTTTTCAAAAGAATGTTAACTGAATTCCAAAGCTTGGCAAATACAAAATTCTAAGATCTGTTATAAGAAGTATTCAAAAAAAAAACATAGCTATAGTACACCACATTTCTCCATATATAAAGTCCAATTGACTAGTTAGAACTTGTATAAAAGTAGAGCAACCAACAACTCTCAGTCAACTGTCACCACATATCGGAAACTTTGAAGAAAATGTTTGCAGTAATATTTTTATTCTTAGCATAGTACATTGGTCTTTTCTCTGTGAGGGACAACCCATTCATAACCCAACCACTGTGTACTCCAGTCCAGACTCTAGTGGCTCTACTTGTCCTTCACAAGACACCATCAATGAGGAACACAAGAGAGTTAGAGAGTCTATTCTAGACTACTACAATAGGCCATGTTCCTGTGAAGGTCCAGGCTGGACTAGAGTAGCCTACCTGGATATGTCAGACACTAACCAACAGTGTCCCTCCAATTGGAACCTCACTACATCTCCTGTAAGAGGATGTGGACGATCATCTACAGGATGGAAGACATGTGACTCTGTGATCTACCCAGTCAATGGACGTACCTACTCCTCTGTGTGTGGGAAAATCATTGCATATCAGAAAGGAATAGCAACAGCATTTTATACTCAGTATAATGACATAGAGTCAGTCTATGTATCAGGAGTGTCTATTACACACGGAGTGCCAGGATCACGGCAACACATTTGGACATTTGCAGCTGCTCTTGAATATAATTGCACTACTGGCTTAAATAATAACCATTTGTGTCCCTGTACGAATATCCATTTCAACTGGCCTTATCAAGTTCCTTCTTTCATCGGCAATGATTATTTTTGTGAATCAGGAAAACATTCCCAGGGAAACCGTTGTTTTGATGGATCAATTGAGCATTACCCAGACGATCCATTATGGGATGGCCAAGGATGTCCTGCCAGTAGCACATGCTGTGGACTCAATTCTCCTCCGTGGTTCTGTAAGAATCTACCTCAAACTACCAGAGATGACCTTGAGATAAGGCTGTGTGCTGTTAATGTTTTGCAACATGAAGACACGCTAGTATCATTAATGGATATTTACATAAAATGAACACAAATTGCAACATTCCCCTACAATTTATGTTATGATTACTTTTTGTTGTAGTTGTCAGACAACAATCAAGCATTAGCTGAACTCACTAGTGTTATTTTTTTTATTGTGTAATGATGTATTGATTTGACAATCAGCTTTACGTATTAACAATCCTAGTTAGAAGTAGATATCTAGAAGTAGATATCTAGATACCTGTATTTTATATAGTACACAAAATGCTTATGATTTATAATGTGTATTTGGTTTTAACAGACAACCAAAAGGCAGAAGTTTTTTATATGCTGCAATATGACAATTTTAGTGACTGGACAAAATTTGAACCTGAGTGTGTTGAGTTTGGGACAGTGCACAGTGTAAAGTAACCAAACAATCAGCTCACTAATTAACTCACAAGCAGTTCATTAGCAGCTCTATTAGACTTTCTGTTACTGGCTCCATTGTCAGGAGTCTACCTCAAGCTATCAGCCAGAGATGACATTAGATCAGGTTGTGTGCTGTCAACACTTTGCAATATGAAGACACGCTATAATATAGTATCATTAATAGATTTTCACACAAAATGAAACAAAAAAATAGCTGCAATTCCTTAAAATGTTGTAATACTTCTTAATAGTTGTCAGATGACAATTAAGGATTAGCTGAACACAGTGTTATGTTATTGCTAATATTTTAGAAAGAAGGGATGCCACCTGCCATGACATGTATGCTCCTTTTTACTCCAATCACGCTACAGTGGCAGGCGAGGTGGCTTCTCAAGCAGAAGATAGAAAGTGCGTGAAACATGCTGGTCTTCCAGTCACTCATTCCTTCACAGCAGTGGCAGTTGAGACCAGTGGAGTATCCGGCCCCAAGACTTGGAAATTCTTAAAGGAGTTGGGCAGGAGAGTCAAGAGAGAGACTGGGGAGGAGAAGGCATCTTCCTTCCTCTACCAAAAGATGTCAGTGGCTGTCCAATACAGGAATTTATTTTATTATTATTTTATTTTAATATCATTTTGTAATTTTATGACCTTTTGCCTTGCCAGGCCTTAATTTTTATTGCCTATGTATATTTGTTAACTTTTGCCATATAATAGTAACAATTAAAAAAATTGTATCATTTCTTACCAGATATCATTCCAGGATGCTCTTTTTTTTACATTTAATAGAAAAAATGTACAACTAATGGGCCAAAGCATGCCTTTATTAATTGATTTGAAGTGCCCAACCAACAAGAGTTTGCTCAGTAGTACATCACATAAGCCCTATCAATTATGGTTAAGAGTTCCCATGTGCAATCATATCTCTCTCTCTCTCTCTCTATTTTCTGCATCTCCCACTCTGACACATTATCTGGGTATGTCCAAGCCTCATCAATCAGAAAAATTTAAATTACCAAAAAATTGACAAGCATGCACTCATCAGCCTAGACTATTGTGCATAGGCAGGACTTGTGAACGAGTAATGTTGGTATCTATCTTACTGTAAAGAATGATGAAGTATACTTTTAGTTGGCTGTATATTTGTGCTGTTTTGACCAACACTGTTAGTTCTCTTGGTCCTCTTCCAGCCACTGTGTACTCCAGTCCAGACTCTAGTGGTTCTACTTGTCCTTCACAAGACACCATCAATGAGGAACACAAGAGAGTTAGAGAGTCTATTCTAGGCTACTACAATAGGCCATGTTCCTGTGGAGGTCCAGGCTGGACTAGAGTAGCCTACCTGAATATGTCAGACACTAACCAACAGTGTCCCTCCAATTGGAGACTCACTACATCTCCTGTGAGAGGATGTGGACGATCATCAGCTACATGTGACTCTGTGATCTACCCAGTAAATGGATGCACCTACTCCTCTGTGTGTGGTAGAATCAATGCTTATCAAAAGGGACGTGAAACTGCATTCTATATACAACGTGATAACGTTGAGTCTACATATGTATCAGGAGTGTCCATTACTCATGGAGCACCGGGATCACGACGACACATTTGGACATTTGCTGCTGCTATCGGTTACCACTGTCCTGACTTCAGCCACCATTTTATGTCCTTGTTCTAACAACACTGCAGAGTGGCCCTATAGAGTTCCTTCATTTATAGGCAATAATTATTTTTGTGAGTCAGGAAGACAGATTGCAGGCAATTGCGCTAGTGAATTAGGATCATACTATCCTGATGATGTACTATGGGATGGACAAGGATGCCCTGCCAGTAGTTCTTGCTGTGGACTGAACTCTCCTCCGTGGTTCTGCACTACTTTACCTGATACTACAAGTGATGACTTGGAGATAAGGCTGTGTGGTATTAACATAGTACTTTATGAAGACACTCTTTTATCATCAGTGGATATTTATGTGAAATGAAGAGGACATGTTTACAATTATAAATTTATGGACAAATACACATCTTTGCCGGATTAATTTAATAACTTAACAATAGCTATTAGTTGGACTTCTTGTATAGTAAATAATATTCTTTGTAGTATTTTTTTGTGTGGAGATATATTGCCATCTTATTCTTAAAATCTTTTAATGCTGTGTCTTGGGACAGTAGGTTTAGAATCTGATAATAGTAAACCTCAAACCGTGAGATATTTTTTCCTGGAACTGAAAGAGAGGCAATAAACTCACACTCGTAGCCATAGCTACGGTCACATGGTCTGACTGTTGTGTGGGTAGTATCCATGCATTTGGGCTGGATTGGGTAACTCACTGCATAAGGGTGGTAAAGGGTCTGGCTACACGAGACTACATACAGTCGGGCTGTCTTACGACTCGTTCCTAATTTGGCTATCCCGGGAGAAACACGATCACATACATTATTTACATACAACTAACATATTCCAATAGTGAGTTCATTCACCTCATTTTGTTGGGAGCTATTCAGCTAGCTATAAGAAATTCTTCAAACCCATTCATAGTATCTTGAATTAACACATTTTTCATGTCAAATCAAACAAACCAAGTAATTCCATGCCTCAGTCTTCAGTAGCAGCAGTATAGTCAGCATTGTAAATCAACACAAGAAGCTGATTTTAACAAGCCCTCAACACTTAATATCAAAGAAAGCATTTCCTCTACTTATCACTCAGTCACATCACAAGCTATAATGTAGTCCTCACAGACTCAGGAAAACCCACCAAAGAAGTAGGGGTACATGTATTTGTTTCCTGAGGCACAAAAGGAGAACTTGCCCTAAAATTTAATATTGCTTCATGTTCCTCTAAATCAATGAATTTACTGGAACAGGAAGTGTAACAGGAAGTCAAATAACTTCATAGTTCAAACTACATTATTGTTATGATAATAGCAAATTTTCTCGTTCTAACAGCCAATAGTGTTAAGTTTAATTAATATATATTGGCTGTTAGAAAATATGCTATTATTATAATTATTTCAGCTGAGAATGACTGAATCATTACATTATCTTTTATATAGAGTAGCTTCATATAAATAAACACTAACCTCAATATCAAAATCAATAATAATGTCATTCTTTCCCGTGAACTGACACAATAGGCTGAGGAACATAAATTGGGGAGGAGGGGCAATTGCAAACCCATTGTACCAAACCCATCGTACCAAGCGTACCTGACAATATTTGTGATCAAAATTCAAATACAGAGTCAAAATTCTGTATATGAAAACAAGTAAATAAGCATACTAATATTCACCAAAAATATTTCTTCCCATCACAAAATACAATAAGCAATCAATACATTTAAAAAGATGTACAATTAAAATACAATAGTATCTACTATTTAATTCCGTGAAAGCTGTGAATCATTATTGTCTAGGTTATTCTTTTCCCAACTCAATCTCCTTTCCTCATTGGACAATATTAATGAGGAGTGTAAAAAAATGTGCAGATTGTACCCAAGTTAAAAAAATATTATTTTACATAAATTTCTATCAAAGATATGAGAGAGTCTTCATGAGTAGCTTGACTACAATGACATTGTCTTATCTCCAAATCATCACTGGTAGTCTCAGGCAAACTCTTACAGAACCATGGAGGAGAGTTGAGTCCGCAGCAAGTACTACTAGTGGAACATCCCTGTCCATCCCATTTTGGATCTTCTTGGTAATAGTTTATTGATCCATCATGGCACAAATTATCTCTGGAATGTCTCCCAGATTCACAGAAATAGTCATTGCCTATAAAGGAGGGAAGTTGATAAGGCCAGTCTAGTGAGTACAAGGACACTGAAGTCTGCTATTTGTAGTATCGTTTGCACAGTCATAACTAAGAGCAGCTGCAAATGTCCAGATGTGTTGCCGTGATCCTGGCACTCAGTGAGTGAAGGACACTCCTGATACGTAGTTTGATTCTATGTATAATCATTTTGAGTGTAAAATGCACTTCCAATTCCTCTCTGATATGCATTGATTCTACCACACACAGAAGAGTAGTTGTGTCCATTGACTGGGTAGATGGTATACATGTGACTCTGTGATCTACATCATACTCTATATAATACATATTATATTCTTTTTGAAAGCACTTCTTGAGACAATATTAGCACTTTTCGAGCTCATGGAGTTTATTTTAGACATGCTTGGAGCTTGAGTTAGCATTGGTCTGATATTTTCATCACCTTATTATTCCTGGAGACCATTAGCCTAATATTTATTATACGTAAAACCAAACTCTAATTTTGAATTTTTTTTTGTAAATAGGCAAGTCAAACAAAACAAAATTATTGTTTACTCCGTATGCATTGCTTATTACTAATTAATTTGTATATGTGAGAATTGTGTAATACAAACAAGTATAATATGTTTATAAACTATAAATCAATATTAAAAAGGATCAAAAAATAAATGTTTGTAAGTGCTAAGTCTCAATACAAGCATCTATATGGGGAACACACTTCACTGTGTAAATTAACAGATATCAGCATTAGACATTCATTTTACATAAATGTCTAACTGTGATATTATTTTATCTTCATATTGGTAATGACGATAGAAACACAGTCTTATCTCCAGGTCATCACTGGTAGGTTGAGAGAGAGACTTGCAGAACCAGGGAGGGGAGTTGAAGGAACAGCACGTGCTAGTAGGACCACACCCCTCACCATCCCAGAGAGGGTCTTCTGTGTAGTATGGAGTTGAATAATAATCCACAGGTCCTGTATTTCCAGTGTCACAGAAATAATCATTGTTGATGAACGTGGGGACTTGATATGGCCAAGTGACATTAGTGTTAGTACAGGGACAATTGTATGATGTGTGTGTTGATGGTGACTCACTCTCAGCTCCCACAAAGCTCCATATTTGTGTTCTGTTACCAGCTGGTCCATGTGTCACTGATACTCCTGATATATAGGACTGGTCTAGAGTGTAGCCAGACAATAATGACTGAAAAAATCCATGGGACCATCCTCACTGATATGCATTAATTCTACCACACACTGAGGAGTAGGTATATCCATTGACTGGGTAGATCACAGAGTCACATGTGCGGTATCTATTAGAAGATTGTCCACATCCTCTCACAGGAGATGTAGTGAGTCTCCAATTGGAGGGACACTGTTGGTTAGTGTCTGACATATTCAGGTAGGCTACTCTAGTCCAGTTTCCAGCACCTCCACAGGAACATGGAAGTTCTCTGTCATAGTGGTGTATCAAATATTTTTTAATTTTTTCCTGCTCTTCTTGAATGGCACCATTGGGTGGGCAGGTAGTTGAGAATACGGAACCTGGTAGAGGACCAAGTGCAAGAACATTGACTATGCAAACCGCGCAAAGCCAGCCAAGCACAGAAGTCCTTAATATCATCTTCATGGTTCTTGAATAAATCTTCAACTGTCTAGGGTCATTTGCACTTTATAGTATCTACTAATTATTATCTAAAGTAAACAAAACTATGTTGTGGAAAAGTTTAACAAGAAATCTTCAGACAACCAGCTGTAAACATAGCATACACGCTCAAGTAAGTATGTTTATTTTTTCCTAAACTGTGCAAACAATGTCCGTTTATTTTCCATGTACTTGTTTGTTATTTTTAGGTGTTTTGCTCTCGTCAAAGAATTGAAACAGTAATAATACTAATAGCAGTAGCAAGATAATTACAAAATTGTAGTTGGCATAGGAATTCTAACAATATATCTTGACCAACTATCGCTGCTACAAAATAATTGTACTAAATTTTATTAGGATAGTAATCAAGTGATGTAGAACTAATGATTTAAAAGGAATAACTTCTATTAATATACTATTTGAAGCTAGATTTAGACACTAGTATTTTCATGATTGTATCACAAAGGTTTTGATAGACTTATTAATGCTACAAAAAAATTTATAGCAAGTGAAAATCAGTTGCAAGTATGTATCTTTTTTTTGTGTAGAACAGACTAGTAGACCATAAACTGAAAAAAGTTAAGTTAAATTTGCTTGCTAAAATGTGTGCTGATTTATTTTGATTGGTTTTGATGGCATCACTTAGCTGCTAAAATGTGTGCTGATTTGTTTTGGTTGCTTTTGATCGCGTCAATTAGCTGAGAAATCTCACTATCATGAAAAACATAACTGAAAGAACCTTATCATGTAAAAAAAAGTTTATGTTTTGGTCAAATTATCACATGTCAATACAACTAGAAGATGGATTTTTATTGCCAGACAGCAAACTTCACAATATTAATGCAATTAATAATTAAGTGGGAAGAGCTATAGAGTCACTTAAGGTGAAAATTATGTAGCACAATGAACTGTTGTTGGAAATTTTACCCAGAAGTGAAGATGGACACTTCCACTTGAAGTAGTCTGGATAGTAATCACAATAGACTTGCTAATTGGGAGTCATTAGCAGTATGTTTGTTTTTGTAGTGCCTCCCGTAGACTTCTCAGTGTTTACTTTTGCAAGGTAGTTTAGCTGTTGCCCAATGAGAGGAAAAGAGTGGGGGAATGGTTTGGTATACTTTAACCCAGATTGTCAGAAAAATGAGCTATCTGATTTTGAAAACATGCATTTGAAATATTAATTTAATTCTTAACTCTGTCACATGTTAAAGGTTGCAATAATTAATCCTGTAATTTGGTCACTCTATATAGCTGTATAAATGAAATAAAAAATAACTGCAAAGAAAATATTTTCCAAAGTGTTCCTGGACTGAGAATGAACACATAATGCTATAAGGTTAAGAGAAGTCTGACCATAGTAAGCTGAAGAATGGTGACAGATAACACTGTACATTAATTAAGTTCATTTCCAATTGCTGAATATACAAACCATAACTACTTGCATACTAAATCGGATGCTAATGTATTTTGCCAAGTTTTTGTTCAAGAATATGTTATGGTCACTGGTTTATGTATGTAATTTGAGCTTCTCCATTATATTATAATTTGTTAGGGTAATCAATATAATGAATATACTTAATGCTTCTATAAAGGTATAAAACTTGATATCTAATATTTTAATCATGTATTATAAAAATATCAGTTAGCTACCTTAAACCCATCTCCACCCCTCAATCTTGTAACAAATTCAAAGTATCAATCGGCTAGGGTGCCTGGCTAGCTCTACATGAATAATGCATGTGATTGAGTGTTAATTAGAACACATAAATGTGCCTAATAATGTGAAAATACATAAAAACAACAAGTGTTCAATATTCTAATTGAATGCACTGTAACACACACAAAATTGATACACATTACTTATAAATAGCAAGATAGATTTGACTTAAATATTCAAGAGATTTGGTAGTCATTCTGATACTATTTCACATGTGGTTATTAAACTTTCGTTCAGTCATTCACTGTTTTTGCTGTTCTCAACAATGTTCTAACTTGTCTAAACATGTTGATTTAACTCTCTGTTATTTTTTTTACAATCTTGTGTAAACATGCTATATTTGGACTTTGCAATAGCTGCATACTTCAATAGAGAGACACTAAAACAAACCACTCTTATGAAGATGGTGAAGACTGTTTTGTTTTTCTGGCTTTGTACTTGTGTATTGGTTTGGATAGACAGAGTTTCTACTCTCAACTATCTCCCTGGCACTTTGTTCTCAACTGCCTGCCCTTCAGAGAGTGTTATCCAAGAGGAACATAACAGAGTTAGAGATGCTCTCATGGGCTATAGACCATGTTCCTGTGGAGGTCCAGTGGACTAGAGTAGCCTACCTGGATATGTCAGACACTAACCAACAGTGTCCCTCCAATTGGAGCCTCACTGCCTCTCCTATGAGGATGTGGACGTACATCTACACAGTAACAAAAATGTTGTATAATATGCATACATAAGTATACATAGCAAAACAAACAGCCCTGAAAATGTATATACACAAAACTTTTCCACAACATAGTTTTGTTTACTTTAGATAATAATTAGTAGATACTATAAAGTGCAAATGACCCTAGACAGTTGCACGACGATCTTCTAATAGATACCGCACATGTGACTCTGTGATCTACCCAGTCAATGGATGCACCTACTCCTCTGTGTGTGGTAGAATCAATGCTTATCAAAAGGGACGTGAAAATGCATTCTATATACAACGTGATAACATTGAGTCAACATATGTATCAGGAGTATCCATTACTCATGGAGCACCGGGATCACGACGACACATTTGGACATTTGCTGCTGCTATCGGTTACCACTGTCCTGACTTCAGCCACCATTTATGTCCTTGTTCTAACAACACTGCGGAGTGGCCCTATAGAGTTCCTTCATTTATAGGCAATAATTATTTTTGTGAAGCAGGAAGACATATCGCAGGTGATTGCACTAATGAGTACGGATCATACTATCCTGATGATGTACTATGGGATGGACAAGGATGCCCTGCCAGTAGTACCTGCTGTGGACTGAACTCTCCTCCGTGGTTCTGCACTACTTTACCCGATAGTACAAGTGATGACTTGGAGATAAGGCTGTGTGGTATTAACTCAGTATCTATTGAAGACACTCTTTTATCATCAGTGGATATTTATGTGAAATGAAGAGGACATGTTTACAATTATAAATTTATGGACAAATACACATCTTTGCCAGATTAATTTAATAACTTCACAATAGTAGTTGGATTTCTTGTATAGTAAATAATATTCTTTGTAGTATTTTTTTGTGCGGAGATATATTGCCATCTTATTCTTAAAATTTTTTAATGCTGTGTCTTGGGACAGTTGGTTTAGAATCTGACAGTAGTAAACCTCAAACCGTGTGATGAGGCAATAAACTCATACTCGTAGCCATAGCACAGTAATTTATATTGTCAATAAAGTGATGGAATTATCATGTGACTGTTCAAAGTGATAAATAGTACAGTTGTCGTATTTACTACATTATTTTCCAGTTTACTCAGCACTGACTAAATTGAAGCTGTCTAGACAAGCTGTCTAGACAAATCATAGCATTGAATCTGTCAGTTGGTAAAGTGTATAATATAAGGTGATGATACACAAACAAATCAATGGATATTGTTTATACGTATGTATTATATACTGAACATGGCCTAATACCTGTTGCCACGTAAGAAATGCATTAAAGTTAACATGATGTGGCTGGCAATATTTTCCCATATCACCTGTGTTCAGAGTTATCACGTTGGGTTATTACACCCTCCCAGGTTATACAAATATTTATTGCACAAGAAACTCATTGCTATGGTATTCACAATGAGCAGTACATAAAAAATTTATTATTCATTGATTACCACAGGATATCACTCGTATGATTGGCTGTATTTACACTCGTGGCTGTGGCACTCGCATAGAAACTAAGCCAACAGACTCGTGATATTCTCCTGTATCAAATGAATAATATATAATTTATTATTTATTGAACAGGACCTAATACCTGTTGCCACATAGGAAATGCATTAAAGTAAACAGGATGTGGCTTAAGGCAATAAATATATATATATTTTTCATTTGATACAGGAGAATATCACGAGTCTGTTGGCTTAGTATTAGATAATAATAATCAGTAAAGACATCATCTAATGGAAAAGAGCAATGAATATTGTTATAATAGCAAATTTTTCTCGTTCTAACAGCCAATATTGTTAATTATAACTTAATTAAAGGGTTACGTTTTAATTTTGGCAGTTAGAACGAGAAAAATGTGCTATTATTATGATTATTTCAGCCGAGAATGACTGAATCATAAATATGTATTGTTATTAGTCCTTTCTCCATATGCACTGATTCTACCACATACAGAGGAGTAGGTACGACCATTACTGAAAAGGTGACAGAGTCATATGTACTCCAATTCATCATAAGATTGTCCACATCCTCTCACAGGAGATGTAGTGAGAGTCTAGTGTATTCCAAATGTATTAACTTGTCCAACCATGCTGATTACTTTGCAGAAAATTGTATACACATGCTTGTTTGGAGTTTTGCAATAGCTTCAATAGTAGTTTAGTTAAAGCATTAGGTTGGGTTAGCCATGATGGAGGG
>WLWD01005437.1_pt1 | contig 14009 bp, 9 predicted proteins | sample 6712731 | NCBI WGS metagenome assembly WLWD01 (sample SAMN12718690, study PRJNA576275) | sponge metagenome | isolation source: marine sponge | host: Mycale hentscheli | place: New Zealand: South Island, Marlborough, Capsize Point | collected 2014-11-01
TTCAATGTATGCATGTAGTTGCAATAAAAATAATGTATGATTTTGGTTAATGATCAATTGCGAGGTGTCCTGGAAGTGGGAGAGGGTCGAAGATAACTCCCGACGTATTAGGAATAGTGGAGGCCCAGATGAGACTGGATGATGAAACCTCAGCATATCAATTGCATGGTATGTTGAAGTCCAAGGGCTATTCCCTGTCAGTTCGAACAGTTCTCCAATGCAGACAATCCCTGGGATGGACATTTCTGTAAATTCACACACATAGCCTTTTGAACATTCCAATATGTATTATGAAATAGAAATTATACACATTTTGAAAGTCACAGAAGATTTTGCTGCCGAAAATCGGAGATCTACCACAAAACCAGCCACGGTAATTACACTAAGAAATGAACTAATGTGTTGCTGTTTTTTATTTGTTAATCAATTTTTTTAGAGCCAAGTATCCAGTGAAGGTGCATGTATGGGGAGGGATATCATGTTGAGGTGCAACTGTGCTGTGCATATTTGAGGGTATTATGGACAAGTGCCTGTATACTGAAATCTTGGAGAAGACACTTCTGCCATGCATCCATGAAGTATATTCTTTTGGACATCGTTTCATGCAAGATAATGACCCCAAACACACATCCCTTCACACACGAGCATTCCTTCCAGACAATCACATCAACTGGATGCATACACCTGCAGAGTCCCCAGATGCCAACCCAATAGAAAATCTCTGGCATGAAATGAAGGAGTACATCTGAAGAGAAGTCAAGCCTACCAAGAATTAATCAAAGGACTTCAAGATTTTTGTAAATTTTACCATGAATTATTGAATTAAATGAAGATGCTAATGGGTAATAATTTTATATTTTTTATTTTGTATACACTTCTCAAATAATTCACAATTATACAATGTACATTTTCAATATATAGGCAGTGTACTATTTAAAAAAAATTTAAACGAAGTCTTTTGCAACATTGTTAAATAGATTCAACACAAGTTTTCCATAATGGTTCAAAGTCAACTGGGCTTACTCAGTATTGGGGGAATAATCCAAAAATACTCTGCTTCAATTGATATAATTTTTGTGGACACAGTGCCGGGTATTGTCTCATTCCAAAAGGTGTCAACATCTTCATCACATCTGGTCCAAACACCGCATCTCTGGCTAGCTTACAAGCCAGTTTCCCGATGCTGCTCTCTTTTTTGAGGTGATGGTTCACAGCCAGCACAGTATCAATGGGTAGTAATTCACCCGTGGTCGATGACTCTTCAGATAAAATGTTTGTGTATCTGATCGGTAAAGCAGTGGGAGGTGTATTTGTAATGGTGGGAGAAGCCATAGGAGGAGGGGTGGGCAGGATTGGGGTAGTTGCAGGTGATGTTATAGAGGGAGCTGGAAGAGTTGGAGGTAGAGGTGAAGTAGACGGTAATACTTGGTGTGGGTGGCTAACAAGAAACATTCATTAAAGAAGAAACAGCTGAGAAAGAGAACGTAACACTATTCATCGAGGAAGAATTAAATTAAAACTTTGTGCCACTTCTTCCTCCACTTTGGTCAACCTCTCCTTAAACTCCCAAAGGAGAGCAGCATGAGCTTCACACACACAAAGCTTCTTTTGCTAGAAAATAAATGTATACCTTCAGAATCTGAACTGTATATAGTTTCTACATGGTGTTCACTATTTGTAGAGGAGGGGATCCATGGAAGTGGCAATGGACTGCTGTCACTTTCAGTTCTGGATTGAAGGTTTACTGAAAAAGCTAATATATGTCCTGTGAAAAACATATCAGGTTTGCCTGTATCAATTCCATAGCAAACCACTTGAGGTTAAACCTTTTAAAGAAGTACTTGAAATCAACCACACCTGAATAGAGACTAAGTTGTTTACCACTTGCACTTACTAGCAGCTAGCTTCCCACAGCTGTATGTATGTGCACCTTAATTACATCTTTGGGCATACACCAATAAAAAGAACTAATGTATTCACAGGTTCATGACTAAACATTTAAAGAGAGAGGGGGGAGTGGGGAAGGCACACACTCATTCAGTTGCAGAGATGTAGTGACATGTAGAACTCCATACAAGAACTGATTTATTCACTAGCTAATTAACATTAATTGTTTCAAGATGGTCTTTTTATGTCTTCATTTCTTTAATTCTGTTGCATGGCAAAGATTCAACTCCACCACCATGCATCAAACAAGAGCAAGCAAGGAAGGGTACACACCCACACATGATCAGCAGATTACAACACAGGACAAAAACAAAAAACTACAGCAATAGGAGTTTGATTCTAAGTAGAATTTTTACCTTTGGGTTAGTTGGTTCCTTTAGTTTTTCTTGGTATCTTCTTTGCCCCCTTGCTTGGACCTGGTTTCCTTCCTCTCTTTTTCCTGTTACCATTTACAACTCCAACATTACTTCTCCTGGCATCTCCTACAGTATTCCCACCAGCCTCCACACTTTCACCGCCAACACCATCATCCTCCACACTATTCCCACCAGCCTCCACACTTGAACCATCATCACCATCAGACAAAGCACCTTCCATATCTAAAACACAAGAATTGTTATTAAGGGTGGCCGCACACCGCCTACGCAATTTTTTGTTGATGGTTGCTATGCACGATTACTACTATTGTATACTTACAGGGGCTTCTCTACTATAACACAAGGACACAGTACCTGCCGAAGGAGCCGCTCACTAATTGTAGAGCTAATCTGGAGGAAATATTGGGGCCTGGTTATAAAACTTTGTAGCAATTTTTTGAGCGGTGCGGTAAGTTGGAGCTCCGCAATTTGGTGCACTACTAGCCGAGCCGATACTCTACTGCAAGACAGCGAGTTCTTATCCATTTCAATATTACTTCATGATATATTCGCATTTTTTTCTATTTATAAGATATTGAAAAATTCTCAATGTGGTGCAGTTCATTTTTTTTTGGTTTACCCGTGTATAAAATTTTTGTGCCGTTCTCATTATTAGATTCCAAGAAAAACTGTTACAAAATTTGGAACTTTAATTCCACTCGCAATTCTTAAGAAATAGCCCCACCCCTATATCTCGTACTTACGAGTACGCGAGCAATTTTTTTTTCAATTAGTTTGTATTGGTTCTAAAAAGAGCCCGCCTATATCAAGAGTAAACAAACATCAATACAACAATAATAAGAGAGTCAGAAGAGAGAGCAGTTTATTGGAGATAGCCATAGGTGAAGGTATTAGATCTGCGCAGCTTGGGAAGTCTTCGCTCCGCAGAAATCGAGCCTGGTATAATATCCATCCGCTTGAGTTCAGGTGCGCAGAGTCCAGAGAACAGCTACAGGAGGAGAGGCAGCCTGGTGCACCTTGCTGCGTGAGACGATGTATGGAGAGTTGCTGTAAACGGATATGAGACAACAAGAAGCTAAACTACACTACAACTTCGCAAAGTATACTTCTGCTACTACTGCGCGATAGTTTCTGCTCGCGTATTATCAAATGGTGGGGTATTGGCGGGGAATAAATTAATGTCCGGATCTACAGGCGGTGCGCGTTGCTATGTGCGGCCACCCTTCTTTCTTTACATTGGTCAAGGCAATTTTTTTTGGTAGGTGGAGACTCTTCAAATGGTGTAAATTCACCTGTAACATAATCCTCCTCCAGCTTCTCCATCTCATTCTTAGACCAGTGTATTTGTGTATTTATTATTGTAATGCTGGAGAATATCATGCCGTATTGACTTTGGATTTGTGTAAATCCTTAGAGATTATCAGCAAAACTAGATAAATTATATACAAGCCAAAACTAATTACATCAATTCTGCCAAGACAATGATATTAGCAGTAAAAAATGGTTTAATGAGATGGCAAAAAAAAAAAGTTGCCCAATGCCAAAATATATAACCAGCCAGTACAATTAAATGTGCAAGTATTATATTGCTGAAATATGCATCGTATCAACACTAAATTAAAACAAAATTAAGGTTTTCACACCTACCAACTGCACAAATCCTTGCAGAATGCCACTTTGCTCTAATCTTCACTGACACTTCATCCTAGGGCTGGACGGTATTTGGCTTTGTACCTATTGACTAACTAAATAATAGTTATCACGATAACGACTAATTATTGACTAATTTTTTTAAATTGCAATTGTCAATGGCTGTCATAATTGGTATAATTGGTGTCAAGTGATAATGAGTAAAGCTGGATACATAAATTAATAGTGATGAATACTGGGTTAGTTTGTGAGTTTATAAAAGATTGATGAAAATAGTGAAGATGAATGATTAATCAAGATTTTTTGCCAAAAATACAAGCATATTTACTTTATTAGGATTCAGTGACAATCGTGAGTTTACAATATGTCCGGATGTACTGAAAAGACGTTCAGACGCACAACTAGTTGCACAAATGCAGAATAATCTTGACACACAATTTAGCCAATGTTGGGTACAACATTCTGTTTACCTTCCACCAATTCAATGGTTTCTGGTCACTCTCAATGTCTAAATTTGGAGCACTCAAATAAAATTCGATCTCTTTCATTACTGTCAGTTCAGGTGAGAGAGCAACTGCACTAGATGTTTCTTCTACTTTCTTCAGGAAAGCACAGGTCAAAAACTGCGTCTGAAGGCAAGACGTCCGCAATTCCCAGTCTACAGTGATATAATGGATGGTGAAACTCATGTAGGGATGCATTGTTCCACTAGACCACAGCTCCGTTGTTGATGAAAAAACTTCAAGCTAACTATTTCTCCATCAACTCTTTCCTTAACAGAGCTATATAAGTGAGGAATAGCTGTTTTTGAAAAATATTTCCTGCTAGGTGGCTCATACCTGCTATCAAAATGTAGCTAACATCCTCTTGAACCCAGGCTTATCCACAGTTGAGAATGGGAGACAATCCTTAGCAATAGCATATGCAACAGAATCAGTCAGCTCTTGCCACCGCTTGCTACTCCTTGGGTAAGATTTACCACTGTCCAAACTTTGCTGAAGTGAGAGCTGACTACGAGGTCTCTGACTGCTTGGCCCAGCTTTAGCAACAGTTCTCGTACTTTGAATGTCAGCGTACTGTCTTGGGTGCTTGTATTTCAAGTGAGAAAACAAGTTGGAGGTGTTCCCAGACTTTGCTGACACCTTAGCTTCGCAAATACGACAAACTGGAGAAGCCTCATCTACAGATCCATCTTCGCTAGGTTTTAATCCATAGTAAGCCCACACTGGAGAAGAAACTTTCTTTTTTTCCACTTGCAACAATACCGTTAGGAGAAAAAATGAGCCTCCTGTTATTTGCCAGCTGCATTTCGCAGCGGCGGATTGCGGTATATCGAGTTATCTAAAATTGCCGATATCGTACCGACTAAATCGGCAGTTACCGAATAAAGCGAATAAATACCGAAATACCGTCCACCCCTAACACAGAGTCTGAAACTCAGCATCCAGGAACTAGAGTGTGTATAAGTCGTGCACTCTGTTTAAACCAGTAGAAGCTCTGCAACTGTTGGAATTCAAGCTTCAGCTAGTACGGTTAGTAAGTTAGTGTGGACTAATAACCTTTTTCTAGCAGAAAGTTTCGTCTTAATTTGCTATATTAAAGACTAACCTCTAGCTGAACTTCTTCAAAGATGATAATAAAAAATTTTTTTATTTATGTTATCAACTTGTATGAATAAACTTGACGGTGAAATCAATCAATAAATAAAGACAGCCTGTGCCATTCTCACCCTAACAACCCCAAATAGACCCACACCCCTCACTTACAATTGTCAGACCCATCGTCCATGAGGCTTCCCATCATCTGCTGGGAGATCAGTCCCTGCAAGAACTTCAGGGAATCAAAACTGGCGGATAACTCCGAGATGTTGCACACTGGTCTGGAATGGGGGAATGAAATACTTGAAGTATGTACATGTGTTACCAATGTACATCTACATGTAGGATGATGAACATGTATGTAAACTGACTTTATATACATGTACAAAAACAAACAAACAAACACTATACATACAATCACAATATGTGACCGGTTTTAGGAAAATCGGCCTAAACGCGGCATCTAAAGTTTTCTAATTTATTCTACCAGTAGGCTGCATGGGGCCTTGGGATGCCGACCTCCTAATTTGGAAGCTGTAGCACAAGCCGTCTTCGCCCTACGCACTACAACACTTCAGTATTCTTGTTAAACTTATTATTGCTGATTTCGAAAAAACGCCGGGTAAAGGCGTTGCTAAGGTCAGGGGGCGTGCCTTGTGTCCGTATACTATTACTGCGTGTCTCCGGGACACTATGGAATAAACCGGTTACAGGCAGATTGAAACGGCTTAATGCAGGGCACCTTAAGAAACTATGATGGTGAGAATTGCGTGAGTACGTGAATTTTGCAGAATAGTAAGTGAATTAGTTAGCTACAGTTTTTCCCGGCTGTTAGTGAAAAGCCCGCCAATAATTTTTTAGCAACTCTCCGTACACGAGTCCAACCGGCTAGTGTTTCTAGCCTCCTAGTGTGAGTTCTAGAGCACGCCAGAGCTTACAACTGCGTCATAAGCTAGAGATAACTGGTGTCTATCCATTTCTGCCATAAAAATTTTTTCGAAAAAAATCGACCCATAAGTTTACCCGGTGATACTGAAAAAAATTGTTTGCCGCGTTTAGGCCGATTTTCCCAAAACCGGTCACATATAAATAAACATCTATTTTACTTGCTTGTTACGTACTAAAGCATAATTACCTCTAAAGTTTAATAAAGCAAGAACCAACAAGTTTTGGTTGGTAGTGACTCTAAGTTGCTTTTACAAGAATTAAACAATGAAGTATTTTAATCCATTGTTATAATCCTTTCCCATTTGGTTTAATTACATCAGTCCATTAAACCTGTCTTGACACCAAGGTTGTCGGCAGTAATGATGATGCTTTACCAACCTGGCTCGGTGTTATTCATGACAACACCCACCCATTGGCGTCGTTACTGGCAAAGCTTTATCACTCTTACTTTACATTTTCATTTCTCAACCCACAACCGGCTGGTACTGATGATACTTTACCAATCTGACACAGTAAATAAACTATTCTTGAACACACACGTTTGTTACTGTTGTTGTCATCCCACAAGTGTAATACTATAGATAACAATTGACTTAGTCAGCTGGAAAATCTAGATGGTGCCCACCCTTCATCCATGATTGTGGAATTGGGCTCGGTGAAACTTTTGCTTTCACTTTTGAAACTCTCACCGTCCATTTCTCGCCAGTTCCACTCGTTTTTGGCTACAGTAGTGGTCGTTTAATAATCACCTTCATTTCCTTAACTGCATTCTACTGAATGTGACAACGCTTTACCTATTCCGCTAATGACAACGCTTTACCTCACGAGTGCATGATTATAATACAGATAGTATATGTAGTAATAATGTTTCTCTATAATATACTTATCAACAAATGGACATTTCCCTGTCAGCAATACATCCTCACCTGAACGGAGTTTCTGCAATGGGTGCCTAGTGGTAGGTCACCGACATCAGCCTGAACTCTGACCTTTGACCTCCAACGGCCACCCACGCATCCACCACCATGGACCCGGTAGTTCGAATTCAAAATGGCAGCACGTACGTCTTCTATAGAGTCACTCTGCTCGAAGTTGCTGATGTCCAAGGTCAAAAGGTCGTCCCCAGATATAGCCTAAATGAAATAATTGAACAAATAAATTATACAAAAATTTAAACTAGCAAGTAGCAAAGTACCCTCCAGCCAGTGGCATTGATGTACAACTTTGGCAAATAAGGAATGTTTATCTTGTCTTAATATGCATAAATGTTTGACATACACTGAACATTTGGTGAAAAATTATTAAAGTGTCTAGGAAGAAAAGGAGATATATCTGCCAATTTGTCGTTCATTTTTTAAGGATTAACAGCTGCCTTTTTCTCAAAAATCAGCCTGAATTCGAAAAAGTTGCACAAGAAAAGGTCTTAAATCATGGTTCAGAGTAAGCTCATCTAAATCAGCAAATAATTGTCAGTAATCTCCAAAATCAGAGAGTGACAAACAGACTGGTGTGGGAGATTAGAGTTCCCAGGAGCTTCTTGACCTTCTGGCTAAGGAAGGCTAGAATAAGTTCCCCAGAAGAGAGATGAATCAGTTCTAGGCAGGTCGCTGCCACCAGGAGTTAAGCTTCCCTGAGCCCGAGAGAGGTTAATTCTTGGTTCAGTTAGTGTCATAAGGTTAATATGAGATGCAGCAAAAACTCCCAGAATGATACATAGCCAGCCAATATATAGAAAACCAGCTATCACAAAAACATAAGGATGCATGAGAAAACGAAACATGAATAAACTAGATAATTAAATAATTACAGAGGAAGGACATGGGAAGTACATCAGAGTCAATGTATGGGTGGAACTTAAACAGTTAATTAATGTTGGTGTCCATTACACCACATCTCCCCCCCCTTCAGGAAGAAGCTTGAGACCATCCTTGCCTAGAGAGCGCATCTGGAATGAGGTTGTCTGCTCCAGGTCTGTATTCAATTGAGAAATCAAAGTCTTGCAGTTGCAGTCTCCATCTCCACAGACGGTTGTTGAGGGTTGTCGAGGAGAATAATGACGTCAGTGCCTTGTGGTCAGTCTTCACTGAAAAATGGCGTCCATAGAGGTAGAATGCAAAGTGCTTTACTGAGTTAAGCACGGCCAGTGCTTCCAGTTCAGTGGCGCTGTACCTGGTCTCTCTATCAAGTAACTGCCTTGAATAATAGGATACCGGAATTTCCTCATCAGACCTGCAGACACACAACACTCCACCAATCCCATAAGAAGATGCATCACAACACAATACATAGATATCATTGGATGATGGAATGCACAACTCTGTATGATTACAAATAGCAGAAATAATAGAATTAAATGAGCCAGTCATAGTCGTGGTCCACACAAGAATGTCAGGTGAGGTTTTAGTCAGACACAAATTTAGTGGAGCACACAAACCAGAAAGGGATGGAATAAATTTTCGAAAATAACCACACAAACCAACAAAACTTCGAAGTTGTTTCTTTGTTCGTGGCTGCTTGTAGTGACGAAATTGTTCGATCCGAGCTTCAGGAATAGACAGTGATCCTGTTCCAACGATGTAACCCAGAAATTCAAACTTTGTGCAAGCCCAACGACATTTAGAAAGTTTAATGGTGAGACCAAATAACTTAATACGATCAAACACAAGTTGTAAGTGGTTTAAGTGGTCATCAAAGGAATTTGAGAATACAACTACATCATCTATGTAAGCAAGAGCGAACCTCTTGCAAGCAACGTTGCATAAGCAGCTGAAAGACACTAGGTGCATTTCTCAACCCAAACGGCATTCTCCTGTACCTGAATTTTCCAAATTTACAAGAGAATGTGGTCAGATCACGGCTGGCTTCTTCAACTGGGACCTGGTGGAAGCCCTTTGCCAAGTCTAGCTTAGACATGACCTTTGCATTTCCAAGACTTGATATGATTTCCTCCGTTGAAGGCATATAGAATGGCATAGGAATTGTCACAGAGTTTAGCTTGCGATAGTCGACAACTATCCGGATAGATCCATCTTTTTTTTTCACTGGAATAGGGGGAGAGGACCACTCACTCTGGCTGGGCTCAATAATACCAGCAGACAAGAGTGAATCAAGCTCTTCCTTGAACTTACCCTGGACACTAACAGGAATGGTGTAGGAAGGTGACCAAACCGGGACATTGCTAGTGGTGTGAATAGACATTGTGGTATTATCGGTTTTCCCTGGAATGTCAGTGAGGCAGGATGCATTATGGGAATAGACCTTTTCTATCAATGACTTCTGATCAGGAGAGAGATTCTCACCCATAAAGTGATCAGGGATAACATACTCAGGGTCATACTCAGCACACTCCTCTGAAACAGTCAGAACCTTGTGACAGTGACTATCAGGCTCATCAGTGTATGGCTTGAGCTGATTAATATGTATGACTTTGTAATGAGTCTTAGTGCCATCCTTCCAAGAAACTTTATAAGTCACAGGGGTGACCTGGCTAACTACCTTGTATGGACCTTCCCATGAAGTAGCAAAGGCTTTGCCAAGACCAGGAGTTTTCCAAAGGACTAGCGAACCGTCAGCAAAAGTTCTAAGGGTACCACCATCTCTTTTTTCACGTTCTCTCAATCTAGCTTCATTCATACGCACACTCATGGACTGCAATACGGTATTCAAATTATTTTGCAAGTCTGACATGTATTGTGTAACATTAACAGGCTGCTTGCCAGGGTCAGTCCAAAACGATTTCAGAGTGGCAAGAATATGAGGGGTCTCTAGCCCATAGTGGAGCTCAAATGGGGTATACCCAGAAATTCTATGAGGCATGTTCCTTAAATAAAATATAGCCAGGTCAAGTACATCAGGCCAATTACGTTCATTATCGATGCATTTTCTGATCACAGATTTGAGAGTTGAGTGAAATCTCTCAAGCTGACCGTTTGACTCGGGATGGTATGGTGAGGTGCGTATTCTATTAATAGCAAACTTATCAGTCACATGCTTCACAACCCGACTCATAAAGTTAGAACCTTGGTCGGTTAAAATTTGGTTAGGAATACCAACATCACGAATTATTTTGAGAAAATTAGTAGCTGTTTCCTCAGCTGTGAAACCTTTCATAGGAAATGCAAACATGAAGTGAGTGGCCAGATCCATGGCAGTCAAGATATAAGAGTAACCTTCTTTGGACCTAGGGAGCTTCCCAACCACATCTAGAGCTATTTTCTCGCACCTTTCAGTGATTACATCTACTTCCATTAAAGGTGCTTTAGCAGGTTTAGACTTAGAATTTCTCTGACAGATATCACAAGCTTGTACGTATGCCCTAACATCAGATGCAAGACCAGGCCAAGTGAAACACCGATTTATTATTGATCTGGTATTAGCTATGCCAAAATGGCCAGAGTGGTCATGTGCCAGAGCTAACACTTTGGGTCTGAGTGATTGGGGAAGAACAATAACATCTCTAGTAGTGCCATGGTCTGTACACGTTCCCATTAAAACCTCATTAACAAATCTATAACCCTTTTCTTTATCTTTAGCAAACTGTCTGAGATCAGTTAGGGAAGTATCTGAGGCTTGTAGCTTACACAGACCAGATCTACCTATACCATTTAACTGAACTAATGGCACATCACACAGGATCTTAGCAGATACACTGTCAAGTGGGCTAGGACATGCATCTTCAAAGTTATCAGAGTCAGTATTCTTAACAGAATGAGGAGCCAACACTGGTCCTGTGGAAAGAAAGTCAACCCCAACAGACACATCATCATCAGACAATTGTGGTGAGTCAGTGTGAGTGTCGTGGTCAATAGCTGGAGAATTATCTGGCAAAGGGTCAATAACTGAAATATCAGTAGGCTGTGCACCATCAAGTATTTGCTGGTGTTCTCTCTCTGCTTCAGAAGACTTCTGATGCCTGGCTTGTGCTCTAGTTATCTTAACTGAGGAACAGGGTTTGTGAATAGCTAACAGAAGGAAATGACAGAAATCATCCTTAGGCAAATCACTACCCAAAAGAACTGAGTGGTTGTCTAAATCATGAGAGACACCAAACCTAACCCGTCTTCTAGTTCCCTGGATATCAATATCCACTTCAACTAAGGGAAGGACTTGACGCAATTTAAAAACACAAGAGACGGAAGTGGTTCCTGGAACTCTGTCTTTATCACATACAAGATCAGGTGAAATGAGGGACACTTGGGCGCCAGAATCTAACTCAAAAGTGGCTAATTTCATTGACCTTGCCTTCCAACAAAGTATTAAATTTGTTGGGTACCCCATTGGTGCGATTAACCACTGAGGAGGTTACAGCATCATCCTCTGAGTCACTGTGAACGAGTTTATTCAGTCCACTCACTTTCTGTTGTGCGTTATTTGCTGGTTTATCGGACAGTTCTCTAGCTTTCTTTCTCTGCAGAGTTCTACAAGTTTCAAGAGTATGACCACGATGCTTGCAATAATTACAGTAAGCATTCTCAGCTGGTTTAGCAACAGAGTCAGCTGATGTAGTGGCTTTATTGTCAGGTTCAACTGAAGAGGATTGTTTTGAGTTGTAAGTACGGTTAGAGCTAAATTTGTTATATTTATAGTCATTCTTAGACCTGTTCAGTTTGAATGCTGGAGACTGAGTGTAAGTTTCAAAAACTTTCATTCGCTCGGACCAAGATAGGGGATTCGAAACTGAAATGTGAGCTCTTCCATCTAAATTGAGAGTAGCAACAGCAGTAAATGAAGCTAGAACATCTGAAAATAGGTGTAAAGCTTGGTCAATACCAATAGGCCCTGTCAAAGAGGAAATAGAGGGACAGTGTTTTACTAGCTCATAGAACCTAAAAGAGCATTCTGAATGCCAAGAGGAATCTGGGGTGCTGTAGCCAACTATGGGTTTAACAAAGTCAAGTAGGTCTTCACTGGAATAACCACAAGACTTTAAAATGACTGACTTTAAACCATGATAGTCTTTAGAGAATGACCCAGCATGACGGAAATAGTACTCAAGTGTTTTCCCAGTAAGTATTTGCTGTAACCCATGCACCCACATTTCTACAGGAACAGACTGTTCAATAAACGTACGTTCAATCCTTGAGAAGCAGGCATACGCAGTCTCGGAAGACATCATTTTGGGAATGCGAGAGATTTCTTTAGCTGCTTGCTCCCGCTCGCGACGAACCTTGTCTTCGATGTTCCTGATTGTGTTAGCTTTTTGCAAGGTGGTTTCTTTGTCTGCTAGTTCCTTTTGGAGAGTTGCTTTCCTGTCTTCTTTAGCCTTGAGAATTTCCAACTGTTTGGCCTGGAAACGGTCTTGGCGATCTAGGTCCTCCTTTCTCTGTAGTTCTAAATACTGCAGCAGTAGCATTATGTCGCTTGAGGAAGTAGGAGCATCTTTTGAACCCGAAAGAGCCTCACCAATTACTGGCATAGGTGGTGGTCTAGATACACCCACTGAAGGTTCATGACTATCAGTCATTGTAAGTACCTCGGCAGTAGGCTCGCGATCATCCGTCGGCTGGAGTGATGCCGCTTCGATGGAAGAGTTGCGTTTATTCGCTTGACCGCGAGTAGTCATCGAGTGAAGCGGACGGTGAGAAGCATCCATTGCAGAAGTTGGAGGATCCCCAGGGGAGGTGGACATAATGGCATACAAAGCAAAAAGAGACAATGACACAACAGTTACACAGGAAAAAAATGTACAACAGCGTTCTAGACAAATGATTAAATTGCTAGAAAATACAAGAAAGAAATAATTGACTAAAACAATAACAATTCTTAGCATGTACAAATAAACAAGTAAAGGATATGAAATTTAGCTGATATGGTAGAAGTGGAGAGAGGTTGACAAGACGGCTGATGAAGAAGGAAGGTTCCAGAGTTACCGCTGCCACCACGTGTGGGAGATTAGAGTTCCCAGGAGCTTCTTGACCTTCTGGCTAAGGAAGGCTAGAATAAGTTCCCCAGAAGAGAGATGAATCAGTTCTAGGCAGGTCGCTGCCACCAGGAGTTAAGCTTCCCCGAGCCCGAGAGAGGTTAATTCTTGGTTCAGTTAGTGTCATAAGGTTAATATGAGATGCAGCAAAAACTCCCAGAATGATACATAGCCAGCCAATATATAGAAAACCAGCTATCACAAAAACATAAGGATGCATGAGAAAACGAAACATGAATAAACTAGATAATTAAATAATTACAGAGGAAGGACATGGGAAGTACATCAGAGTCAATGTATGGGTGGAACTTAAACAGTTAATTAATGTTGGTGTCCATTACACCACACTGGTCAACTACTATAACTCTCTCGTGCATGCACAAGGGTTAATGAGTTCTTCCTCTAAAAAAGTTAATGATAATGATCTGTGCCCACTGGACCATTTATGCCCCACCCACTGGACCACCTATGCCCCACCCACTGGACCATCTATGCCCCACCCACTGGACCACCTATGTCCCACCCACTGAACCATCTATGCCCCACCCACTAGACCATCTATGTCCCACC
>WLWD01002969.1_pt1 | contig 14006 bp, 12 predicted proteins | sample 6712731 | NCBI WGS metagenome assembly WLWD01 (sample SAMN12718690, study PRJNA576275) | sponge metagenome | isolation source: marine sponge | host: Mycale hentscheli | place: New Zealand: South Island, Marlborough, Capsize Point | collected 2014-11-01
GTTAAAAAGCAGCACCAATGTATTAGAGTTATTGTAATTGATTGAAGTTTACTTCCAAACTTCTATCATTTTTTCAAAATGTTTTCACTTTGCTTCTAAGGCTATGGCTACTACTGTATAGACACCTGGTGATAAATCACCAAAGATAGTGGGCCAACATTGCTGTGAGCTTATGTCTCTCCTGACAGCTTGTGTGTGAGTGTGTCTCAGGTGTTTTCGTATGGAAATTAGCTAGTAAGGTAAGACAGTAACGTAAGCAGCACTTAGCAAACTATTCGGTGAACAACATAAGGCATATTCTTATTATTACCCCTTCTTGGAACCGTACAGATTCCCTTCCCCACTACTAGCGTTACTAACTGGTTAGAGTACATATATAGCCTCTAACTCACCTAAAGCTCCTACGGACTGGAGTCCCAATATCGCAGCAGCCACCAAAACGTAAGAAGTCATCTCAACAAAGTACTCGCCGGTAAACAGACTGTGTACGTAACGCGGGTGCTTTATAGGCGACCCCGCACGATCCCGTACCTAAGCACAGTCTGAAAAACTTCAGACGAACAAGCTCGGATTTAATTAATAATTAGCTATCTAGCTAGGCTTCCATTTTGTCCAAATTTCCATTTGTCCGATAGTGTGACCAGAAAACAAACACAAAGCGTAATTGTCAGGCTCATTTTTATGCTTTTTTATTTATTGTTTTAAAGTAGTTTCTATTATTTCTTTATTTTTGTTTAACTGTCATAATTATAACATTAGCTATTAGCTATTACATACTAACTAATATGACGATTATGCAGTGACATCAAATTAACCTGGCAGGATAATTAAATTGGGTGAAAAACCCTCTAATTAAATTGGGTGCAAAACCCTCTAATTAAATTGGGTGCAAAACCCACGTCTTAGTGATCCAATACCGATTACATGGTTATATTCTATGCATACAAAATAGTTCAAAATAAATAAGAGGATGTGTGTTAGCTGTGTCTATAATCTAAAGAGAATGAAGACAAGTTGGAGGGGAGTTGTGGGCGTGGCTTAGTCGCAGCAGAACCAGAACATGCAGCAGACTATGAGGATGACAATGATGATGAAGAGAAGTCCAATGCCACAGCCAAGGCCAATAGCCAGCTTATACCTATACAATACAACAGATGTAGTTCACGTTAGAAATATAAGTGTATGGTGTGGTAATGGTAGTATTGGTACACATGCAGAATTGGTAAAACGTTTGATCACTGCTCAACTTATTGTCGACACAGGTATTCCAATAATTATAGTACCTATGATGATTGTCCATTAATATAATGTTAATATACTTGGTTTGACCTTTTACCAGATTCAATTTGGTAGCCGAACCTTCATTTATTTGAAATCTCTGTCAATGTAAACCATATTGCCTATAGATTGAGGTCATTGACCTGATCATCACCTTATGTTTTATCTCAAGTGATATTAACCAATCTAGTCACGGGCTAAAAAAGCAGCAATGAAAATATGGCGGCAAGTAGAGCTATAGAGTTATGTATATAAGAGGTTCTTGCTCTCTTATTGTCACTGCCAATCAGCATCAGTAATGTGACCAGTCTACAGTAAACTGAACATTAGAGTGACCATGCTATCTTGATGCTGAATGGTGAATGCAACCAGGTAACAAAGGATTTTAATACTAATTCATAAATTTCACTAACCAGACAATGTTTATGTAAAGAGAATAAGTATCCTAGCAGATGTATGTAATATTGTGCCTATAATATTACAATGAAGATTTATATGACTGTCACTCAAACACTGCTGAATAATTAAGTGTAGGCAAATAGTCAATCATGACCTGCAGCTCCTTGCTCTCCATATCTATTCAATACAACTCACAGCAAGTCCAAAGTGTCATTTTCGGACTGGCTGCAGCAGCCACTCCTGAAGTACAGGCAGCACTGGTCTCTGATTTGGTCATTGTTGTCATACACCTCTGCCTCTGGAAGACTTCTGGGGCAGTTTCTATTTCCACACACAATATTCACAGAAGCATCAGCATCACCTTTGGCACAACACTGGCTGATTGTGCTCCTGCAGCACTCAGTCCTGTTGTTTGCAAAGTCCGTGTTAGTGTTAGCACAGCAATGGTTGCCACAGTATGTTCTGGCCTGGCAGCTATCTAACAACAACAACAACAACAACAATAACAACAACAACAGCTAGATCAACTACTATAATAACATTGGTGATAAGCATACAATTGAGTAGTAAATAGACTTGAACTATTAATAGCAATTTTAATTTTTCATCATTGAGATTGTCCCAAAACTAAGTAAAGAAAGGTCACATGACAGTTTTCAACACCCAGTTAGCTCGGCTTGCAACGGCTACACTGCTAAGTCGTAGGTTTGCTAGCTTTTGTAGCAGGATAACAACAACATTAAAAGCTTAAAGGTAGTATTCGTTAATACCTTGCGCAGTTGTAGAGGAGAACGCTCCCAGAAGAACGACGGAGACTAGAAGAGCGTACATCTTGAAGGTAGGCGTGTCAGCACTTGAAGGGCGTAGCTGGTCTGCACAACCGATTTGGTTAGGTAAAGTATGTATTGCTCGAGCCACACCCACCCCACGTTCAAAAGTAATTTATAGTGGGCTGCACCAAACCAAGTTACCGTTATTATTATTGGGCACAGTAAATGTGCAGGATTTTGAAAGCAGTGTTGTCCTTATCAAAAACAATTGTTTAACGAGATAAAAATGTAGAACATAATTATAAATATTGGGATCGGAGCTCATGTTTTATAAAATGGCAATGTATCACTTGCAGTTAGTTACAGTTAATGTTTGAACTATAGGAGTTTGTCTTCATTCAGCTGGCACTTCAGTAGGAACACTTCCATCACCATTTTCTGCACCATTTGAAGCTCCATTCCCATTCTCCACAACCACAGCTCCATTTCCATTCTCTATTGTCTCATTCTCATTCTCCATGTGAGTGCTTCCAATTCCATTCTCCACTTGAATTCTATTCCCATTCTCCAATAATATCACTGCCCCATTCTCAGCTCTAATTTCTCCCACCACATCAGGTGTGCTTTCTCTTGGACTGGCAGGATCGTCTTCCACAAGAATGGAGTCACCCCTAGGTGTGCCTGCCACCTTTTGTGTCTCTGTTTTGTACGTGGAGGTGGCTTTGAAGGCATCACGCATGATATCCAGCTTCTTGGCTTCATACTGCTCTTCCTCGATGCACACCTCAAAAAAGTCTGCCCAATAAACAAACAAATAAACAAACAAACAAACAAACAAGAGTAGTTATATGTTGGATATGTACAGTAATACCTTCCCTACACCAATACCTTACCAACACACACTTAAAAACAAACAAACAAACAAACTTGGTTATGGATAAAATACGCAATTAAAATTAATATATATTCTCTGAAGTCCCACATTAACACATTTTAAATGCCTATACTAATACACAACTAATGGAAGTTACAACCATGAGATAAGATGAGTCAGCAACCCAAACCTCAGCCAGTGAAACCACAGCCAGTGAAACCACAAACTAACTTAATTACAATTTTAAGAAAGCTCTTCACTTTGAGTAGCCAGCCACTATAGCTTGTTCCTACCTCTTAGATTCTTGACATCAGTCTCGATCTGCAAGTCAATCTGCACGCCGCTCTCTCTCAGAGCTCTGTCCAGTCGCTTCAAAGAGTCCTCAGCCAGTCTCAGTCTCTTCTCCGTCTTGATCCTTCTCTTCTTCTCCTCTTTCCATTTAGTTTCTGTCTGCTCCTTTTCCTTTGAAACCTCCTGTAATATCACACAAGAGATATCACATCAACAAAAGGATAGCATGACTTCAACTAAAATGGAGGTGTTCCTGCAGTGTAATTTTGAATTACATAAATATCAAATTTGATGAGGACATCCCAAGGGATTTTTTTTCTATGTCTAGCTTTGACCACACTCTGGTACCCACCAGCAACCCTCATGTACATTACCCAGATACATGGCTAACAAAACCTGAATTGAAAATTTTTATTAACGATATTCATTAGAGCAGAACTGCACACATCTAGTCATAGCAACTCGTGATACGAGCAGATATTCATGCCGAGGGAGCTCACTAGAAGCGGGTCACTCACACAGAGTTAAACTATTATGGTAAATTTTCATTCACACATGAAAATAAGTGAAAACAATTGTTGGGGGAACATTACGTTTCAGCCAATTGGGATGAAATCTCATTTACGTACATACATACACACATACATGCGAAATAAGTTACAGTCAGTTAATAAGTTTTGAGTTATAGCCCGGAACCAGTGGCCCCTCCCCCTATTTGCTCATGTGATGGCAAAAGAGTTGACTATGGCTATTAGGAATAGTGAGGAATCATCCAAACTAAACCATTCGAAGAGTGACCCCAAACAATGATAACATACTGCCTCTGGGGGAAATGACTTGCTATTAATGCATACATACAATGAAAGAATGCTTTCCATATGTGTTGTACTGATCAAAGGAAGGAGATGATGGTTTGTGTGTCTCCAAGGACTCACCTCAAGGTTGGCTTGGAGATTCAGGGCAGTGCAGGATATACGCTTCTTCTCCTCTTCTAGCTTCTGTGCTGTGAGCTCCTGATTAAGGAGTCTGGGAACAATAACAACAACAACAAACAAGATTATGTTGTTTACAACTGCAGTGGCAACATTGTAAATGTAGAAGTTGCTATAAATTGCTGTATTATGCATGCTGCCCGACTTTATGGATCAATACTGGTCAGGTACCTGAGCTACGGATAGAAACTGATGTGGTGGTAGGAAGTGTATTCTTTACAAGAAGACTGTACGCTTACCTTTCTGCAGTCTCCTTCTTCTCTTCCTCTGTAAGCTTCTGTTTCTCTTCCATAGTCTACACATACACACATACACACAGAGCGTGAGAGAGAAAATGAAGGGGAAAGTTAAAATATAAAATGTAAGTTAAAATTCACCCAAACTAATTCACCATGACCAAGTGCATTGCATACTTTGAGTATGACATGCCTACATCATTCAATGTTGTGTAAATCCACTAGTGATAATGGATTGCCCTCTGTAGCTGGGTTGTAAGGCCAGCTATGCGCAAAAATAGCTCAGTCAAACTTAACTAAAACTATCTGTTTTACGTATATGGCTTATCAGTCTCATCTTTTAGATAACTGCATACAAGGAGCATGTACTAGAGTTAGTGTACATAACAATCAAAACTAATTCACCGGAAAAGGACTCGGTTATTCAAGCTGTTAGATACTAGTACATCACGACTAAAAAAGCCACTTTTAAGCTTTCCCTGTTATTATTATTCAATTACAAGCTAACCAAGAGATTTCCTTCAAGGTTAGTGGTCTTCTCTTCCAATTGCTTCTTCTCTTCCTCAAGCTGTTGCGCAAGCCTTGCTCGCTCCTCAAGTTCAGCCGCAGTCTTATCCTTCTCCTCTGAGATGGTCTACAAGAAAACAATTGTATGTACATCATAGTTGAAAAAGTACATATTCATGAAACATCCGTACCTGAAGATTGGCTTCTAAGTCGACCGTCTTCTCTGCTAGAGACTTCTTCTCTTGTTCAATATGCTTCATTGACTCCAGAGTCTGCTGAAGTTCTCTACACAAACAAACAAAAAAAGTTAACAATAACTGGAGAAGTGATTATGCTGAAAAATCGTTGCCTCGTTTTTCTCTACGATCTCGCCATCAACTACATAAATCTTACAGATGAGCCGTATCTTTCTCTTTTCTCAAGTCTTTGGCTGCATCTTCGATGGCTTTTTTCTCGGCTTCCAGTTTTGCAGACAGTGCTTCCAATTCCTAAAAACAAAATGAAATCCATTACATACGTACATGTCAACAACATCCAAGGCAAAACTGTGATGCCTGAGGCATACAAGTGCGGAATGTGGAAGACGCCATTGCTTATGCACTCAAGCACACACGTGCTGACACTCAGTCCATTTTTAGATGTACAATCTTGTGGATGATGTATTATGTATATCAATAGAATAATAAGAAGATGGAATCGAGAGACTGGGTTTAAATACTATAAGCATTGAAATGGCCTACTAATTACCACAACTGCAATGCATCAAACTGGTTGAAATCTCATGCTGAAATTTTTTTTTGGCCAATAATAACATTGGGTGAAATTCCTCAACAGACTAAACAAACAGCTCAACAGCTTCCTTATCAGTTAGAGTGTCTTATTAAAAAGCTTCGAGTGTTCAATATTAACAATTAAATTTGTGAATTCCAACAAGGTAAGCACCAATGAAAATTTTTTTGGCCAATCATAACATTGGGTGAAATTCCTCAACAGACTAAACAAACAGCTCAACAGCTTCCTTATCAGTTAGAGTGTCTTATTAAAAAGCTTCGAGTGTTCAATATTAACAGTTAAATTTGTGAATTCCAACAAGGTAAGCACCAACACATATACATGTGTTGCATGTAAGAGAGGTTCCATTTTCTTCCCTTCTGCAAGGCAAATAACCAAATACTGCTCCTCTAGTGGGCAGCCATTACAAACTCTAGTAGAATTGTAGAGGTACATACGATATCATATTTCTAGAGCTGGAAATCCACCTGCTCTAATTTCAGAGCTCAGCAATGTCACACACTAGCAGAATCAGCTACTACTTCATGTGATACTGTCACTCTGAAATGCATAGTAACACACCAGTTGTACATCTCAGGATTAAAAAAAAAAAAGGCGGGGGGTGGGGTGGGGTGGGGGAGTGTGAAATGCTAAATGCGAAGCTAAAAAAAAAATCAAATATAGTACTAAGCCCACATTGTCTTTTGTGTTAACTCTAACCCCTTACCTAAACCCGCTCTGCACATTCTCATCAGTACTTTGCAATACAAACATATTCATATCCGAGCACTTTATCAGACTCTCTCTCTCTGTCTTATTCTTACAGCATCTTCAACAGTGAGGTGTGAACAGAAAGCTGCCAACACTTACACTCTTCTTCTCTTTCTCGCTCTCCAGAGCAGACGCCTCCTCGTTCAGCTTGGCAATGGTGCTGTTCATCTCTTCTGTCATATCCTTGCTCTTGGTCTCCATCTGCAAGATGATTCTCTCCCCCAACTGAGCATTCTTCCATGTCCTATAGTACAGCAACATTCACAAATACATGACAGTATGATCTATTCCAGAACTCTCCGTTAAGTATTGAATTAAGTAAACATTCATCCTCAAGTAGTAATTGCTGAACTTTATAGATTTGGTGTTCCCACAGATACGATTCCACTGATTCAATTTTATACTATTGGTGAAAGAGAAAAGTGCAGGTTTCATACTATATGGAGCCACTGGTATGTATGTATGTATATATGAAAGTATGAATGTATGTATGTATGTATGTATGTATGTATAGTAGGACTTCAGATATCCAAATACATTGGGACTGAGAGATGTTTGGATAACTGAAATGTTCAGATAACTGAACACCATAGAAAATGTATTATAAAACATTAATGAAGGGGCATGGTCAAACAATTCTTCGTATTAACACGTGCTACTATTAGATTTAGGGTGTTCGGTTAACTGAAGTATTCAGATAATCAAAGCTCGGATAACTGAAGTTCTACTGTGTGTGTGTGTGTGTGTGTGTGTGTGTATTATCCAGCGGCACATAGCTAGCATCTCTATTTATCACTCATTGAAACTGAAAATTGAAGAAGAAAGGATGAAACCACACATTCACATTCAATCAATTCTTCAGTCTCTTCTACACAGTGTGCATTCCTGGGGCAAAAATGCATGTCATTTGACTCTGACCCCTCAGGGCTAAAACATTTTAAACTAATACTTAATATTTCGAAGGAATTAAAAAATAAGAATACATTATTGCATTTATATACTAATGAAACACAAATCACCATTTGTGCTGAAACACAACAGTTGATTATAAAATCTCTCTCATACTTATGCACACACACACACACACACACACACACAAAGTTATGCAAATTGTGAATCTCACAATTTGGTATCGTTCATTACTTATCATAACATTCCCAGGTCATTTCACCCAGTGTAAATAAAGTGTTTTTGAGATGAACTTCACAATCTAAATTACAATCACCTTAAGAAAACATGCGATAGAGACTCAGTTTATGTTCCGGAATACACATTGACACCAGCATGCACGCACGCACACACACACACACACACGGTGGGATATCTCAGTGAGTTGAAATGTGTACCAGAAATCTCTACTCCATCATTTAGATGAGGTAAAGGATCGCAAATAAAATTTCCTGCCACACCACACCCTCTTCTTAAAAGTGAACTCACACGGTGCCTGCTTCCATGATGGCTTTCTTCCACTCTTGACATTCTTCACTAGTCTCAGCACCCACCCAAATCTCTCCCTACACAAAGCCAAGTCAATTAGTACAATTATAACAACAGATTGCAGAAGTAATTATTATAAAAAAAAAGGAAAAAAAAAAAGAAAAGGAAAAAAGAAAAAGAAAAAAAAAGGATACCAATTTTTCACCATAAAGTCCAAGCTTGCTTTGGTATTTGCACAACAATAACAATAACAGCAAACTCTAGAAGCATTTGTCATTTCACAAGTGAAGAAAATGCAAATTGAACTATTACGATCAGACAAACTAACTCATCAACACTTTCTACCCCAGCAGTTCATAACAAAGTAGCAAAACAGTCAACATGTACAACAACAACAACAACAACAACATTTTTACTGTCAGGATGCAAAGCTTCCCGACGAAGTCAGCCATGAGTACACACACATGCACGCACGCACGCGCACACACACACAAACTAAACACTCACTTTGAAGTTCTGGTTGGATATTCTGAGAGCATACTTCTGTGGCCCACTGACAGTCTCCTCCACCGCACACCCACCCAGCGGGATCACACCCTGGACAGATAACACACGTACGTATGTACGTATAAACACTTCATCATAACGACACACTAAATCACAACATTGATGCCTAAAATACTTTTACTTAATTTATTCAAGTAAAGGTACTCCTTGTGACTTAAATAACACACATACGACACAATAGCATAGAATGTTCTCTGTCCCAGTTAGAAACTACAGAGCTATAAGTCTATCAAGGAGCTCAAACTTCCAGCTGCATTAATACTGTAGTGCATGATCACATCGCCACTAAGACCACTGTGCATATAACTTGTGTAAAACGTTTTTCTTGCATCATCATAAAGAAGATTTGATGTTGGGACAACATTAGTCACAGTGAATATCATTGATACGCCAAAGTCTCTGGAATTTTAACAAACATACCACTCCCAAAATCTAAAGTTGAGACTGTCCACAGCTTTTATCACTTGGTCTACTTCAGCCAGCAACAACAATGGGACAACACAAGAAACACAATACAAACACCTCAATAGTTATAAATAGTTGCTTTATCTACTAAGCTCTCTCACCCTCTCTCCATACCCTTCTCTTGTTCCCTTCTTCTATCAACAACTAAGTAATGAAGGGGCTCTTGAATAAATTAGCCTGTCTGCCTTATGGGATATCCACATACGCAATTGACATTCTTGGCTTTAAAAATAATTATATTTAAAAAAAAGGCATACTGTAACTTATACACTGTAGCTAGAATACAGTTAAGAGAAGCCCTTGTCCCAATCTGACAGGATGGATAAGATAAGGGTTTTCACTACCTACCAAGACCACCTCTATCAACATGAATCCTCATGGTGTTCCAAACTTTCACTGTAAAAAAAAAAGTCCTTTTCCAAACTTTCACTGTAAAGAAGTCCTTTTTGAATATAGAGAAAGTTTCTATTACAAATACAGAATATTCCCAAACTTGCTTCGATGGTAAGCAATCTGATGACTTCTCTCTGTGTCCCTACTCCTTTCTATCGGCCATGTTGGACAACCTTCTATAAAACTATAAAGCACAAGTTAGGAGCATTCTTATTGACAAAGAAGTATGTTTACTCCCAAACACTTCAGAAACACATTTTAGTTCACACGTTTCGAATTCCATGAATGAACCAAGATACTGGTGCTTGATCAACAAATGTAAACATCACCGTATGGTATGCTAGGTCTATTTGTGGTGAAAGGCTTAAGTCAGATGCAAGTTGCCTGATATAATGCGGGACAAAATAATGGACTTTAAGAATAGATGTTGCCTTGAATTGTTGTATGATATTCCAAACGCTATCAGAAAGTGAGAGTAGTTGCTTTATAGTGTATTACAACAGGGATTAGTGAATGAAGTAACCATCTCTTGTATTGGCCTGGTCAGATTGAAACTCTGTGGGTTTCATAATAGTACAAGTGCTTGAGTTGGATTGAACATAACATTATTTTCAAACAGTTACTCCTTCCCAAACTATGGCACTATTATTAATGTGGCTCACACGATGTAATTTAAATATTATTTAGGGGAAAAAAATCACACATGCACAAAAACACACAAATACGAAATTGGCCTTTGATCTCTAATGCAAGTGAGACACCTTACCAACTCCGCCACTCCCCATTTCACATTAGTGACAATCCACCTGTAAATGTTAAACTACCGCCAACTTCAGTTTAATCGATTTCATTTAGCATGGTACAATATATGCAATAATATGTAAGATAGTCACTAACTTCAGTACACCAGTCCATAACTACATGCTGCTATTGGCTTGAAGAATTTTACAACATCACAGCCTGTGTAGTGAAAATTTCTTGTCAAGAAGATAAATCAACTATCCAGAATAAACCCCAATATCTGGAACAAATACCCCAATATCTGGAATAAATACCCCAAAACCTGGAATAAATACCCCAATATCTGGAATAAATACCCCAATATCTGGAATAAATACCCCAATATCTGGAATAAATACCCCAATATCTGGAATAAATACCCCAATATCTGGAATAAATACCCCAAAACCTGGAATAAATACCCCAAAACCTGGAATAAATACCCCAATATCTGGAACAAATACCCCAATATCTGGAATAAATACCCCAATATCTGGAATAAATACCCCAATATCTGGAATAAATACCCCAATATCTGGAATAAATACTCCAATATCTGGAAAAATACCCCAATATCTGGAATAAATACCCCAATATCTGGAATAAATACCCCAAAACCTGGAATAAATACCCCAATATCTGGAATAAATACCCCAATATCTGGAATAAATACCCCAAAACCTGGAATAAATACCCCAATATCTGGAATAAATACCCCAATATCTGGAACAAATACCCTAATATCTGGAATAAATACACCAATATCTGGAATAAATACCCAATCCAATACTCGGAATAAAATCCACAATTCGGATAAATACCCCAATATCTGGAATAAATACCCCAAAACCTGGAATAAATACCCCAATATCTGGAATAAATACCCCAATATCTGGAACAAATACCCTAATATCTGGAATAAATACACCAATATCTGGAATAAATACCCCAATATCTGGAATAAATACACCAATATCTGGAATAAATACCCCAATATCTGGAATAAATACCCCAAAACCTGGAATAAATACCCCAATATCTGGAATAAATACCCCAATATCTGGAACAAATACCCTAATATCTGGAATAAATACCCCAAAACCTGGAATAAATACCCCAATATCTGGAATAAATACACCAATATCTGGAATAAATACTCCAATATCTGGAAAAATACCCCAATATCTGGAATAAATACCCCAATATCTGGAATAAATACCCCAATATCTGGAATAAATACCCCAATATCTGGAATAAATACCCCAATATCTGGAATAAATACCCCAAAACCTGGAATAAATACCCCAATATCTGGAATAAATACCCCAATATCTGGAACAAATACCCTAATATCTGGAATAAATACACCAATATCTGGAATAAATACCCCAATATCTGGAATAAATACCCCAAAACCTGGAATAAATACCCCAATATCTGGAACAAATACCCTAATATCTGGAATAAATACCCCAATATCTGGAATAAATACCCCAAAACCTGGAATAAATACCCCAATATCTGGAATAAATACCCCAATATCTGGAATAAATACCCCAATATCTGGAACAAATACCCCAAAACCTGGAATAAATACCCTAATATCTGGAATAAATACCCCAAAACCTGGAATAAATACCCTAATATCTGGAATAAATACCCCAAAACCTGGAATAAATACCCTAATATCTGGAATAAATACCCCAAAACCTGGAATAAATACCCCAATATCTGGAATAAATACCCCAATATCTGGAATAAATACCCTAATATCTGGAATAAATACCCCAAAACCTGGAATAAATACCCCAATATCTGGAACAAATACCCTAATATCTGGAATAAATACCCCAATATCTGGAATAAATACCCCAAAACCTGGAATAAATACCCCAATCTGCTGGATAATACCCCAAATCTGGAACAAAACCCTAATTATTGGAAGTAAATACCCCAAAACCTGGATAAACCCCCAATATCTGGCTAATAAATACACCACACTAATATCGGAACTAAACCTACCCCAATATCTGGACTAAAATCCTCCAAAACAGGACATAAATACCCCAATCACTCTGGCATAAATCACCCAAACTGGAATAAATACCCCAAAACCTGGAATAAATACCCCAATATCTGGAATAAATACCCCAATATCTGGAATAAATACCCCAATATCTGGAACAAATACCCCAAAACCTGGAATAAATACCCCAAAACCTGGAATAAATACCCCAATATCTGGAACAAATACCCCAATATCTGGAACAAATACCCCAATATCTGGAATAAATACTCCAATATCTGGAATAAATATCCCGATATCTGGAATAAATATCCCAATATCGGGATTAATTCGAATGCAGCGGATATCCTAATTCACTAATTATTCAACAACTATGGTGTGTGCTTATCAAAGTAGTACAATGACATCACTATGGAGCAACTTATTCCACCACTACTGTAACCTGAACCAGCTGGTATATATATATATAATATGTATAATATACATACACACACCTGTGATTTACTTACCTGAAAATAACAGAAAACAACAGAAAAAAACAACAAACAACAAAAAAATTGACGCTATGGGAACCATGTAACTATTACTACTTCAGAGAGTACATAAGTGAAGACTTCCACTTTTTAATCACCTCATTACCACCGACATTTAAAAAAATATCATTGTGGTAGCTTCATACCACTGATGATACACGCAGTCACTGACAGCTAATTCAAAATGTCTGACCCGACCCATCCCTCTCTTCCTTGCTTGGATGGCTTCTTCCTCCCTCTCTTTTACATGACTTATTCACTTTGTATAGACTTCTTCTTTTTTCACTGATTACTTGTTCATTCAAGTCTTAATTGTTTACTTAAACTGCAGAGCGGCTAGACTGAGAAGCCTAAGAACTCACTTCAGTGCATAATACAATACAGTTTGAAATCCTTTGTGAACACCACAGCAACTGCACTTGCACAGGACATTTCCTGACAGCTAGTTTTCTCAGGTTAACACAATGATCTCTACTCGCCCACACACACAAGAAAACATACCGCGCCTCCATCCATTGAAGCTACCAAAACCCAGCCTGTTACTATCTTCAGTTGACTGAATAGCAGACTACATAAACCGAAAAAATCACACAATAATCCTAATTTAAAAAAGACACACACAGGGCAGCAATGGAAGACAAAAGAACAGATGATTTCACACATCTAGTTTCCAGGGTCAAACCCTTCCTTGCCAGTGCACCAACACGATTAGACTAGAGAGACTTTAGAAGCCATTTCATTTCCTCACAAGACAGATCAAACATTAGAGCCTCTATAAAGGGAGGTTATAGAAAGTTGTCTCTTGTCTCATTGAGTAATCCCCTTGGTAAGGTACCATAGGATTGGTAGGTGGGTAGACGAGGTGGATGATGGCACGAGATTAAAATACCATCGGGTGAATGAATATCACCACTGC
>WLWD01000682.1_pt1 | contig 14003 bp, 6 predicted proteins | sample 6712731 | NCBI WGS metagenome assembly WLWD01 (sample SAMN12718690, study PRJNA576275) | sponge metagenome | isolation source: marine sponge | host: Mycale hentscheli | place: New Zealand: South Island, Marlborough, Capsize Point | collected 2014-11-01
ACACAAAGAAACAAATATCCCCGATTTCCAATTGTGTCACCCCTGAGAGTGTCTCGCTCGCTTCACTGCAAGGGGAAAGTGGAATAGCTCTAAGTGAAATAGATGGGTATGTGCGCATGCCTTGGAAACGTGGCTTGGAAATGTACAATGTCATTCTTTAATGCACCAGTTCTACCCGTATTTGACGAAACGTTTTTCAACAGATTTGGAGGAGCCATAGGTTGAAAACAAAGTTCTAGTGGAAGCTAATCCTGAAATATGGAGATAATGAGTGAACAATACAGTAGCTACAGTGCAAATGATATTAAAAAACATATAAACTGGCTTTTAGTGAGTGATAGGAATTCACAGCACTCCTAAAGTATTTGAAATAGCCCTTGGCTTCGTCTCAATCACATTACTCGTGCTATTAATCCCGAATAGCATGGTATCCACTGTGAGTAGTGTAGTTGAAATAGCACAAGGCGAAGCCGAGTGCTATTGCTATCACTAGTTAATAGTAGACCAGTTTTTTTTTTTAATCATTAGCACATATCATTAACTCACTATCTCTGTATTTCAGGATTAGCTTCCTCTGAGCATGTATTTGACCTGTGGTTCCCTCTAATCTGTTGAAAATATTTCGTCTAATTTGGGTAGAACTTCAGCGCTAAAAAATGACATAGTCTACAAAGAAACTACTCAAACTGTATGTTTCTCAAGGCTAAAGCTGTATGCAGGCACACTTACCCATACTATTTCACTTGGCTACCATGGTATTTCACTTTCCCTGTGAGATTTCAATTGAACAGTGCTTTTCCCATACATTGTTGAATGGGCAATTTACGCACACGACTATTAGAAAATGAACACAAAGGGAAAAAAATAACTAACTCGTTTTTGTGATCTTGCCACCTTTCAGCCTCTATCGGAATTGAAAAATATTTCACTTTTTCAGATAGCATTTTTGTTGTAAGTTTGATATCCTCTGCAAACGAATTAATTATACAATCAGCGACCCTCAATAATAAGCTACAATATTTAAATCATCTCCTAGTTACATTCAAAGAGAATTTCCTACTGCATTGTTTATCCCCCCTCTCTACTTCCCCTTCCCCCTCCACCCCTCTCTACTTCCCCTTCCCCCTCCACCCCCTTGAATTTGTCCGCGCTATCATCTGATGTGTAGTGTACACACACCAGGGTTGTGGCAATTACAGGAGTAAAGTAATCAATTACAATTACAATTACTTAAAAATTTTGCTTCTCAATTACAATTTCAATTACCAATTACACCTTTAAGAACTAATTACAACAAATCTGTTAGCAATTACATACAATTACATCACATCGCCTCCTCAGGATCAGTGGTCATGTAATAGGGCCCACAAAGTTTGTAATTTTGTTTTAATTCATCAATTTTTCTTAAAAGAGAAAAGTTATTTCTATCTACATTAAAAATTATAAAAACTGAGAATTCATTTTCTTGCTAGCAGTCATGTGCTTTAGAACTGACCCTTTACCAAAGTGGTCTTTGACCCCAACTACTTGCCAATTACAGGTATGCAATTACAATTACAATTACAATTACTGCAGATGGTATAATGATTACAGCTAATTACAATTACCAATTGCAATTACCACAACACTGACACACACAAATACCAATAATAAATGAAACGCACTATACTAATAATTACACATGAATGAATTGAATTGTGCGAACACACACGCACGATGTGTATAAATCTAAAAGCGAACACACGCACATGATGTGCATCAATTAAAAGTGAACATACACACACATGATGTGCATAAATCTAAATAGTGAACACACATGATGTGCATCAATTAAAAGCGAACACACATCAAGATGCTAGTTCAGTGGGGCCACTAGTTTTAGACTTAACGACTGGAAGGAATGGAAGAAAGGTCACAGCACTCAAGTATAGCATTTTAACTATGCTCGAGATAATTATAGCAGAAATGAAGAAGGAAAGTCATTGAGGTTAATCTGGACAGTTCTAAAGCTACCAGCGAATGTTATTTGAATGTGTTTCTGAGTTAGGGGACATTTCCTAGTTTTGGTCCCACACAGTTCTGGATAGAGAGGTTTCAGTGTAATAACACATGCAAAAATGCAAAATGCTAATTATCTTGCAACCGCTAGCGGTTATGCGCACCTGGTAGAGCCAGGATGCCTGTGCACTAAGCAGGCACTGTGAGTCGTGCAAGCAAAGTTCCTAGAGCCGGGCTAGGAACTCTCGCAGGAGCACAAGCCTGTCCTCACAGCAAGTGATGTAGGCACCCGAAGTCCCACCTAGACCATTGCTGTTTCATGAGAAAAGGCCTTGAATTTGCAACCAGGTACCCAATCACAGCTGAGTGGACTGGTGGGGCTGGTGGGAGCAGGTGAAAAACAAGATGGAAAACTGCCTGAGTGTGGGACACAACCACTACACACCACACAGTCACAACCACTACACCACACACACACACATACACACACACACACCTTGAACCTTGAAAGAAAGCCACCCAGTGGATGATGCTTCTCTGCCACAAGTGACAGACTAAATCACAGTAACTAATGTTTTCAACGAGTAGTCACACATCTGTGTCTATCAATGTCTTGCTTGCGTATGAATGCTCTCTCACACGTACTAAACTGGTATGGCTTATCTGTCACTGTCATGCCTCCCATGGAACTAAACACAATGAATAAGCCACAGTCGTGGAGACTGAGCACATGTACACTGTAGCACATGTATAATGAATAAAACACAGTCATGGAGACTGAGCACATGTACACTGTAGCACATGTGTAATGAATAAGACAGAGCCATGGAGACTGAGCACATGTACACTGTAGCCAGCTATAGGTCATTGCTATACATTTTGGTGTAATTCATTGATCAAGTCATGGATGAGAAAAAATAGAGCCATCTATTTTTTGAGACAGAAGGCATGGTAGTAGAAGAAACCAACAAACACCTTCAATTAATTGTATGATTTAGTTACAGTTTTAGGTGTGCCATATATTACTCTGACAGAGAGGCAGCCCTTCACATGCGCATATCCAAAAAAATTAGATCACACAGTGGATACCCATGATTGGTGCAACCAGCAAATTTTAGCTACATCACCTAAGAAAGGTCAGGTTAAGTATCCAGCAACAGAAACATTACAATCTCACTTAATATTAGCTATACATACACAAGAGCCAACAGACAGTAAATACATTTTCTTATAGCTAGCCACAAGTCTCAACTTGCACGTGCATATGCAGCCCCGGAATAAAGTATAGCCACCTAAACATCTCTAACCTTTCTTACAGGAGGGCCATTCCACCCAGCACTAACTGTGTATTACTTACTGAGACTGGACACGAGAAGATTGACCTTTCTTTAAAAGCTGACTAAGTGGGCGCGGACTGTTGTTATAGTTACAGTCGTTTTACAAACAATTCTGAAAGTATGATCTAGCCCTCGAATGATCTCGGAATTTAACTTTGCTCCAGCAACGAACAATAAATTGTTGTTCAAATATTAAAGAATCGATGATGAATTTATTGGTTATAACGTCAGGTTGGAAACTCTGATGAAGTATGCACGCACAAGAGCGTTGTGGGAAATACATTTGAGAATGCTTATCTAAATTAGGTGAGAAAAGCATATAAACATACATATAATCAACCCATAATATGGGTTGATTATATGACATATTATGTCCATTGGCAAAAGTACTGTATTTTTTTACAGCAAAACCTCTTTACAAAGGCCACCCATGCATGGGGACAAATGTTTTGATCTTTGTTAAGAGTTTGGTTGCTTTCAGAGGTTAGCTATTTTAGATTGTGGAAGATCATTTTGCTCCATACTGTTTGCTGTCGCTGAGATTAAAGGTTGCTTTTCCAGAAATCATTGTAGAGAGGTTCTACTGTATACATAGCTATATGTTTACTTAGCTAATTGTAATATTAATAATTATTGTCATCCACTCTAGGGTAATTTCAAATTTTCTATCTTCTCCATTTAGTTTTATATAGCTGTTCTTCAAACTAAGGGGTTTTGTTTTTTTAGTTGACCAAAACAGTAGCTACTAGCAATGGAAAATATGAACTCCAGTGATCGGAGTGATCATTATTAATTTATCACAAACTTATCCTGATTAAGATTCTCTACATATTGTATTATTCTCTCTAGACATAAATAAATCATATTTTAGCTATGCAAGTGAGAAAAATTAGTCTAAAATAGTAGAACCCACAAATCAAGAGCAATCTTTCAGATCATAAATCAGAGGTTTGCTTGTTCCAAGGAGTAATAAATTATCTAATTGGATGGGGCAGGAAGAACATTCACTGTAGCTATGCATTATACAGTATTTCCATACAAAATGTCGAGGTTGTTCAACATACGTCCATCATTCTATAGCTAACTGGTTGTCATGACGCAATTTCAAGTCTCTCTACTCACTAGAATTTAGCTTTGTTAAGTTGGTACTTTTATGTTACTGTAAGTCTAAAATATCTGCCACAGTAACAATTTTTACCAGTGCATGATTGACTAAGTAGAACTACAAGTAAAAGTGAGATAGTTGAAGTTGAATGAGTTACATTATTTTGATTACCCTGTATCTATCTATGCTGCAATGCCCTATTTGCTGGTTTTAGTGGTAGATCAGTATGCACTGCTTGCTTATTGGACTTCATATCCGACTCCGTACAACAGCCAAATGAATGTAACCACTGTTGTAATAGAAATATATTTGTAGTAGTAGTTAACCTCCTCCACAAATCTTCCCACTCCTGTTGTGTGAGGTTTCACTGCGTAATGAGTTACTGCACTAAACTATCAATAAGTATAACTCAAATTAATGAAAAACAAACAAACAAAACAACAACAACAAAACAAAACAAAAAAGCAACAAAAAAAAAAACAACAAACAAATAAAGAAAAAAAAAACCCAGTGGGTTCAATGAAAATTCACAAAGAAGTGGGATATGATAGAATGACAGGTGTTAAGAATGTTCGCAGCTTCCTCTCCAGTTATCTTGAGAAGGACAATTCACTAGGGGGCCTCCACCTTCTTGTGGGGGAGTGGCCCACACTGGTAACAAAATTCTGTGCTTGTTTTGCCATAAGACGAGCATCAGCAGAATTCCACTGTTCACTGCATCTAAAAATCAAGAGCATAAAAATATTTCACAATTTCTTTCTCAGCCTTCTTTTACTCATTAGATGTATTCTCTCTCTTTCACAGGCTTTTTAAAAAGAAATTAAAAAAAATGTTTGTCTATCACTAGGAATCCAACATGAGACCACTCAGGGGCTTCTCTGGCATTTCTAAGTGGTCTGGCCAGGAATTGAGTGTGGTGTAAGAGGTGCGACATACCAAACCACAGTAAACAGCATCTGAAGCATATACAAGTAGTGCTGGCATTGTTCAAAGTGCATCTATTGCGTATTTATCACAAGCACTCTGCTCATGCTTTCAAAAAGCATTACCTTTGAGAAACCCTCGAGATAGCAAAACAAAAGCATTCTGGTAGTGCAATTATAACTAGCAAAACAATATTAATAGCTGGTTTAGTCACTTCATGTATTCATTGTTAACTTTCTGGCACATAAGAAACAAAGAGTAGTCTTCAGTCACAATACCAAAGCTATTATATTTCCAACTTGCAAATCATTCTAGATAGAAAGTCGTAATTTATACTACCGTCTAGCCAAAACTTCTCTTTGAATATCTATGTTAGGTTGATGTGGACTTCCTAACATAATAAGCTGTGTGGCGCCTTAGAAAGAAAAAAGAGGAGCATACGCCCACTTTTGGAAAATTATCACTCAGCCACAGAGTGTTTGTGTGTTAAGCAAGCTGGTGACAGCCAAACATTTTTTTTTTATTTGTATGGTAAAAAAAAAAAAAAAAAAAGTTGTGAAAGAGAAACATCCACAAAAATATTTGTACAACAACACACACACACAAAATTAAACATACCTTTAGTAAACTAATTTTAGTCTGTCACATGAAGTACAGCAAAAAGACTTCAGTACTCTGCAAAACACATAACACACACATGTACACACATGTACACACACATGTACACACACACAGAGCAGTATGGTACATATAAATAATAGCTGGACAATAAATTTAGACATTACAATTTGATTGAACTCAGATATAGCTCTCGCACTAGAATAGTTAAAAATACATCTTACTGCCTTAAGGAATGCTTTATTACATATATATCTTTATTAATGCTCATCTACACAATCACATAGGAACCACGATGTCAAACATTCAGTATGCACATACGGCAGTTCTGCCTTCTCAGGTTAATGCCAATGGCACAGACCTGGACTGAGCGGCAAAACTTCAAAGTAGTGAAGTGTGTGAACTGATAAAACAAAACAACAACAACAACAACAGTCTTGGCTCCATCCAGAGTGGTCAATCTCAGGATAACTGTCTGTCGGAACCACCCCCACAAAGGAGGAAGAACTGACCTACAGCTATCCGTCTGAACTTGGAACAGAACCTGTTATTGATTACCACCACATTTATCTCATCATTTAACACCCACACCTTACATTTGGCCAGCTTGCTGGCGCCTCTCATCTTAAAACTTAATCATATTCATCTCAATCTCCACCTACTTCCTACCTATCTTAGTTCTATACCATATCACCCTATATAATCTGTACCAACTCGCAATCAATTATTCTTCTTGCGCAAATAAAGTCTAAGTGCTGGCGCGAGCCTCTGTACGTCTCACTGACTAATTAGATGCCATTATAAGAATTCTGGTCCTAACAGTAAGTCCAAATTTGTAGCTATTTGTTGTGTGGACTAATAGACTATTTTTTTTGCATCATAGTAAACAGTTTTGTCTGTACCGGCTTTTAAAATATATCTCGTTGCTGAATGTCTGTGCAGGGAAAAAAAAAAAAAAAAAAAAATTATTGGCGAGCGGAGCGAGCAAGACACTCTCAGGGGTAACACAATTTAAAATCGGGGATGTTTGTTTGTTTATATGTTGGACGTACGTATGCCATTTTGTACTTTAACCCTCTCGTATTTTCGAGTTAACTCAGCGTTCGGCCCCGTCCCATCCTCCGGTTTACGATCATTACCCGCATCATCCTAGAAATTGAATTGTTTACTGAAACTTTGAATTTTTTTGTGGGTGCAGTTTAAACTCAAAAACTTACTGGAGTTCCATGTCTATCGAGTTAGTTGCAGTGGTAAGTTAATACGCTATTTGTCATAGTTAAAAGCCCTACGCAACAGTATTTATTGTCAACTAGACATACCACGAAGGTAAGTCTTGCGTACGTATGTTCAGTTATGTGAAAGTATTGTGCGTTACAAAAATATCCCAAAGAAAAAGTTTAAAGAACGTGACTTGTTTTTTGTTTCAATTGAAATAGTTTCGGGGAGTGGTTACTATGGCATTGAATGCCTTTACCGTATATTACATAATTAAATAACTCCACTTTTTTTTAGTAGCTTGAATATTAGAAGTTAAAACCAAATGTTTAACACTCCAGTGTAGTACTAGGCTCGCTCGCCATTTGTGCTCAAGCACATCACTAGTTACATTTTCATGTTACCGAACTGGTCGTCATAAACTTGGCAGTGAAAGGGTTAATGAATCTTACATTATCTGGAAATCACAGGACCATAGAAATACTTGACTCCAGCCCCCCGGTAACAAATGACTAACTATCATGTGTAGCCATTACTTTTCTTCTTTAACTTTCATTAATTTCATTACTGTAGCTATGTGTGTGCGTGTGTGAGACCAAATGATTCAGGAACTCTTCACCTTTCATTTGAATTTAATACTTTACAAATGAAGAGTTGAATAAATATAATGTGTGTGTGTGTGTGTGTGTGTGTGTGTGTGTGTGTGTGTGTATGTGTGTGTCCGGCCACACATACAAATGGTTTCAAAGAATTATTCTGTTAGTAAATGAAATGACAAGAGTTCTAGAAGTTCAGACTTTAAGTCGCTCCCTATATTTCGGGTTGTCTAAGTGTGCATTAAATGGAAATATCCACCAGTCAATTAAAATGAGTAATAAATAATAGTAAATAAAAAAATAATTTCACAAGGCCTCTTTCTTGTTAGTGGAGTTAAGAAGTCATTCTAGAGTTCCTCACCTCTAGTTTTGAAGTCCAGGAGTCATCACATGTACACCAGTGGAGTAGTCACTGCACTATTACACCTGCCACTTCACACTCCTACATTGAAAGTTTATGTCTCAAGTAAAACTAGCTCAACATAATTCAAGATTCTCGGATTTGTGTTTTCGTGCTTGTAATTCTAACACATGTAGACATTTTTTTTTAGAGAATCAGGCTAGTTTAGTACAGTACCTTCCACATTATATTATATTTATATTAACTACCACAAAACTTTATGAAAAATTGGGGCAAATTTCTCTACGAAAGTCAAACTAATATCTGGGATGTGTGTGCATATGTGGATGATGGGGGGAGGGGAGCAAAGGGAAGCAAAGTACTTCCCTGTCTAACTCAAGTGCAGTGGAGCCTCCCTATTCCAAATAATCTTCCACGCCCCTGGACACCAAAAAAGCCACAAAAGTTTATCAATTGATGAAATCACGAAGAAAGCATTTCGTCCAATAAGACCACATTTATCATTTCCTTAGCCCCAAAAGATATTACTGCTCAGTGTCATAATTTAGCAGCACAATAGATATTACAGGATAAGCATCTTGCCACAGTCTGCCTTATGCTGCTCATATGGAAAGAAGTTTATTACAAATGACGCTGATTAAATTAGACTAGTTAGCCATTGTACATTGCTTTAAATTCACCAGAACAGTTATCTAATGATGACTAATTGACATTTGGAAAAAAAAAATCATATCTCAATGTATTCTATTTTTTCGTAAATATCGAGTACAATTAATTTTAGGATGTCTTTAATCCCTAAGGGGTGGGGGAAGGGCGGCAAACTAGATTTAAGGAGATGTACAAGCCCCTACCCCTCCGCTCCCTGAAAAACCCCTAAGATAGAACAATACCATATAACTGTGGTTAGGAAGAAAACCGATGGGTCCAGCCACTAGTACTGCGGCTTCAAGCCATGAAGGCTGAAACATCATCCCTAAAGTTAGTACAGCTAGCAACAGTCTTAGAGAGAATAATTCCTGGCATCACGTGATAAAACGCAGAGCAGTGGTAGAATATGAGAATGAAGTTAAAAGTCATGCAAACACACACACACACACGCACACAAAGCTCAACCGTGGTAATTATATATGGAAGCGAGTGAGACACTATCAGGGACAACACAAAAAATCAGGGATATATTATTGTATAATCATATATGCTTGGACGTATGTATGCAACTTTTGTACTTTGACTATCACATTTTTTGTGTACACTCGTTACCTTGGTTAACAACTCGTTGTTTGTCATCACTGTTCATACTTGAAAATTTATTGCCCAACATGCCAAGCTACCAAGAGACTACACTGTAAATCTTGTGTTGGGTATATCCAGTGAACGCGTGCATGTGAGAGTGTTGTGTGTTACACCTGCTGACTAGCTAAGAACAAACAATAAATATACATTTGCTGCTTTATGTGTTAAGGTTCTTAGGTTCCTTCCTGTTTCTTTTGTTAGTAAGCAAGCCTTATATAGAGTTAGGATTTATATTTATTACTTATATTTATACAGCGCAATAATTCCTTGGAATAGCTTGTTTTTTTTTTTAAGTCTCAAAAATTGCCGTGAGTGGTCTCGTACGCTAATTTTAAAAAGTCGGCTGTGTAAATTGTTCAAACAAATTGTGCATGATGATTTATAAAGATGAATTTTACCCTTTCACCTTATTTTTTTACTGAAGCACATCACAAGTATAATGCCTTTTCCCCTACGACTGTGTATATGAGTGGGTGTGAATGATTGTGTGCTTGCGTACTTGAGCTACAGCAGAAGGAAGGGCATGTATGGTCAGTGAAACTACACCACCTTGACTACTATACAAAAAACATTTGTACTGGCTCCTAGCTATTATAATATAATCTCCTTCAAAAAGAACAAAGCAATCTGTTAGCTATTTTAATGAGGCATCAATATAGCTCGAGCAATGAAAACAGTACATGGAAATGCTGTCTTCATAAGAGAAGCTAAACTAGCCAGAAACACTCACTGTTATAGTTTTCAACGTGAACTTCACTTCATTCAAATCCGTCGGTTAACTTTCCTGAGCATAAAGCAAATTACACTGCGGGCTGCAAGAAATTATTTGCTCAAGTGATTATGACGTGACGCTAGGGAGCTGAAAGCTTCACGTTTTATCAACAATTAGCCCCAAATTAAAAAAAAGTAGCACAATAAAAGATCCCAAATCTTCTTTCTGAATAAGTTCATACCTAAATCAACAGTTAATTGTCAGTAATCTCCAAAATCAGAGCATGACAGACAGACTGACAGGGCAACTACTACAACTCTCTCATGCATGCGTGCTTAGGGTTAACAAACATACAAACAAACAAAAAAACAAAAAAAAACACCAACATTGTCGGTCGAAATTTTTTTGCAAATTAACTGTCTACCAGTCTCAAATCCACATCGTGACTTATAAGACCTGCAACTACCTCTATGAGGTCATGAGACTTGCATTTGGTAATGGTCATCAATACTATACTGTATCATGCCAAGCAAGTTGCTTATAGCCTTAGTGGTCGTCATGGCTCCCATGACCTGTCCTACTCTTATTCTATGAACTGCATGTGAAAAATGGCCATTTTTCTTCCCATCACTGCACATCTGAATACTGGAAGCCAATATATTTGGCCAACGGAAGAAAATTATTGTTCCCTATTCTCACAACATCAGCTGACAAATGCACAAATGCTTCATAGTGACATTAGAAATTGGGGAAAAAGAACATACTTTTACTTCAGAAAAAGCATATAATCACTAAGCTATCAGGGTGTCATACTGGATTCTGCGCTGGGGGTGGGAAACACTGGTGTACTTAGCCACTCTCAATTTGGAAACCCACACTGCTTTGATGGGCATGCCTATGTGAAAGTGTATACCTTATACTGACCTGTGTTTTGTCACATAATTCAAGCTTATAGCTATTGTAGCTACTTACTAAATTAAAATTCTAGGGGAAACTAAGGCTTGGAGGAGATAGGGGATTTCAGGGTGCCCCTACCACCTCGGCACAAAACCTGGTTATACAAGCTAATACGACACTGTGCTTCTGAAGCCGTGATATTAGCACTTATGTGCTTAGAGAACTGACAAATTTACTGACGTTGCCTTAGAGAACATAATAAAAACGAATAATCATTTAATAAACTGTTAAAACTATAATTAAGCAATTGGCAATCTGAAAAAGTCCTACAACAACAGCTCAATGAAGAATAAGCAGATAAGTAAAATGATATCACTAAAGTTTATCAGAATTACATGAACTAAAATGACAGAAATTCATACAGGATTCTCACTGGGGAGGAAAGATAAGAGAGATTTGTAAAGTCACAAAAACCGTTTAGCCACATGAAAATGGTGAAATCATGATCATGAAAGCTTGGACAAACTTTTTCATAACTTATATTAAAATAAATTCAGAAGGGGTAAAAAAAAAAATTAGGGTGGAAATCCCAAGGCTCCCATAACCTGCATGAAACCATGGGCCTAAAACAAAGTAGAAAATATAATTATGTATGTTGTGCAATGATTATCCGCTTCATTGTCCAGGAGCACACTAAAGGATGTTAGGGTGGCCATGGGAAAAGCTATGAGTGAGGATAATTTTGGTAGAGCATGTTTTAGAATAATTCAGTAACTAGAAACCATTCCAACATGCACCCACACTTTCTCACAAAGAAATGAAAAATTTCAAGAGTACTATGGAACAAACAAACTGACGAGCCCTTGTCATAAAGATATAGCTAAAACTACCACAAAATATCACTATCATAATTCAGGCCACCCTTGCTCTTTATTTTCATTCATTAATTAATTCATACAGTAGCTATATTAGCTTAGAAAAAATTGTTCAGGAAACACAACTTCACCAGGAAAAAAAAAATGACCTGGGTGACCCCGTGCAGCTAAAATACTTAGAAACCCACTGACCCCTAGCCATAAAACTACTTACCCAGAAGCATAAGCCAGGGTAGACAGCGAAAGCTTCCTTCAAGTTCCCCAAGACACAGTAGCGTAGCCGTATTACAAATCAGTGGACTAGCGCCCAACAATAGTTAGGACGACCACTTCCAGTCGAGAGTTTACTTATATGGTAAAGCGTTTTTAACTTATTTAGCCTGGCGATACTTACCTACACGTAACTGGAAAAGGGTTTTCCATGAGACAATGCAGTATCTTTGCGAGGCTGCTGGGGAAGAAACAACCTTATTTTAACGGTCCAGCGTCTCGCGCAGCGAAGTACTTAGGGCCTGAGGGAGGTAGTTCACGATGCACAGAGCCGCCTATGTCTACCCAACAGTACATAGCCTAACAAATATTTAAGGTAGCTACATTTTCATCAATGCCGTTGGAGGGACATTATAAACTCAAGGTGGGGTCACTATCTAATTGTGTCTTTCTCTGGAAGGACCTGGGACCTGAGTGATCAAGTAAAAAACTACACCATTATAAAACTGTGCAGTGGTATGCACACTGGATATGCTGGCGCTTATGAGGGATTCTTCTTCAATTAATCATCAGCCATGTTATCCTTAATATAACAATTAGTTAAATGCATTTAATAGTTAACTAACAACATTTGGACCCTTCAGTAAACCATGAGCAAAACAAAGGTGTAAAAAAACAAACCTGTAAAACTACAGTAAAACGTGATACAATGTTTTACTTAAGGTTTCCTGTTAGTAAAACTAAGTATGTTTTACTAAATGAGTAAACTATGCAGTAAATATTTAGTGTAATAGTTTCCTCAATTTAGTAAAACAAGCACCTTCAAGCAGTGTAGTAAAGATTTTTTTTTAATGACTCCCAGTTTATTTGTGATCAAATGAATAAAATATACTTGGCACAGTACAACAGTAACGAGTATGAATATTTATGTTCTTCATCCAAAGCTCCATGTTATACCAGCTTGCCTTTATTGCTGCAATGGAAAGTAAAACAACAAATAAAACAAAACCAACAACAAATAATAATGGGAAATTATAAGTCAACAGGTTCATTATAAAATGTTGGTATGTAAAAAAAGTATTCCTGAAAGGGTGTTACCTATTATTCCTGATAAAAATACACTCCTTTTGGTATGATCATAGAGTGTTTCGCAGTGTGAGTGTAACAGCATGCCCTATGAGTGTAACAATACACCCCAATGCAAACAATTGTTTCAGTACACCCCACTTAGGGTGTAACTAAACACCCCGGTTTTTACAGTGTAGAGTACCTGATAGGTGCACGTTATATGAAGTGTACTCCTCCAGGATTAGCGATAGATAAAATGAAGTATCAGGAGGTCAACGACAGGTGCACGGTAAGGTGGAGTGTCGTAGTACAGTGCAGATACAAGGACAGGTGCACTGTAAGGTGGAGTGTCGTAGTACAGTGCAGATACTGGGCAACATTGCATGTTCTAGAGTACCTGATAGGTGCACGTTATATGAAGTGTACTTGTCCAGGATTAGCAATAGATAAAATGAAGTATAATGAGGTTGAGGACAGGTGCACGGTAAGGTGGAGTGTCGTAGTACAGTGCAGATACTGGGCAACATTGTATGTTCTAGAGTACCTGATAGGTGCACGTTATATGAAGTGTACTTGTCCAGGATTAATGATAGGTAAAATGAAGTATCAGGAGGTCAAGGACAGGTGCACGGTAAGGTGGAGTGTCGTAGTACAGTGCAGATACTGGGCAACATTGTATGTTCTAGAGTACCTGCCAGGTGCACGTTATATGAAGTGTACTTGTCCAGGATTAGCGATAGACAAAATGAAGTATCAGGAGGTCAAGGACAGGTGCACTGTAAGGTGGAGTGTCG
>WLWD01005346.1_pt1 | contig 13998 bp, 12 predicted proteins | sample 6712731 | NCBI WGS metagenome assembly WLWD01 (sample SAMN12718690, study PRJNA576275) | sponge metagenome | isolation source: marine sponge | host: Mycale hentscheli | place: New Zealand: South Island, Marlborough, Capsize Point | collected 2014-11-01
TCAACGCGCTAAATTTAGCACACACATTACTAATTTATACTAACAATAACAAGTTGCCTCTAGGAACTGAGATGTGGTTCAGAATACCATTTCCATATTGTTCCCTCCTCCTGTCTTACCGCGGTAATTGCTGCTCCCCTGCTATGAGCAGTTCTACGGCCGAGATCTCGTGCAAGTCCAGCAGGTCACTGAGTTCCAGTGCCTCCGCCACCAGGTCTTGAGGCAGGGAACTCGGTAAGGTGGGGTAATCCACGCCTCCCTCGTGGGCAGTCTGTAGCTTCACTCTCCATGTAGAACTCTTACTCTATAGTAAAAACATTAAACTACATGAACATTAGGCAAAGATAAAATAATATTATGCCTCACCATTGCCTAATACATTTCCTAAGATTCCCTTTCAGCTTCTGTATGAAACCCACACTCATGTTCAGATTTAGGTTTATGGGTTGAGTATGAAACCCAGACTCATGTTCAGATTTAGGTTTATGGGTTGAGTATGAAACCCAGACTCATGTTCAGATTTAGGTTTATGGGTTGAGTATGAAACCCAGACTCATGTTCAGACTTAGGTTTATGGGTTGAGTATGAAACCCAGACTCATGTTCAGATTTAGGTTTATGGGTTGAGTATGAAATCCAGACTCATGTTCAGATTTAGGTTTATGGGTTGAGTATGAAACCCAGACTCATGTTCAGATTTAGGTTTATGAGTTGAGTATGAAACCCAGACTCATGTTCAGATTTAGGTTTATGGGTTGAGTATGAAACCCCAGACTCATGTTCAGATTTAGGTTTATGGGTTGAGTATGAATTCTAGACTCATATTCAGACTTAGGTTTATGGGTTGAGTATGAAACCCAGACTCATGTTCAGACTTAGGTTTATGGGTTGAGTATGAAACCCAGACTCATGTTCAGACTTAGGTTTATGGGTTGAGTATGAAACCCAGACTCATGTTCAGATTTAGGTTTATGGGTTGAGTATGAAACCCAGACTCATGTTCAGATTTAGGTTTATGGGTTGAGTATGAAACCCAGACTCATGTTCAGATTTAGGTTTATGGGTTGAGTATGAAACCCAGACTCATGTTCAGATTTAGGTTTATGGGTTGAGTATGAAACCCAGACTCATGTTCAGATTTAGGTTTATGGGTTGAGTATGAAACCCAGACTCATGTTCAGATTTAGGTTTATGGGTTGAGTATGAACCCCACTAGCATGTCTCCACTAAATTTACAATTGAGGGACGAACCCCCCACCCATTGTCCACTCATGTTTCAGGATCATGTTGGAATTCGATTAGAGTTCACTCTGTGTTTATTAGCATCGCATAACTTATAATGTATCCTTGCTAATGGCTCGATACATCATAGATACTATCTCGATATTTGCTTTAATGACCCAGTCAGTGCAATCAGCTTGTCTAGACCTAACTCAGCTAACTCGGCATTCGTATACAGTATTGCATGTTCCCTAATAGGAATAAACCACTGCATAACAATAAGACTGCCATATTTCCCCCTCATTTTATAGAAAGTTATTGTCTGTGAGATCGAAACATTTTTTTAAATTTCAGAGCAAGGAGGGGGGGGGCTAAAATTTCCATGAAATTCATGGAAAGGTTGCAGCAAATGTCACCAAAGGTCATAATAATAATCAACTAATCAGGAGGGGGGAGAGGGAGGGAGGAGGGATATTAGCTGCATTGCTTCACTCCTGACCAATAGCACTCTAATAAAAAAATCTGAAATTACCTTTGGTGTAATTAATAGGACTTATTTCCGACCATTCATCAATATATCCATTAGTAGATACCTGACTGCATAACGTATGCTGCAGTGACACTCACTATAATTTTATCTAAATCAGCTGTTCCACAAACTAATCAATTCCTAGCTTGAGGTTAGCACCTCTGTATGCATTATTGTTTAACAGCTTCCTCTGAACTTACAGGATTCTTCAGAAGGTTTATAAAGTCTGGCTTGTGTTTCTTGAGTTGTGTGTCCAAATTATGATAGACATCTGGGTCTCTCCTGAGAATAGCAGCATTTACTACACTCAACAGCTCCTTAAATGGGGCCCAAACACCTCCTTCCATAGTTCTGCGGCAATTTAATTAATGCGCACCATCAACACCAGTAGCTCACTTCAGAGAAACTCGAAGAGACTCTTTAGAGAGTAGAGCATTAATGAAGAGAAGTTCAGCTGTTCAAAAGACTTTTTTCATTCACCAGCTGAATGGCCGATTCGACCCCTTTAACCTTTGACCTCTTTCCGCGAGCCCGCGAGTTGGTGCGGGTGCTGCGCGCCAGAAAAATTGAATTCTATTGGAGGATGCTGAAAATGAATTTGGCGCGTTCCAAATAAGAGCGGGAATTTGACTCAAGACTGGATTGATGGAGAAAGCCGGATTCTCCGCACGGGACCGGTAAAGTCTGGATTGAACTCTTGTACAGTTAAGGTTAGGGCTCGGAACTGGTAAGTAGCACTATTATATCGCTCACAATTTTATGTTGATGGCGTCGGTGTGGCCCTGGTTTGGTTAACTTGCCAATTTTTTGTAGGTGAATAAGATATGGACAGAACCCCTCTCAAATCACTTGGCAATATTCTGCCCAACTGTTTCACTACCAGTGGACAAAAGAAACTGACTACTGCTGTAAGCCTCAGTGGGCTTCAGCTGGCCAAACCTGAACTACTAGGCAGTGTTGTCAAGACAACATCAACACATGGTCCAGTGCCTTCACAGGGCCAAGAAAACACCAATGGGAAGAGATCAAGACATGGCTCAGAAACGGAGAGACCGAGTGGCTCTCCCAGTACTCCCATCAAACCTTCTGAACAGCCGGGCAGTAAACCAGGTAAGAGAGAGAGTAAGACAGAGAGACAGATATGTGTGAATGTATTGTGCACATGCCCAAAGGGTGACCTAAAATATATGGAGGATTTTTGGAGGGAAGTGTGGCAGATGGCCAACCACATACTCCAGCTGAAGAGTCCATGTGTGTGGCAACCAGTTGAGAGTGGCTTTACACACAAATACTATCTGGACCCCACAATCAAGCCAGGGAACTTGGCTTGAGCTACAACATGTGCTGGGAATCCAATTTAATCATTCCTGAGTCTATGTTTCTTAGTTCAAGCTTTCTTTTCAGCTACTGTATCTCTGGCAGCACAATATCACTTGGTTATGAAAATTGCTTTGTTTATCTGGTACAATACTTCCAATATCTGATATCTTCAAGGTGCTCTAATTTTGGGAGGAATAAGTATACCTTGTTGGTGAGAACTGAATACCTTTTTAACAAACAAATATTGTGACTTGTACTGTTTATAACAATCTCCAGTAGTTACTAATATTACTGTCTGTGATTGACCAGGCACTCCTCCATTGACTCCTCTGGCCAACCTGAAGGTACTGATAGCAGCAGCCAGCACTGCTCTGGAGAATGAGGAGCTGAGAGGAGAGGAAACTGCGGAGGAACGAGGAAAGCACAAGGAGGTGGCCAAAGATGAAGACGGAGGAGGGCGGAAGATGAAGAGTCTGGCCATTTTATGCAAAAGGTAAAGGGACAATGAAAGTATCAGCCCCGGCAGGTATAATTTTTTTATGTCTTCTGTCATAGCTTGGTTTTTGTGATGATCATTAGTGGTTTTAGACTTAGTGACTAAGTCAACCCTGTGGGAATTATAGTTTTGTTCAATTATGGTCCTGGAGTTTATTGAGGAAGTGGGTACTGGTTTCCAGTAGGTGATAATCACTGTGTTGGTACTCACAACTTATTTACAAGTTCATCTTCTTTTTATTATTATTATTTCTATCAAGCAATGAATATTGGCGCTGATGAATATTACTGTGGTGTTATCATTGGTTAGAGGAATAACATCCCGTGGTAATAACTGTTTAAATTAGCTGTTAGGTCATTGGCTTATTTCAAATCTAGATAAAGGAGATTAGCTAACCAAGTTTTCTAGTAGTTGTATGTAATGGGTAATGGTTGTAACTAAACTAAAAGAACTAAAACTTCATGGATTAAGTTCCTAAACATTATGCAGTATTTCATACAGGATTTTTTTTTCTGGGGGGGGGGGGAGGCACATGTTTGATTGACCACACCCAATTTTGCTGAAATCACACCCATTCAATTAAAAATCGTCTCAGGTCTAGAATTAGTGACACCAATCTTGGAAGACTAATGTGTATTGCAATGGAAGGACCTCAATTAACTGAAGTGAACTTTCACCAACTATTAGATATATACAAATAACAAACTCACAGAATACCATTATAAATCATAACCACAGAATACCATTAACCCTTTGCGTACGATCGTCACGAATTTGTGACCGCCGTCAGGGTTTCATACAGAATTTTCAGTGAAATTTTCCCAGAAGTTTATAATCTGGCCAAAATTTTACTAGCACTTCCAGTTGGAACAGCAACTGTCGAAAATCGTTTAGTCACATGAAGATGATAAAGACCAGGCTAAGGAATCGCTTGTCTTGACTCACTCACCTTATGAGTTGCCATTGAAGGCCCAGACTTAAGTGAAGTTAATTTTAATGAAATTCTGGACATTTTTAAAGAAAAAAATAGGCGTTAGACTGTAATTGGTATATTATTTTATTATAAAAGTTTGTGTAAAGAAATGAGTTTGGGTGGGGAGATCAGAGGTTTGGGGGGGGAGATCCCAGGGCTCCCCCCCCTGTATGAAACACTGGCCGTAACTTAACGCGTGCGTACGATGGTCACGAATCTGTGACACACCGGGTGCGTCAAGAGAATACGGCTGTCACGAATTTGTGACAAGCTCTTTCCCATTCTGTTATTAGTTACAGAGCGCTGCGCGCTAAAACTTTCAGTAGCTTACATAGTATACATTTTGCAATCTCTATTCTACAAAATAAGTCTTATAAAATAAGTATAACTTATATCAAGTGCACCAACTAAATAAAAAAAAAAAATTTCTACACTTTGTGTCTAGCTATTTTCAAATAGAACATCTACTAAGAAGTAAAGGCCTAAAGTAGCTAGAAATAAGCAAACTAAAACTAGAACTTACACGTGGGTGTGATTTCTCCTTTCATAAATATAAGCTAAAAAAATAGCTAACAAACGATGGCCTCCTCGATAATTCCAAATAAGTTTGTATTCAAAACAACTCTATAAACTATAAACTAACGAATTACCATAGCTAAAACGCTAGAGGCCGATTATTTGAGGCCTAACACAAAAGAAACACTCGCCCGTTTTCTTTTTCCACGTGTCGAACTCCACTGGTAAAACGCCGTCTCAGGCAACTAATTGGTTTTACGGCGTGCGCGTATTTAATTACATAATTGCTCGCCCGCGTTCATCCGCAAAGGGTTAAGTAGTAAATGTTATTAATTTATTTCATGAAATTCTGGGGGGGGGGGGGGGGGGGGGGGGGGTGGGGGGGGGGGGGGGGGGGGGGGGGGGGGTGATCCCAGGGCGCCCCTACCTCTGTATGAAACCCTGTTATGTAATCCTTTTGCTTAGCAGATCTGATGTTTTCAATATTGAGCTGACTAAATGTGCTTATCCATTCCATTGATGATTTGCTGTGTGTGTTCCAGGTTCCTCACTATCGCTGAGACAGAGATAGGGGTTGGGAATGACTTCAGTCTGGAGTCCATGTCCAAGAAGCTGGGGACCAACCGACGCAGGATCTACGACATCATCAACGTCCTGGAAGCTCTGGAGATGATCGTGAAGCAGTCTAAGAACTGGTATACATGGCTCGGACAGGGCAACCTCCTCATCACACTGGCCAAGATGAAGGTCAGTCTTTATAGTTAATACTGTAATTACTATTTCCTCTCTGTCTCTCCTGCATGTTCACGTGTGTGTGTGTTACCAGTTGAAATTACTCTCCATTTAAAGCTCCACATGCAGTTTTTAATCGGCTGATGTGTAGCAGAATTCTTGCCAACTTGACATGTGCTACTTTCGAATGTGTGGCCCTCATGTATCCCAGTGTTTAACTACAATTTGGAAGTTAAGATTGTGTGTGTGTGTGTGTGTGTAGGCCATGGCAGAAGATGATGTAGATTTCCGTGCCATCCTCAACAAAGAGAACGTGGCTGAATCTAGCAAGGAAGCCACGCCTACCAGCCACACCCTCCCCTCAGTCTCAGACAGCCTGGCATCCTCTCTCTCTCCCTCAGAGCTGTCGCCATCTCAGCCGTCAACATTTGTTGAGATCCCAGTGGTCCCGTGTGTGAATAGCGTTGAAGAGACAGAGTCTAAAGGTTGTGTGAACACAGCAGCTAGCAAATCCCAGGAGGAGCTGTTTGGTATGAGTGGGGCGGAGGAGATGGGCGGAGTCCTGAGTGGGGGACGCTGGGACAAGTCTCTCGGAGTCCTGTGCCAGAAGTTTGTGATGCTCTTTCTCGTTACTCCTGTGAGTTAGTTGACCACACCGGGATGTGTTGGGGTGTACTCCTTTCAACTCTGTAAATGTGGCGATGACAGAACGACACAAAATCCTGAAAACATGCACTCTGAACTCTTCACCTCTCCATTCCAAGTGTGAAAGAAGGGAATAGTGTTGTGCTCGACCAGTGAGAGATCATGTGAGCAGATGCCACTCATTAAGTGGCTGCTCTCAATTAGTAGCCCCACCCACACCCACCCACCTTGATGTGTGTCGATAATTGCTGCTCTGAAAAATGACTGCAACAAAACCATATGTCAGTGACCATAAATTGTAGCATAATTACATGATTCAGTATTCCATGTTAGTAATCGTCTTAACATCAACACTGCTCTTGACTTGTGGCCGCACTCGGCAGTGAATAATAGTCGTGTCATCTGATTGCATATTTGTAGGAGAATGAAGTAACTCTGGACTACGCTGGGAATGTGCTAATGCCGGACGACACTTCTTTCCCACCGATGCCTCTCACTAATCCCAAAAGTATGTGTTAGTGTTTGCTGCTTGTTTTTATTGGTGTCATGTGATGTTTGTTTGTTCTCTCAGCTAAAGTCCGTCGTCTCTATGACATAGCTAATGTCCTCACAACGCTGGGGCTGATTCGCAAGAAGACTTTCTTGGCCCCTAACCACCGCAAGATGCCTGGTTACTCATGGGCGGGGCCTGGGCTTGAGGAAATTAAGACCATATGTGAGTAGAGTTGTTGATGCTATTAGTGTGTCTAGCCTCAGTGCAGTTTTAGCTCTTAACACATTTTTATCTTTGTTTACTGTTTGTGTTTCATATTAAATAGTATAGCTTAGAGTGTATTATTTAACAATCTGACTGGTGTGATTGTTCTCACCTGCAGCGGTATTTCGCAAAAGTGAAACTAATCTTTACCCTTTCTACTCCAAGCGTCGAGGAGGAGCAGGAGGAACAGCCCTTACAAGGAAGCCCTCATTTGGCTCAGTAAGACCATTTCTTCATCAATACGAAGTCAAAGGAGAAACCAACATTAAAAAAAATGGCTGCAAGATTGAAGACAAATCTCCTGCTCAACCGAACTCTGCTCCCTCATCACCAGCTAAGTCCAAGGAATCTGGTTTCAAACGGAGTTTATCATTTGGGGCAGGAGTAGCCAAGAAACAAATGCCCAAAGTCCCCAATTCCCAGTCCTCTCCGTCTCTCGCTGGACTTATGGCAGCTCAGAAAGTGGCCACACCTACTCGAGCAGACCTATCAGTACATTCAACAACTGTGGCTACACCAGCTATATCTAGAGGGGACAAGTCTATGCCAGCAAGTGGAAAATGTGTTCTGGCAAGGCAGTGTGAGTTCTTATGTACTTGAACTAGTTTGTTTACAGAATGCTTATGGCAGTAAACAACTATATTGTGGTTAAAGTCCTAATTGATATGTTTGTGTTGTCCATGCAGTGCCCCAGCAACAGGTGGACTACTTGCAAGAGGTTGTGGAGTTTGAGGCAGAGTTACTGAGACACTCGCACAAATACCCTCACAATATCCTTTCATACTTATAGTTTGTTTGTTTGTTGTTGTTATTGTTTTGGGGGATGAGGGAGAGAGTTACAATATTACATTCAATTGCATTTCTGTTGTGTGATCCTTGACGACTATCCACTAGCTCCAATATTTCATGATTTTGTCATTCGCTTTCACAACACTCTTCGCCAGGCAGCCGTCATCAAGACGTCTGAACAAGCCTCCGCCTCTCAGCCCATTATTGGCATCAATGGTGTTAATCTGTCCACTTCTATGGCAACCACATATGCAGATATCATGTCACCTCCTAGTGGGCCAAGCAGTGGGAGGGCCACGCCTTCTTCTGAAAATATCCTACCCACCACTCCGATTCTAAACACTGTAAATCTTGATCACGCTTTCAACCCGAACTCTCTCCTTGTGACTTCTCCCACTTCCTACACTTTTATCCCCACCACTTCAGCGTCTTCTCCGTCATTTTTCCCTTTTTATCCTTCTTCTCTGTCTCCGGTTGCAATGATGGCGGCGTTAAGTCGGACCACTGGGGCTACTCCCACTGTTGTGCGGTCACTTGCTCCAAAGCCGTGTGCGGTTCAGGGGGACTCTGCCGTCTCCAGATCTGACGGATCATGCAATCCGGCTAAGAAAGCTAAACTGGACTCCTCCTAGGGAAATATTTTTTGAAAATATTTGGAACTGATTTTAACAGTCTAGAAACATTGGTATAAATTATTTGCTTATCATAACTCACTTTTTTGTGTTAGTATTGGCACTCTAATTTTTTTTGTTGTTCATCTTTTAGAGGAGGACGGAGTAGATGGTAGATCAGCCGAGTGCAAACAAGTGTATAGCTTTTTTGTTTTCTTCCTGGTTTACTCAATTATTATTCAGCATTATTATATTATTATATTGTAATTTTGCCAAATACAATTAAAACCTGATGGTTTCCACTCAGCAAAGTAATTCAGCTGTAGTTGATGATAGGGTAGACATTTTTTCTTCTAGTAGTACATTACTTTTGTAGGTCAGTGCACAAGTGGTTTGCTATTACATGTGCAATGTCCAGAAGTTATGTGTACATCACACATGCACCATCCCTACTAAATCAAGTTCTGCCATTCAACCACTGATATCCGTCACTAACATACTCATAAAGTCAGCAAACTTGGAGTGGTATTTAGCTAGTCATGCAGTCTATCACAACATTGTTATTCATTGCCTGACCAGACATGAGCCACAAAGTAGGGAAGTTTTTTGCTAATAATTATAAAGAACTTCAGCTAACATGGTGGCCTTGGTAATCTTGGCTATGATTGCTCCTGTTCTCTGTTATGGACAACAAGGTATGTGCTAGGAGTAGTTCGTTCTTTACTGAATTCAATTTTACATGGTACAGATTTGCCTTAACTAATTGGTATAGCTTCAGCTTAAGTTTTAAATTATTATTGCAAATAATATAAAAGTGGCATATGAAGTGACTAAATTGCTGCATATCATGACAATGAGTGTCATTCAGTATGTCTAGCTTATAGGTGATGTAGTGACACATCTAGCTTACTCAACAATAGCAGCAGTCATGACACATTCCTTGTTTATAAAACATGTCCTTCAGCTCCAACTTCAGTGACAGTTACTGGCACCACATCCACCAGTATCTCTGTAGAGTGGGCCCCAGTAAATGGAGCAGATAATGTGGGATACAGAGTGACATACACTACCAGTAACAGATCTTGTGAACCATTTAGAGCAGGTGAGGTAACTACGACAGGCGGAAGACAAACAGCAAGTGTTACTCTACACATGCTTCATGAATACACTTCATATGATATTCTTGTGTACGCTGTTGATGCCTTCGGACAGAGCAATGCCTCCCAAGTGGTCTCATCTAGGACAAAGCGTTCAGGTAAAGCATGAAGAATAAACATTCATACTCACACTGTTGGTTTTTGCAGAAAGATGCAAATATATTATGGATACATGATTTTGACAGAACAAACTTTTGAAATCTGGTAGATATGAAAGTGTTGAAATTTACCTTGAGGAAAGTGAATATTATTATAATTTTATCATAAACTACTAGTTCCAGTTCCACCAAGAATCACATCAGTTCTGAGCTATCCTCCATTCTCTAATGCCTCCCAGTACATGGTCAATATCACGTGGCTGCCCCTGAACTGTTCAGACATCAACGATGAAGCTATAATGGCCTACGATATAAAGTTCAGGTTTGAGGAATCTCCAAATCAAGTTGATGGGATAGTGCATGTTTTATCTCCAGCACAAAGTACTTGTGTCACAAATTCTCAGTTTCGGCCATGGAAGATTTACCATTTCCAAATTTCAGCCATCAATTCACTAGGAAGGAGCAACTTCAGTGCTGTGTATACCTTAGTCTTGTTGGGAGGTAATAACACACTTAGATTATAATTTATACCTTGAATTAGCTACTTACTATCGATTACAACCTCACTAGCCAAGCACACACACACACACACACACAGGTTGTTGCTGTTTTCCACCATAACTCATTCATCACTGTATTGTGTGCATTTAGTGCCAGAGGCTGTTACCAATGTATCAGTGACTCTGAGGTCTAGCCCAGGATGTGTGCATGTGCAATGGATTCCGTCAGATGACGTGAACACACAAGTCTTCCTCTCTGGCTATGAAGTTTCATTCGAGGGCACTGAATTGTTCACGATTGAAACCAGGAATACTGCAGTGGAGGTGGAGCTACCACTTTCTGGTGTACCCTACAAAGTGGGAGTGGTCACAGTTCTGGGACATTTGAAAGGAAAGCCAGTTTTTGCGAACACGCTCATAACACTTGGTAAGGGATTATCTGTTTCTCTCTACACATGTAAATTGACAACACCACAAACTGGCACGTACAGTGACACCTCATTGTAAAGGCCACTTGTGAGTGATGTTCTAAATAGGCAGGCAGTCTTGTATGTTTGACTAATAAAATTTCATTATGGTTAGCAATGCTCTGTTGAAGAAAATACGGACTATTGAAATGTCCAGTAATTAGAGAATTGTTTGAACAGTAAGAAGGATTCCAGATTTATTGGATAGTTCTGACAGACTAGAGACAAAAGTAGTTTCGTATATTTTGCTATTAGCCTATAATATGTTGTCATTTCTTACCAATTTAGCACCATCAACAATCAAGACAACATTCCCTCCTATCACATCAACTTTAAGAACTGCTGTCACTTTGCCCACCTTTCTGCCACCAGAAAGGCAAGGTTCTTCACTGGAGGCCATAGTAGGCGTCATCATCGGGATCCTCTTGTCCATCTTCGTCATCATTAGTATTACCATAATAGCTATTTGTGTGTATAGAAGAAAGTTTGTAAGTGTAGACAAGCAAACCTGAACTGAACTAAGTTAGTGCGTGAATTGAATTTGTATATAAAAGTGTTCTTAGTCGAATTTTATTATTTGATTTTCTTTGATAATATCAAAGAAAGTTGAGTTTTAGGAGAATAATGATAAATATGAAGTTCTGCACTGTCAAAGCAGTAACTAGACTTGTGCACAACACTCACATGACAATTCATTAGATCAAGGGACACTTAATGAAAGGATACCAGTTTGGACCCCCTTGTCCATTCCAGTGGCAAAACACTTAATTTATACCTCAAACAAACTACTGCTGAACTTCTGAAAAACTCCCAACAGAGATTCAAATTCTCGATACATAAGGCAAAAAATAATATATTAATGGATACATTTACCTGAACATATTAATTAATGAATTACAAAATTGTGTAACTAATTAAAGAAACAACACACAACAAAGTAGTTATAATAGCAGAAGTGAGATTTTAGTTGAAACTCCACTTTTGTTAATGCTACGCAACTTGTACGACCACTCTCCTGGTAGATTAGTCCAAGAAATGTCGGGAAGGATTTAAACCAAATAGAGTTGCTCTAATTTCAGGCATCATCTAAAATAACAAAAAATATAATAACGATACCACTAATCAGACGTCACTTTCAATTAGTGCCCTCTCCACTCACTTTACTCAGTATTAATACTCTCTAAAAATTAGCTGAAATTTAAACCACGAAGCTTTTCAATCTGATGATTCACATGTAAAAGAATTCTAAAATATACAAATTAGTTGTAGAGTAATAACAAACAATGTAAAGGGAAGGAAAGCTAGAATGATTGACAGATGTCCTTGACTACTGAACTAAGGAAACCAATGACAATTTATGCTTAGGTTATTTCTGCACAACCATCTCCCACTCTCCAAAAACAACAAAAAAAGAAACGTGAATTATAACAACCTCCCTCCGCCGATGGAGAGGGTGAACTAATTGGGCGAGGGAAACGAGACTCTCACTAATGAGTCTCAATTCAGATTTTGGTATATATTATATATAATATATATACATACATATATGGCAAAGTTCAAAGAGGTCAATGCATGTTCACCCCCAGGAGGCTACTTCAAAACATAAACATTAGCGCAGGTACAAGAAATTCAGAAGAAACGAAAAGACTTTGAATCATGCCAGGAAAAGAAAAAAAACAGGAAAAAGCTAAGAGAAAGAAGAGGAGAGATGTTTGCAGTAGCAGAGTTCATTTTCTATTCTATTAGTGGCAGTGGCAATTATTAATGCACTGTTAGTCATAGCTATACACCTTACAAACAGAATTGTACTTAATTGAAAATTTATTGTCCAATAGTCAAGTCATTTAGAGAAAGCAATATTTACTAGAGCTCTGGCACAACAGCATTTTCATAGAATCAATTTTTGAAAGGCGGGTAGAAACAGAATGCTTTGGTTTAGCGATCCTTACCCGTATCATTTGACGAAATTTAATTGTGTACCTTTGAAAAAACATAGTCCAATTGTCAAGTTATGAAGATAATACAATACAAGTCTTGTGCTCGTGTCAGTGAACACGAGTGTATCTAGGTATAAAAATGTTGTGTTACTAAAGAATAGCACAAATAAATCCTAAAAAATTAACTAACCAATCTATAGAATAATACCCGTGACACGTAGCTGATGAGCTAGATCGCGCAGACGCACAATACTCGTGAACTCGTGCTGAATTACCGGGTAAACCTAGAGCGCAAGGTGAAATGGTTAGCAACCAAACCCAGCACAAAAAATGGACAGTAGGCGGGAGTGACGCTTTTGTGAACTAGCGCTGAATTACAGAGTAAATCGAGAATGCAGTTGTAAAGAAGTAAGTGAAGGGTTTGGCTACGCTAGACTACTGGTAGGTGAATTCGTTTGAACCTAACCGGGCACAATGATAAATGGAAGAAGACAAGAGTGGCTGAGAAACAGGAGAGTGGGTAAAGTGTTGTCACAACCAGTAGACAGTGATTACTATTATTGTAACTAAAAGCGGGTGGAACAGATGAGGATAGGTGGCGTAGGTTTCAAAAAGGAAAGTTATAATGCGAAAGAGAAGGCAAAAAAGTGGTTAATTAGCCAGTGGAATCAACGAGGAAAGGCGGTGTAGTAAAAAGGAGAAAGTACAAAAGAAAAGGCAAAAAGGAATGATTAATATTGTACTAAAAATCTGGTGGAATCGAATCATCGAGTAAAGGCGGCATAAGTTTCAAAAGAAGGGTGAAAGTAGAAAAGAAGAAGTTAAAAAGTTTCACTTATCCTAAGTCCACAATCATGATAGAAGGACAGAAAGATTCAGAAGCAGGAGAGGTATACAAAAGGAGGAGAAAGGACCATTTGACTCAAGAAGGAAGAGATGGAAAAAAAAAAGAAACGAAACGTACAGAAACGAGATAGTTCAGGAAAAAAAAAGCAAGAGAGTGAACTGATGTACATGAATAACTCACCTGAGATGAAAGTAGAGAGAGTCTGCTGTCAAGAGTATTTGTAATAGTGATTTTGCCTTCATGAGCCAACAATACTACTCCTCCATAACTACAACAAAGAGTGTGTGAAGATTTAAACATGCACAATTACAAAATTTCCCTGGTGTGGCCCTGTGGCTTAGTTGGTTAAAGCGCCTGTCTAGTAAACAGGAGATCACCGGTTCAAATCCGGTCAGGGCCTTTTC
>WLWD01003842.1_pt1 | contig 13981 bp, 5 predicted proteins | sample 6712731 | NCBI WGS metagenome assembly WLWD01 (sample SAMN12718690, study PRJNA576275) | sponge metagenome | isolation source: marine sponge | host: Mycale hentscheli | place: New Zealand: South Island, Marlborough, Capsize Point | collected 2014-11-01
AAAGAAATTTTTCACCATAATTACATAGGAGGAAGTTACAAGTTTGTGCTATGTATGATTTCTGCTTTTTATTTTAAAAAAATATAAAAATTGCTAATTATGCTATCTACACTAAGAAAACTACACTCAAACTCCCCTTATCTGGACTTCCCAGTTCCGGGCACTCCCCTCTACTGGGCACCCCAATACTGCATTATAGGTGTGGTAAGGATCAGCTGGTCCATCAAGTATACAGTGTAGGTATGTACTGAGAGTTGTAAAATCAATTTACAGCTGCTGGTTTGAGTATAGGGTACAGTAAATTTACAGCAGCTGGTAGTGACCGGGAATCATCTTTTATTGGTAAAAAAAATGGCAGAGATACTGCTGCTAGGATGAGGCAAGAAACTCTAAAACAAACTAAGCTAACCAAATATTTTTCAAAAAAATAATTGTGTAACTTAAATACAAGTAGCTATTCCTGTAGCGGGGGTCTGCTCTATCAATTACAGAGAGCTTCCGCCACACCAGATCTAGTCTACCAGTCAACGTTCAACAATGGGTAAAGATAAAGTATTTATTTGAATCTAAAGAATCAATGTGTAGCCATTCCAACAATCGTTAGACTGAACTACCTTACAAAAATCACTGGCATATCTGCACAAATCTAGCTAATGGAATGTTGTCACAACAAATAATTGAATAGTTCATGGTCCATGAATTCCACATTGAAACCATCACGATCCATTAGGGTTGCTGTCTGGCTTGTCTGGGATGTCATCCTGGATCTCTAGGGGGCAGTCCCTGACAATTCCTCAAAGTATAATTATAAAATAATTTTTTACAATACCTACATATGTAGAGTATTAAAATACAAGTGCTAATTTAATTGTTCTCAGATACGGATATTTCTGAGTTACGGGCAGTTCCCGGTCACTAGCTGCCCGTATTAGGGGAGATTGAGTGTAATTTTTTTTACTATGACTAGTAAATTATGCTTGTTTATACATGTGTAATTATTATATAAATTGGTTGAATTTTTTGTTCATCCCACAGGTGATAACGATCATAATACTGAGAATTCCATCCATCAAGCTGAAATTGTTGGATTGAAATCAGAAATTGAGTTAAAAATTAAGGAAAATAGTGATCTCTCAGCCAGCCCGCCAGAAAAACTATCTAGAATTCAACAACTTTCCAAGGAACTGGAACAGCACAAACAAGCTTTGAAAAGGAAAGAAAAAGAATTTGAAGAATTGCAAGCCTCACATGACAAGCTCACTACAGAGCTCAAGAAGTATGAAGATCTTCATGATGAGTCCTGGCTAAATGAATCTGTCCCATCATGGCAAGTTGAACGAGCAGTTGTTAAAAATATTTCACAGCAGTATCTAGGAGTTGGTGCATGGGGTATTGTAAACTCAGGAGAGTACAGAGGCCAGAAAGTGGCTATCAAACACACCCACAAAGAACTGCTACATGGTAAAGGCATTGTTGAAATGATCAAGAGAGAAATCAGTATCTCTGCTCGAATCCAGCATCCAAACTTGGTAAGAATGATTGGAGCAGTGTTTGACAGTGGCGTTGAGGCCAAGAGAGATGTTCCCATTATTCTATTTGAGTTGATGGACATGAATTTGCGAACTGGATATGAAGAAGAGAAGTTCACTCGCACTACTATGGTCTCCATCTTTAATGATGTAGCATATGCTCTCCACTACTTGCATGAGCAGGTCACTCCCATCATTCATCGAGACGTCAGTGCACCCAATGTGCTGCTACAGCGACTTCCTAATCACATGTTCAGAGCCAAAGTATCAGACTTCGGGTCTGCCAACTTGGCAAGTCAGAGTAGAACAGCTGGTGCAGGAGCCATCATTTACACAGCTCCTGAAATGTTTCCTCAAGAGGATATTTCAGTCGCTCCTCCAAAGCAGACAGTGAAAGTTGATGTTTACAGTTACGGCATAGTCTTACTGGAAGTTGTGTGTAGGGAAATGCCAGTCATAGAAAAACGTCACGCATTATTGCAGCAATGTGAATCTGAATGGAAGGAAATATATGCTATTATTAGACAATGTACTAGGCCAAAACCTGAAAATCGTCCCACAATGAGGGAAACGTTGCAATTGATTGTAGAGATAAAATTTGAATAGCACGTAGTACCTTCTTCTGTATTGTTTTGAGAAACTTTGGTTATACAATTATTTTTAATAGCTATCTAGATTTTTTACATTTTGGATTGTGATAAAAACTTGAATCATTATTTAGTTCTATTCTTAATTTATCCAATATTTTGTTATCATCAGTGTGTTGATGATGTAGAACATGTGAAATGAAGCATGGGCTTGGTATTTAGTACACAATTTGTATAAAATGGCCATATAAATTTTTTCCTAAAATTTGCTACAGAAGACATAGTCTGGCATTGTATTAAACCCACACAACTTTACAAGGTTGTAGTTTGAATGAATATCATTAATTTTATGTGATGTCATTTGGAGTGTATGGTTGATAGCTACTAACATTTTTACTACAAATTTGATTATCTTACACTTGCATTACTGATAAACATCACTCTAGCTTGCACAAATGGATGTATACTAGGTGCTAACTTTAGAAAATGTAATTAAGGATTCAATAAACTATACACTGTTAAAAATGGGGTGTATGGGAATCCCATTTTGGGGTGTCCAGGTAACACTGGCTGTACTACTCCGCATGGGGTGTTTCCATTTCACCTAGAGAAAGTGTTCAGTTACACCTGTACACCCTTCATTATACCAAATGGGGTGTTGTGATACGCCCATGTCCAAGTTCTATTACACCCCTATTAGGGCTCATAATGCACCAATATGGTGTTATTGATACTCTACCAATGGGGTGTTGTGATACTCCCTTAAACTAGCTACTACAACACTCCAAATGGTGTTCTACAATACTCACTTTATAGCCATATATTTTGGTGTGTAAAATGTATTCCAGTAATCAGCAAATGCAATAAATATTAGTCCGTGATGTGACATTGTATCTGTGTGATAGGTGAAGAATTAACTGTTCATGAATGAATGAAGATGCTCAGGACTTCTTCATACAGCCAGGATGATTAGAACTGTTTATCACTCATGTCAGCTGTGATCTACAAACAGCAACAATAAACAAAAAACAACAAAACATAATGGTAATTGACTTAGGATATTCCATATTCTTTCCCAAATCTCAGCATGTCATACTTTTTTCAAAAGTAAATTTAAATAAAACATATATTGTACTTGTTTGAAAATGACGACAACAACAATAGTAATGTTTAGAAGACTATAAGGACCCAACTTCGTTTATTATTCCATGGACATAATTTGACACTCAAGTCATGTCCCACACTTTCTCTTGAAGTCTTTATGAAGTTCATCCACACTTTCATTTAACCTATTAGTATCATATAAACACTATATGATTGGAAACATTCTACTAAGTGTCTTTTGTATTGATACCCACTTGTGTACAAACTGACTGTTCAGTTCCCTACCAGTCTTACTGCACACTTCATGTAATACAGTCGAACCTCTCTACAACGGGACTCCGAAAAGCGGTCAGACTCTCAACGACGGTCATTCCGCTGGGAACGGAGCTCCATCCGCATGTCTGTAATAGATTTTAAACTCTGAGAAACGGTTGACTCCCAACTCCGAACAACGGTCATATTACCGGACCCCACAGTGAAATTGCAATACAAAATTATCTCCCACAACGGCCAGTTAGCCACACCCATGCATAGCTTGCACAACAATTTAGTCATTTTAAACTCGAATATAGAGCAAGTCAGAATTACAAATGTCCAGCAGCAATCAGATCATTTACCAGCTCCCTCATTTTATTGATATAGGCTGGAGGGCCGTATAGGCGGTAGATGCACGGCACTTCCAGACCGTAACCAGCGCCTCTGTTCACTTTGTCCCCTCGTATCACGGCAAATGCTTTGTTGACGTCTCTTCTCAAAAACTGGAAAAGCCGTGGAGCCAGGTTTTGTGGTACATGACCTACAATAGTAGTCTCCTTCAAAATAGCCACTGCTTTCTTATCTTTGGCATTTGCAGGCTCTGGCTTTACCAATAGTGATTCCCCTACCATAGGTACCCATACATCAGTATATGCGTGGTAGCCCCTAATGTAAGAGTCTATTTCCAGTACTTGAAGTTCAGTAGCAGTAACGACCTGGCTAGCCATAGTTATGACGGACACACCTCCTTTGTGGTGGGCTTTACCTGAGGTCCCCGCGTTGTAGCATTAGCATGGCTTCATTGCCGGTTGTGAAGCAGAAGAGGAATTATCTACCACTAAAGAAGAAAGTTGAGGTTATCAAGGCAATTGAGAAGGATCATGGGCTTAGTCATCGTGCTTTAGCAGAAAGGTTTGAATGTGGCAGGACTCAGGTAGCTCAAATAATAAAAAATAAGGAGTCCATTATGGCAATGTTCAGTGCTAATGCCTCAGGAAGCAAAATTCATTCTTTTAAAGTGTCACGTGTGTGTGAATTTGAGGAGGTAAATAAAGCCTTATACGAATGGTATCTGCTTGCTTGTTCCAAAAATATTTACCCTGGTGGTCCCCAGCTTATCGAAAAGGCCAAAGTAATTGCTGAGCAATTGGGCATAGAAAATTTCAAGGGATCCAATGGCTGGTTAGGGAAATGGAAGGCTAGGTACAATGTTAAACGGTTTAAGATTTGTGGGGAGTCTGGAGATGTACAGGGAGCAACTGTAGATTCTTGGAAAGAAAGGTTACCAGAGCTAATAGGGTGCTACACAAAAGAAAATGTTTGGAACATGGACGAGACTGGGGTGTTTTGGCGTGCTTTACCTGATAGTGGCTTTGGACAGAAGGGGAAGGAGTGCAAAGGAGGCAAAAGAAGTAAGCAGAGAATTACAGTGGCTTTTTTTGTTAATGCAGCAGGGGGTAAGGAAAAGCCAATTGTCATATGGACTTCAGCAAATCCTAGATGCTTAAAGCGGTTTGACAAAAGTGTCTTGCCTGTTAATTATTATGATCAAAAAAAAGCATGGATGACGGGAGATATAATGGAATCAGTTCTAACTAAGTTAAATAGCAGGTTGGTTCATAGGCAACGTTCCATTTTATTATTGATGGACAATGCTAAATGCCACCCTAGCAATCTGGAATCAAAACTTACTAACATTAAAATAATATTCTTGCCTGCTAATACAACTTCAAAATTGCAACCTCTCGACCTTGGCATTATTCAAAATTTTAATGTACATTACAAACATTTTTTGTTACGGTATGTACTAACAAAAATTGATGAATGCCAAAGTGCATTTGAAGTGGCTAAGTCCATTGACATTCTAATAGCTATTCGATGGGTTGCCCAGGCATGGGCCATGGTGACAGGTGAGACCATAGCCAAGTGTTTTAAGAAAGCAGGTGTCCTTAACTCTGAGTTGGAGATTGTTTCTTGTAGCATAGAGGATGACCCATTTGCAGAAGCCGACCTTGTCAGCTTAATGAAGGATGTGGTACCCAACTGCTGTAGTCCAGAGGAATATGTCAATGGAGAAGATTCCTTACCTATTTGCAACGATTTGGATAGCTTGACGTGGGAAGAAGACTTCATGCATCAGCTCCTGCAAGAAGATCGGAGTGAAGAAAGCGATGAAGGTGAGGAAGAGGATACAGCGCAGTTGACAGTTTCAAGGGTGAAAACTTATAAGGACGCTATAGTAGCTTTAGAAGATGTACAGACTTTTCTGGACAGTCGAGGCCACCTTGAAGATTCAGCTAAACTCGGTATAGCTTTAGACTCACTGGCTACATTGCACATCGCATCAATGAAACAGAAGACATTGTATGACTTCTTTTGCAAAGAACAATGACATTGAAACATTTTTGTTCATCATTTCATATACCACTCTTTATAAACATAATTAGTTGTTGCAATTTTTAAAATAAAAGGAAAAGCTCCAAATATTACATGATTTCATATGCAAGAACAATGACATTGAAACTTTTGTTCATCATTTTCATATACCATTCATTTAATATATAATTAGTTTATGAAATTTTGAAGAAAAAAAGAAAAACTCCGAAATAAGGTCAAACTTTCTACAAAGGCCAACACGCTTGTCCCCATGCTTGGCTGTTGTAGAGAGGTTCGACTGTAGTTAAGAACAAACTAAAATATTTCTCTCTCCTCCCCACCATACACTCACACTATGACAATCAAATAATTTTCAAATATAGCTTAAGCAAGGATCCTTTACCAATATGAAGTGCCCATGATACAGACCTTTATGAAGTGCCTGTGACCCTTTACCAACATGAAGTGTCTATAACACAGACCTTTATAAAGTGCCTGTGACCCTTTACCAATACAAACATGATACAGACCTTTATGAAGTGCCTGTGACCCTTTACCACATGAAGTATCTATAATACAGACCTTTATGAAGTGCCTGTGACCCTTTACCAACATGAAGTGTCTATAACACAGACCTTTATAAAGTGCCTGTGACCGTTTACCAATACAAACATGATACAGACCTTTATGAAGTGCCTGTGACCCTATACCAACATGAAGTATCTATAATACAGACCTTTATAAAGTGCCTGTGACCCTTTACCAATACAAAGTGCCCATGCTACAGACCTTAAAGATGGCCCTGTGACCCTTTACCTACATGAAATGTCTATGATACAGATCTTTCCAAGGTCCTACAGGATCAGAAATTGTTTACCTAAGTGCCTATAATACAAACCTTTTTAAAAATAGTCCAAGTCTATAAAGTGTATATAACACAGACTTTACCAAGTGGAATCAGAAAACTTTATTAAGTAAAGGTTCACTGAAGCCATTTTATAGGGACCTTCAGTGGGATCAGAAACAGAACTGTATACAAGTGCTATATGATTGTATAGGCTGCCTGTGACCCTTTACCAACATGAAGTGTCTATAATAGACCTTTATAAAGTGCCTGTGACCCTTTACCAATACAAAGTGCCCATAATACAGGCCTTTATGAAGTGCCTGTGACCCTTTACCAACACGAAGTGTCTATAATACAGACCTTTATAGAGTGCCTGTGACCCTTTACCAATACAAAGTGCCCATGCTACAGACCTTAAAGATGTCCCTGTGACCCTTTACCTACATGAAATGTCTACGATACAGATCTTTCCAAGGTCCCACAGGATCAGAAATTGTTTACCTAAGTGCCTATAATACAAACCTTTAGTCTATAAAGTGTATATAACACAGACTTTACCAAGTGGAATCAGAAAACTTTATTAAGTAAAGGTTCACTGAAGTCATTTTATAGGGATCTTTAGTGGGATCAGAAACAGAACTGTATACAAGTGCTATATGATAGTATAGCTGCCAATTGCTGCCTACACGGTCTATCAAGCCGCTTATTTCATTCAATCAATCAAACTATAGCTTACAACAAATTACTGCTGTTAATCTAGCTCCACAATTATAGAATTTACGCTAAATTGGATAGCCGTAAAAGTTACTAGAATTTTGCCCCTACCCCACTGTGGGCCTGCCCACATGAGATCTTTATCAATGTTAAGTTTTGTAGTCAGAAGTATTTTTGTTGAGTTTAATGGTCATGTGCAGTAGGTAGCGGTAGCGTGTGTATGTGTGTTAGCAAGGATTGTACGATCACAAGACCAGAACATTGCAGCATTTTGTGTGAACAGTAGGCGGGAGTTTGTGTTAGTATTTAAGTTGTGTGTCTCGTGGTTCGAGTTAGTTCTATGTCATCTCAATTCGCTGTGTCGTTATCCTGTGTTTAAAGTAATTTAATCCTACCTAAAACCTATTCCTTCGGGCGGGTATGGTTCGCCGGGTAGTCAGCAGGAGGCATACACTCTGGTGGCAGCAACTACTTTGCTGTCTCCAGGTGCGAGCGAGAGAAGGGAGCGAGTAATCCAGACCTAATCGAGCCCACACCCACATCATTCTAATTTAATACAGATAATAACGTTATCAATAATATATGGCAATTTAAAAATAGTAATGTTTAGGTAAGCACTCCCTATGAATCTTCTAGAACACATCTGCTCGGTAAGGAATGTCTTGTCACAACAACGTAAATCAGATATATGGTAAAGGGTTCCTGATCTAAACAGGTACTTAAACCTGGTCAACCAAATAAATGGTAAAGGGTGTGTTGTCACAATAAGGTAACACAAGTACTTGGTAAAGGGTTCCCGATCCTACATCAACCAATTTCATGGTAAAGGGTGCCTTGAATATTTAGTAAAGAATTCCTAAAACCTTGGAAAATATTGAGGTTGTGTCACAGGCATTTGGTCAACCATAAAGTATGTCAAATACAGTAACCCAGTCTAGAACTTGGTAAAGGGTCCCTAATTCCAATTAACAGGCCCATTCACCAGGACTCACATTTAGTCAGCAATCACACGTTAGGTATCTGACAAGCATAAAGTATTTAAACAGTTATTGTTGGAGTGAGAGAGTTGACAGTCCTGTGGTAGGCACTATTAAAGGTGTATCATAGTTACTAGGCTAATCCTACATATATCACAAGGAGTCTAGCCATCATGGTATTTGGTAAAGGTCACCAATCCTAAAAGAGGTGACATTTCAATATATTGGTATAGGGTGTCTTGTCAATAGACATGTTATACTAACGAACTCTCAATTTTTTGTGCCACATGATGCACAGTTTTCCAACCAATGGTCACTAATGAATATTAGCCTCTCCACTCTAACATTATAAGTGATCATCATGCAACCTTTGTGCATTCTCTTATAATTCAAATATCAGCTACAAAATCCAAGCACAAAGTGTGTGGAGGTACTCTGCTAACTAGAAAAACGGAATCTCACCGTTAATATAGAAGTGCAGCATGTATCTGCCATTACTAGAATCATTTGGGGGCTATTCCACAGTGTCAGCTGTCCAGTGGAGGTGCACTGTAGAGGAGTAAAGTCAGACCTATTCAGACTTCTATATTCATAAGCTCCAGTGTCCTCTTAGCTCCATCAATGCTGCAGATAGCACGGTGGAACTCCCAACAGCCTGAAAATAGAGATGGGAAAAAAAAGTTAATGAAAGTAACCTCAAGATGTGTTAGACTCCCGATTCTAAATATAGCCCAAACATGTGCTTGCATGCATAAAAGGTCATCAAACACTCCTGACTTGAGTAAATATGAATGTGTGCTAAAATCACAATAGTAACTCCTTATCAATGTCTCAGTACTCACATTGCCCCATGTTATGCCAAGCAATACAATCTGTGTCTGCAGCTCTATCCCTGTTTGTCAGCAGTGAATCTATAAAAATACACAATATTTAACCCTTGACTGAGGTTAGGGTTTTATAGTCAGTTGCCTGATCACTACGTGCAAGTTCCAGATAAAATATGCATTCACAATTTAGAAGTAGCTAGCTACTGTCTACTACTATATAATGACTGCCAAAAATTTGAACCAACATCGCAGCAGATTTATTCAGCATATATTCTGGGGGCTGCATCTATGATGCTTTACTGCTGCAAGATACTAATACAATTTTCAATTTTCAAAACTGGTCATTAAAAAGTTGTAGTTATCCTAAGTCAAACTCAAACATTATACAAATAGCGCACACCACAAATTACGATCACACTAGTTCACCCACACTAAATCACTACCACTTACTTCATCTCAATCACATCTATCTTGGTCTTGGGGGGCTCCGTCTAGCCTGACCTTCACCATCTACCTCCTACAACTCACACCACCGCGCACAAAATACGCGAAAACTGGAGAATTTATACCATCACGCATCACGGCCAATGATTGGTAAAGGGTCTTTACTACCAGCTGGGGAGAAAAGGGCGTGGCTGCACTACGAGGAGTAAAAGAAACGTTGCAAACTTATACATGAGACATCGGAGGAAAACCGCTCACCTGGAAGCATCATTTACAATTTTTAGGTAGGTTTTGTCTCAGGTGATTTATACAGGGGTGGGGGGTTGAGGTAGGGGGGGGGGGGATTTTGTAGAGTTAATTTAGCCAAATGATAATATTGAAGTCAGACAGATGGAAACAGGACAAACTATTATGAATTATGCACCTCAACTTTATAAAGAAGTATTTGACATTTTAAACGAACTAACAGTACAGTAAGGCTTTGGTTTTTCATATATCTTTTTAATTTTTTTCTTAAAATGTTTTGTCAGGGAAAAAGTATGGAGGGTGAACGAAATGGGATGGGGGTGGGGGGAGGGAACCCCAGCATTGCCATAGTGTCTATGAAACCCTGCCTTTACCTACCCCTATGCTGGGAAATGTATGATATAATTAGAACATAGTTCTGATTCAAATCTCCTCTCTCTTCCTCCCAATAACGTCCACTGCTTACTTGCAGTCTTGTAGAACTTGGTAGTAACCACTGAGGAGTGGCTGTGAACTTAAGCAGAGAAAGTGGCTAAAGATTAAGATAGTGGGAAGGGTTGAAAGAATTGCATCTATAACTAATTTTTGGGCTTGTAAGTGGTAGAGATAATACTACCAACAGGGTAAGGAAAAGGTTTTGAATGCTTACACTGAGTCTCCATAGATGATTGGCATTTTCCTGAATTCTAAAAGCAATATCTAAATACAGCAGTAATGTGCTTTTAGCCAAAAACCCAAGTGTGATACTTTTATGTTCAGTTAGATTTTAATTATGGAGCATCCTGGTAAAGGACTAATTACATTCCTTTTGAATACTAATACCACCAGACCCCTTCCCAGTATAGCAGCGGGTAAAGAGTTTTCTAGGTGAGCTAAAGCCTTGATACGGCCGCACAAAGTTACTAGTTTCTCATGCAACCATCACTGAAGAAAAAAAAAATTTCATGGTCGTTGATAATGGTCCTGATGTCCATTTCATCTCCATGGGTTAGTACTACTCTCACAACCCTCTGGCTACACAAGTTTTATTGGAGAACAGCTATATCAGACGTAACATTAGCATAGCTATTTGAAGCACATGAGCATAAACTGATATCACCTTGACCCAACAACAGCTCCACTGTGAATAGCTTTTGTCCATCTATTGCGCATTTGTAATAAATTCAAAATGCAATATTTTTTTAGTTCTGTCACTTTTGGTTAAGGAGAAGGCTGGGTCGGTGGCTTGGAAAATGTGAATGGGAAACTAGTGCTAGTTATCCTGCATTGAACCCACTTACTTGTGTGTGTGTGTGTCCCTGCTCTCTGACCCTTTACCTGCAATAGATGTAGTCGGTCATTTAGAAAGGGGCCAAGATATAGCTAGACACAGATGTGCTACAACAAGACCAAGAAAATGATATGTAACTGTCAATCTGTTAGCAGAGGAGCATCACCCTTTGAGGGTGGCAAGGTTCAAGGTGTGTGTGTGTGTGTGTGTGGTTGTGTCCTTGGCTCAGGGCCGAGTTCAAGCCCCACTCTGGCAATTTTCCATTTGGTTTTCCATATGCCTCCCACCAGTCCACCCATCTGTGATTGGGTACCTGGCATTTGCTGGGGTGCAAATTCAAGGCCTTTATCATGAAACAGCAATGGTCCAGGTGGGTCTTTGGGTGGCCACATGAGGAAAGGCCTATTCTCCTGCGAGTTCCTAGCCTGGCTCCAGGAGCTTTGCTTACATGGCTCACAATGCCTGCTTAGTGCACAGGCATCCTGGGTCTGCCAGGTGTGCATGACCGCTTAGCGGCAGCAAGAGATTTACAAATTTGTATTTGGATGTGTGTGCATGTTCTTAGATGGACACTAATTGGTGGAGTTGAGGAACTATGAGCACGTGTTGGGGGATGTACTATGCTAGATGTTTGAACACAGCCATGTGAAGCACCACTGTCTTGTTCATAAGAGCTACAGGTATGTAACTGGGATATATGTTTTTGTTGCATTTTATTAATGTTTTCTCTTTTTGTCAGGCTGTAACGATTACAATGAAGTGATTTCAAGAAGTAAATGAAGACTATCTCTAAGTACAAGTGACGTTTGTACGACATGTCTATCGAACATTACGTCTTTGTTTTTTTCTTTTTGTGATTATTTTGCTGTTGATTATCTTTTGTTGGATTGTGATTATTGCATGTCTGTATTAAATGAATTGAAAAAATAAAGGAAGTCATATGATCAGCTGGTAGTGTTGAACCTAATAGTCCTGTCTGCTTATTATTTTGCTGCAAATGGACGTTTATCAGGGATACGGAGGGCGATAGCAACAGAATGCACCTCATTACTGGGGACAGGTGATTGTGATATTTTGATCAATGACATGCAATCACAGCAGTGTTGTTCTTAGTTATTCTAAACAATGCTTACACACTGGCTATGCTACATGCATGTATGCATACAGATCAAACCATCTCAATTCAGATTCATAGACCAGTGTCTAGTGCACTCTACCCGTAGTTTTTAGATACACAAGTCAGTTTGGCCCAGATCACAGGTGGAGGCCTTGGTCGCTATGCAACTGGTCCTGCAGAGGTGTACAGATGGTGCAGGTCACAGGTGGAGGCCTTGGTCGCTGAGCAATTAGTGTCATGCTGCAGGGTGTGCAATGGATCCCCAGATAATCAGTAATGCATGCATATTTAATATGCATGCATAATAATATATCATGCATATTAAAATATGGCGGCGAAATCCAAGACCTTGGGAGTTAAACGTGTCCTTACATTGTAGAACATGTTCTTCCTTTATATCACACTAAGAATACTTATTACATGGTGACCATGGGCTCCTCCTACGTAAGGTGGAGCCATAGCATGATCCCAAGCAAGTATCAATTTAATTGCACAGCAACTGCAGTCTCTCTATATACCATTTTTCTTGTGTCTGAACTGATTGTTATGCAATTTGTATTTAGATATGTGCCATAGGTTAAAAAATAGGTGGAGGTTGTGGTCCTGTGCAATGTTAGTGTCACCATGAGCGATGCGATAGGTCAGATATATGTGAAAGTCATGGGAACTATGAAATTAATATAGTGAGATGTACCACTGACAAACGTAGACTGCCATGGTGCCGTGCAGTTAGTACAATGATGAGGTTTATGTAGTTAGCACCCACCACACTGAATGCATAGCAACTGCATGGCCTTCCTACCTATGGTATATTATATACCTTACAGCACGACTTTGTGTACACGTATCTCAGGATATGGAATGTGTGCAATTGGATCTAATGCATCTATAAGTAGAGGCCATAGTCGCAATAGCATTCCCTCAATGTGTAACGGGTTCTGTTCTGATATTCTTTACTCCGATTTTACACTTGCCAAGTTAGTATACTCATGTTTGCTTGCTGCTTTTTACTTATTTAAACAAAACTGAATAAAACTAATAATATACATCAATTTTAGTAACAGGTCCTCAATCACACCACAACAGAACCAAGCAAGCTTATTGCTAACATACACCCATTTTAAACTTTGATTTTCTGCAAATAATTGTAGCATGTCACGCTACCAAGTCTACTAGATCATATGAGTGTGAATGAAACGAAATCAGTGAAATGACAACTAGTACAGCTAGTTTGTAATTCAGTCTCATAGAAGATGTATACAGTAGAGTGACTGCAGAGAACCCCAAGGCTCCCAGAGAACAGCTCATGGAAAACGATCTCTGAATGGTAAACATATGACATTCCCAGCAGTCCGGATGACCAGATCCATTGGTAAATTATACTCCATCACAAGCGAAGGCCAACTTGGATTATTACCTACATATAATAATAATAATAACAGCGGTAGTAGTAGTAATACTAATAATATTATTATTAATAATAATTAACAACAACAGCAATGTATAACTAAAAAAAAAAAAAAACATGACTGATGAGGATAAAAATAATGAAATTGGAGTAGTAATACTATAGCCGAGTCATTCAAAAAATAAACAAATGTGTGGCATTCAATTGAAATACAACAGCAGTGACAGGCTGACAGATTGACTGACTGACTGATGACAGATTGACTGACAACACACTGACT
>WLWD01005493.1_pt1 | contig 13981 bp, 6 predicted proteins | sample 6712731 | NCBI WGS metagenome assembly WLWD01 (sample SAMN12718690, study PRJNA576275) | sponge metagenome | isolation source: marine sponge | host: Mycale hentscheli | place: New Zealand: South Island, Marlborough, Capsize Point | collected 2014-11-01
GGATGCAGCATTATAGAGGGGGGGGGGGGCCGAAAGTTAAGTGGAAACTTGACCACACCCATTTTATCACACCCACTAATTTTTTTTTTTTGGTTTCTTTCTGAATATTTCAATTTGTTACATACACGAAAAAAATTACACTCACTGACAACAATAAGGAATTAGTCTAGAATTTGTTGAAGTAAGTTATATAGTCAAAATACTATCCGTCTTGGATGGCGACGGGAGAATTCATCCACCACTTCCTCTTAAGTAATTTCAATGTCACGGTGGTAATATAGCATTGCCAATCCATTAAGACGGTCTTGTCCCATACTACTTCTCAGTGAAGTCTTGATCAATTTGAGCATGCTGATGGAACGTTCACATTCACAGCTTGTAACTGGCAATGTGCCCATTATACATAAAAGAGTGTGAATATTGGGAAAGCAATCACAATCTGCATGTACTAGGCTTTTCTCTGGAGTACAAAGGCTTACAGCTAATTCAGAGTCAGCTTTCCATTTGTGCTGCCACAGGTCGAGCTCTGAATTGGATCTTTAGACTGAACTCTCTTTGACATTTTCACATTACAAACTGGCAATCTTGCTATCATAAGGCATAGTAGAATGCCAGCACCAGCATGGGTAAGTGGTCATGGTGTAAACGAAGAACACTAACCACAGAAAGAAGTATTAAATGCTGGCTGTATTACATGTTTGTGCCTTGTGTGTTTCACATGTCGCTGTGTGTGATGTGTGTGTAAAGGAGGGGGGGGGGGGCCAGGGCCCCCTGGGCCCCCCCACTGGATCCGCCCCTGCTTGGTCAGTAATCGGGTGGTCAGTAAATGAGACCTACCCATGTGACAGGCCCTTCTGTCGGTAAAGGGTCCGGCTTGCGAGACTATGAAAAGATATTAAAGACGCCGTGGCGCTGTCGGTGCCGTCAGGGATGCCAACAGTATATTATATACTAGGGAGCCTCTTATTTGGTTTGACTTTACTTGAGTTTACTAATAGCCGGTCTTCCTATAATTATCCTAGAGGTAAGATTCACAAATCTTGGGGTGGCATCAAGGTAAATCGGCCCCCTAATCTGGATAAACCCTTCCTCTGGCAAACAGTTTCATGTATTTTGTCATTATTGAAAATTCTCATTGTAAATTAAAGTTATAGGATTGGAATCCAACCAAATAGTTGATTTATGATTGATGGATTTATAAACATTTTACAGTTGTACTCTCTTCATTAAATGTCTACGTCCTGAAGAAGAGAGCTACATACTCGTGCAGTGCAGATGATGCCATAGAAGCCAACTGGTTCCTCAATGGCACTGATTACAGGCAACTAAATCTCACCAATACAACTGCATTCTTCTTCAACAGAACTAATGTGGGTATTTTTGTTTTCAAGTACTTGACAGGGAAGTATAACAACACCCATGTACAATGTGAAGCTGTTTTTCCAGATGGCGAAACTGAAAGAAGTAGAAATAATAAAACTTTATTGATTCAAGGTATGAACCCTTTCCTGATGTTGTAGGATGTTATACATCGTTGCTATTATTGGTATAATATAATTATATCTGTGCTACACTGTTACATATTAGTCAACATGATATGAATGATAACCATATTATATGTGTTTATACAAAATTTAAGAATTTAGTCTTTCCTTGTTTGTTTAAAAGTGTTGCAGTATTCATAGCAATGTAATGCACAGGTTATCTGGATGCTGTCCAAGAGTTGCAATATATGTTGAATGGCAGTATACTGACACTGTCGTGGATACCACCATTCACACTGGACATACCACGACTGAATCCAGATGTTGAGTATTGCGTTTCCATAGAATCTGTAGAGCGGAGAAGTTATTTTATGAACACGTGCGACATTGCCCACAATTCATTCACATATGACCTGCACAAGCAACCTAATGGCAAGTATTCAGTTACCGTAACACCTGTTAACATTCTTGGTAAAGGAGAAGAAGGAAGTATTGTTGTCTCTTGGGACAAAAGTAAAAAGCGTAAGTTATTTTATATTATTTTGAAATTGGTTTAATTGAGCCATTTGTTAGTTAATCCCCACGCATGTACACACACACAGCGCTAGTGGCAAGCTATCAGGTTATTCCAATTTTTTAAATTATAATATCAAATACATGTCTTCTTATATCAAATGCACATACGTGTGATATCAAACGAATCTACAGCACCATTTGTATTTGCCAGATATATGTTTCTTTGTGATAAGCTAATTAAAAATAAAAACTATATCTAAACTTACATTAACAAATTAAAGAGCTATGTATTCTAGAGCTTTTCAATTTGGAAATCCACCATCCACTTAGTGTTGTGGTTCTTCATTATGTAGTTTTGCTATCATATGTGTTCTGGATGTCAATCTACAAGAAAAGCCAATTGAAGGCAACAATTGTTTCTTGAAAGCTTAAAGGGCAAGCTCGATGAAAGATTTTTCCCTGCTGTTTTATCGTTTTCTAGTAGTTCTATGTGCAAGTATTACCCAGAAATTTTTTTATTGTTTAGAAACCCTTCATGTTGAAGAGATTGGCAGCTGATAATTACTTCCTCTTGTGGGCTGGGATAAGCATGACTAGACAGGGAAAAACAGCTGTGTGTGGCTTGTTATTTTAGGTAGCTAACTAGCTATGTCTGGTTAGTCTGAAGCAGAAGACAGTAGCCACCTCAACTGACAGTATATGGTGAAACAGGAATGCCCATTCCTTATTGCTATGAGCCAAGCAGTAGTGATTCTGATAGTACTTCAGATGGCAATGATGATGCTTCAGATACTGGCAGTGATGACTCTGAGTGCCTTGCTGATACATCATGGTCAGTAGAGCAGACTTTTTACACAGTATCTGGTGTGAATATAGTAATTCAATTGCAGGTGTGTGTTGTAGGGAAGTAGTTAAAGTTGCTGAGGAAGTAAATGCACTTGATCACCCCAATATAAAATGCATTACACAGCATTCGGGCTTCGAATGTATGGGTACTCCAGGCTTCCTACTGTCATTACCGACAGGAACATGGAACTTTGGGGTTACCACCAACTTGAGCTGAGTAAACCCAATTTAGCATAAAGAAGTGTCTAGCTGTGTACACTGGAATTGTATACACAGGAATATAGATACACAGGAATATAGATACACAGGAATATAGATACACAGCATATCACCAGATGACATGGTAGTGTCACGGGTGGCTGGGAAGGAACATTTGAGTCTTACTACTAGCATGTGCTGTGAAGAGGTACACTGGATTCACAATTATCCTATTTTGTGACACTCTATTACAGTTAATGAATGAATTGGTAATGATTGGTTACTGTGTGAATGTGGCAATGCCACATGTGTTATTGTTACACTATCTATTGTGTCATTACTTAATTATGAGGTAGTTGTAGCCTTTCCCACATGCTCACTACAGAGAACAATGACTAAACCTTCAGGAACATTATTAGATTATTAACTATAATTAGCCTACCTTGCCATTCACTATTCATGCATCTATCATTTCACCCTATTTGCTCCCTTGCTATTTCCCATGTACTCTAATGCACCACCCTTGTATGCTCTCATAACTGTGTACCTGATATTGTATTGTATTAATCATCTTACATGCAATTAATGTATTTCACACCTGTTTCTGTCGTTTCTGGGGAAACTTGAGTTTGAGCATCACAATCGGACAGGATAACTTGGGCAGTAGCATCAAAATCATACAAATATTGGTTATTTAATTAAAGGAATCTTAAATATCAGCACAAACCATTTCAGCCTCATGATTTGCTGAACACATGCCAGAGTAATCTGTATTTGCAGTGCTAGAATCTCAAGTTCCTGTTAACTCAGAAATAATCTGAAATCAAAGATTATATTAAAACTACTGAAAACTACTGAACACAACATAATTAGACTCCTGGCTCTTTCCCACTTTTCATAATGCCATCCGCCTCTTCTTCTTCATTGGCTTTCTTGATGCTAATTCGATTTTCCTCTTGAGTGATGCTGGCTTCTCAAACATGGTAGGTACAACGTCAGGCTTAAGGAGCGACTTAACTTCACCAGCCCCAATGTTTCTGACAGCTTGTTATATGGCTGAAAGCAATGGTCTTCAAAATGCTTACTGCTGAGCCTTCAATAATCACTTGGCTCCCACTTGTCCCTGGTTCTTCTTACTTGATCAGCTCATTTCTTTCTTTTGATTGAATCTTTAGGAAAGGTATACACAAGTGTACACCATTCTTGTGGGTTGAGCTACAACCAGCAGCTACACATTTCTTGTCCATAAAATTAGCCCTTACAGTATGGCTTCACCAAACTATGCTCAGCAGTTTCCCTATCTGCCAGCATTGCTAAGCCCCGCCCACAACAGGAAGTAATTAAGATTATGCCCATATCTCCAAAGGGAAGGGTTCTTAAATTATAATATATATTTATTTATTTATTTTTTTTTTTTGGGGGGGGGGGATTATAATTTGCATGGTAAACTACCAGAAAATGATTAAAAAATAATGTATGTAAATTTTTTCATCGTGCTTGCCCTTTAATGTATGTAGCTATCTATCCAAAAATTAGTGTATTCATATTGTATCTCTAGAGATAGATTTATTGTTTTGATTTATGTCATGTAGGTATATCGAAGAGTGCTGCGCAGGATGTGGCAACTCCTCAAAATGCAATATACCTCTTATTACTTCAATTAATAGCAGCTGGCTAACTTAATTATCTGTACTGTATTAACTATGTTTCTTGGCAAATACTTTAACAAGTATTGATCTTATTGTTACTATCATCTTATTGGTTAATATTGCTATAGTATGTCCAAGTTGAGTTGGCACGATCGCAAGAGCGGTAATTGAGGAATGCATTTAGTACTTTACCAGAAGCAATTTAGTCATGTGAATCCAAGTCAATTAAGCCCGCAAACGTCAACGTTGCACGTGAAAAAGGGGCGGTAGCACAGGTGCGCATTAATCCTGTAACTATTGTAAGAAAGAAATTTAGTGAAGTTTATGGAGTTTTTCGGGCGCTGTACAGCTCATCTCGTCTGTTTTCGATGATATTTTTGTTTCTTATGCGCAGATAATGTACAGCAGATGGAAAACGCAAACTGGTGGGAGTTCTTCTAAAGAGACTGGATGAATCAGTGGATTCTACCTACTGTGTCCCAAGAAATATTCTGATGTTCACAGGATTCAGCAGTACAGCACTGTAAACTTGTAGCTAAAGTTACTAGACTTTCATGTTAAATAAAATTATCAATTCTTTCATTTATTTATAATAAAGTATATGAAAATTGATGAAATGACAGAATTTAAGTAGTACACATACAAAAAATAGTTGTGATCCGAGTTGAAGGTGGAGTTCTGCCTGAGTTGGTCCTAATTTTTACAATAAACTGCATCTATAATAGTGAAGAAAAGGAATTGGCATAAACACGGCTTTGGCAAGCACACAATTTAACGGCAAACAGCTAAGTGTGGCTGTATTACAAGTTGCTAGCTAAATGATAGCTATATCACTGAAATATATTGGCTATATGGCATTTTTGTTATTGAACAGGTAGACAAATAATCATACCAACATCCTATCATGTGGTCCTGTACCCTCTGCAACCTAAGCTAATCGCGATATAAAGAGCTAGAAACACAGCAATCTGAGAAGAAGCCGCTCATTGTTTACAAAATTCTTAATGAAGACAGTCGCGTGATAAATTAAGCCATACCGCGTGACTAAAAGCGGGCGCGTTTTGAGCGGGAAACCTGTGGTTTTTTCCTATTCCCATAGACTTTTGTATTGAGTTTTGAAATAGCACTTTCTCTCCGGTTTTGGAGTTTACTGAGGAAATATTTTTAACCGCTTCGGCGCGAGCTTTCCAATGGTGCAAACCCCGGATGCGTAGCTGCTTCCGTTCTAAAGTTATTCAAGTTTTTCTTGCGTCCAACTAGCTAGCTAGCTGTTTTTTTGTTTTTTTTATTGATTAGGAAAACAATGTAATAGAAAATATGTAGTAAGAGAAATAATTAGCTACAACAGACCTAATGCATGACATAGACTAACAGAGTGAAGATAGAATGATAACTAACAATGAACAACAACAACAATGCGCCAGAAGATTCTCTGAGTGTCACGATTGAAAAGGAGACACGAAGGCACCGGGTCTCTGTAGTTTCTTTTAGTCTCGTGTAGCCAGACCCTTTACCTACTGCTTCCAAGTGTAGCAGTAGGTAAAGGGTCTGCGTACATGAGACTAGTTTATTTGGTGTCATATACATGTGTATTATTTGATATGTCACTCAATTTTATAACTAGATAAAGGTAGAGTACAGCTTGCTTTATTCTTTAATGGAAGATGTGGGTGAGTATAATGTAGGCTGTGATGAAATAAGCTTAGCAAAATATATTTAAATGAAGCAATTCTGAGTACAAAATGGGCAAGAAAAAAGGCAAATGGGCATTAATGTAAATAAATATATAAATATAGGACACATTGAATATGAGTACTGTATCTAAACCTCAGGTATGAAAATAGTAAGTCATATATATAAGTACTACATTTCAACAAATTTATGGGAATATTTATGATAAATTAATAGTTAAAAGTAATTGGCCTCCGGTTCTTATAATTTAATTAACACTTTTTCATATAAAATTGAATATAAAAAATTTACTTTTTTGTTATTAAACTACATTTCTTAAAATTTAATGCAGAGGTTCAATCATGGATAAACAAACAGTGACTACACATAACAGAGATTTGTTTTGAATAATGTATAGTATTTGTAACTTCATTATCATTAATCAAGATTGGTTTTGTAATCATAATTATGCTCTAAATAATATTTGTTAGTTGTTTAAGGTATATATAATTATTATAAACTAGATAACATTACAATAGTATTATTATGAGATCTAACTATATTATTACAGATATACCATTGTGTTATTACACTCTGAATGCAAGCTACTACCTCCAAATGTTTCAGGCTATCAATTGTTTGAGGTGTTAGATGCCAACTGTACTCTAGGAATCTTTATAAACTCCAGTTGTGAGGCTCTTCAATCTGCCCTGGGCAGTTCATCTGCTGAGGGAATATTCTAGTCCCCTGGCTGCTGTTGTAGTAGCCACCACTATGTAGAAGCTATGTCCATGGTATTGATCAGAGTAGACACCTGCTTCATCCAGCATGTCCTTGACAGCAACAACAGGCACCTTCGAGTAAGTGGTTTACCCTTGCCAAATCTGAAAAGGGGCCCTGCATTCTTGCCCCTAACTACCATGTAATCCAACATAGCAGAAACTGGTCAAAGAGCGGATATGACTTTGCCAATAAGTGGAGATGCCCTGATGAAATGGGTTCATTGTAGAGGCCTTTATAATGCATTTCCAGCCTAGAAGGATAGATAGGATCATTATCCATTATATCACTCCATGATAAATGGTACAAAGTGTCATATATGTCATCATTTGGCATTGTTACCTAAGCATAACCACATTGTCATTGTGTGCTTGAGGATCCCACACACTTTGGATTATGGGATGAAGGTCAGGAGTTATAGGTCCCTGCTTGGTTACACCAGCTGCACAATTCACACCATACAAGACATAGTGTAGTCTGTGTAATCAAGCTGAGAATAGATCCCTGGCCTGCTGAATTGAGGAGAAGAATAACTCCTGCCATATAGGACTTAAAATGGTTCTATGATGAAGACCCTTCATGACCAATGTAGCAGCAAAATGGCACAAAGTATTCTCGTCTGCTGGAACTAATAGGTGCCCTCCATTAATTTGAATATGCTGAGTCAGGAATTTTGCAATTCGTCCTTTTGAATGCTGTTACGCATATCCCAATTTATCTTCTCACCCCACATGCATAGAGTTTGTGTGTAGACTCCATCAGTCCAACTTTTGAACAGAGTTACCCAGTCCACATTGGTCCAATCCAGGGTGTCACGAACCAAACACTGAAAAACAACTCTCTGGAATGCTGGTGGCATCCTCTGCTGACCCTGACACCAGCTGCTGGAATAAAGTTCCTCGATAATGCATCTGCTGCACCATTTTATGAGCCAGAATTATGTTCGCATACTGGAGCCACATTATTCCACACTGATGGTCACAACTCCAGGGGCGAATCTAGGGGGTCTCCACTAGTGACATACAGCCCAGACCCCCTTTTATCAAAATGAACCTTTGCTAGCCCCAGGATTCATTTTTACCTTAAGCTAGGGAAAAGTACGAGAACAATTATACTTTTTCTCCGTCCAGTTCTTTTTTTTTCCTGCGGTCGCAGCCTTCTAATAGGTGCACTCCATTAATTTTAATATGCTGAGTCAGGAATTTTGCAATTCGTCCTTTTGAATGATAGTATGTTTAAACAAATAAAACTTGGCTCTTTTTTAAAACATCCTACCAAGTAAGCAGGTGAAGGTAGTATCTTATTTAGGTTGTGTTAATGTACTTAACAGTTAACAGTGGACATCTCACATGAGTAGTAGACCCATTAGAAATGAGAGTCTCCCTTTAAGGGATACATTTCATCCAGAAGTTTGGCTACTTTAGTTACACTGATAGAATTTGGTCTATCAAAACACCCATACATACAGGTTACTAGATCTCTAACAATCTCATTTCAATCATTATGCTAGATTTCCACTTAGATGGAATAACAAATTTTTTCATTGGCACTGCTGTCTGTGAGGATACCAACTCTGAACAATGAGGAACTAGAAGACATTCAATTACTTTATAAAATTTTGGAATTAACTTTACAGGTTATAACTCATCCATTGTGGATCATAATGGACTGCATGCATATAAAAAAGTTTTGTTGTATATATTAGGGTGAGAGTGAATTCTATCCTATATTTGGTGAAGTTCTGCAATTATTTGTAATTCCTAGCAATTCTCAGCAAGTTATTAAGTGAGCTTTTTATGTACAGAAAATGGAAGATTTGTACTTCGACTCACATTACTGTGCATATTGTGTCAAATTTATTCCATCATTTTTTACAACTTGTCTGTCATCTCTACCACTTTTTTCAGTGCTTCATTTACACAAACCATATAAATAATCGAACACCTTTGTAATTCTCAAGCATCACTTCATTACTTGAACTGAATATTGAAGAATTTCATTTTGTTCAAATTTGTATACTATAATTTTGGTAATGGCCATGCGTCTATGTGTGTGTATGTACATGTGTGTGTATGTACATGTGTGTGTAGTATGTTTGTGTGGTGTTGTGGTTTGATGTAATATTGACATAATAGACATGTACATTTATTGTCATTCATACTGCTATAATTATAAAGTGTGCATGCCATCTCAAGGTGTAAGTTATGAAAGCTGAAGGGGGTGTGTCATGCGCCCTTTTTAATTAAAAGCCTTCAACTTCTAACAGCATGTATTTTTTCAGATGTGACGGGGCCACTATATTATTTGTACCTGATTTGTCCATCTAACCTTAAGCTCAATTTACTGTGAATACCCACTTCCTTGGAAGTGAATATGGAAAGCATCCAATCCAAATTTATTATATTACGTTTTCTAGCCTAAAGCCTTAGTTCAGTCCATATATACATGTTTTACACTACAAAGAGCCCTCATGTTGAAACCTATGCATACCTATAATAAAACTGTTTTCCACACCTTGCACCAATCATTCAAACAAGGTGTGGGAGGGGGGCAGAGGGCTTTAATCCTAACATGTTTGTGAAAGAGACTATTGTCCTCTTCCATGCCACCAATTCTGTTGTTGTTGGGGTTTTTTAATAGTGTTGTTTCTTTTTACCACTGCCATTAAAATTTATAAAAGGCAACCGTTTCTTCTCCCTCCCTCCCCCTTCCTTAAGCTATACCATCACCTGAAATTTATTCAGCAAACACCCATTCCTCCATATTCCTATACAAGTTTAGCTTCATCTTAGCTACTGATTTCTATGACCCTTTTTTGCAGACTCTGTTTATCTCATGAATTATTCATGAACTTGAGCACTCTTGTGTTCATGTAAGTTATTGCATTATATATATTATATATATATTTATTGCAGCTTTGATATTTTTACTTGAATATTTCCGCATCACGCGAGCGTTCTGTATTCTCCCATATTGTACGGTTTATATTGTACGCTCCTTGTAGCGCGCGCGTAGCGAGTAAAATCAATGAAAATTGTATTGTAACCGGTTGAGAAAAATTTCAAAGAAGCAATAAATCACTTATCACACTCGTCGTACAATATGGGAATGATATTTTACTCTCACGCCACATTTTCACTCGCCTTTGGCTCGTGAAAATATTTTGCGTGCTCGTAAAATATTTTCCCATATTGTACTCTGACTCGTGCTATAAGTATTATATATATATATTATATATTATTGTATATACTTATTGCACAAGTCAGCAATGAGAGAATTTTGCGAACATGATTAAGTATTTTCACAGCGTGTAAAGAGTCCATTGACAACCAAAGCAAAACCAGTAAACTGTCTTGATAATTATTAGAGTTAACAAAAAAATTACAAGGCTGTAGAGGTTAACAAACTAGTTATCAACACATTATACATTAATTTAAAATTTTATTTTGGTTGTCAATGAAAACTTTTCAGGCAGTGTTTAAAGACCCAAGGAGTGAAAATACAAAATGAACATGACATGTGATCTTGACGTGTACTGACTAACTAAAGTGACGACTAGACTGATAAATTAGCTTTTCTCTGTCTAATTTGTTCCAGAATCACTTATTTAGTAGACAAGATGAATAAAAGGAGGATTACTAACTTACAGTCAGACTAGTATAAATGCTATTAGAATTAGTAAAATCAATTTACACTTACAAATACTAGATGTTTAGTTTTATTAGGCAAATGTGGGTGGGAGGTAATGTGTTAGTCCAGTCTATGAGATTACTTCACCAAAAATGACTACTTGCACAACTTATGAACCCCGTCCCCCCCTGCCTCGATCCTACTGAGAATTGAAACACAATAAGAGAGGTAGAGCACTCCAGACTTACAGGCTTGGGGAGGCAACTTCCCACCTCCCACACCCCCACACCCCTGGTTGTTATGCCAGTAATCTGTCTCTTACTGTTCATGTTTTTCTATAATAACAAAGTAAAAAAATTGATGCCTCTGCCACTTAGAATTCAGTATAGTGGTTATATGACTGTGTTAACAAGCTACATTGTAACTTGCCAATTAATTTTATTTATAGTCTATCATGTTCAAATGAAAATGTAATCTCAAAATATTTTTCAGCACAGAGAGCAGTAGAAGTTGAGAGCACAATGGGATATGAGTATTATTAATTTAAAACAGGAGTTATCGGTAATTCACCTTTGAAACCCTCCTCCTGTATACGCAGCTTTTGTGACTATGGACACTTTTCCATGTAAGAAGGGAGGAATGTTTCCCATACATTCCTGTGGTTAAACTGGGTGTATGACTGACCTTTTATTCTGTGACCATAAAAGTTCTTTGGCTGTAGAACTGAGTGGTATGGCGCATGCAAGCCGTTGTGATTTAGTTTCTGAAGTTATTAGCAAGGCTTCAAAACTGTCTGGTTACAATGCTGAGAGGATACAAAAGCTGGCCATAAGGGAATTCCTGAATAACAATGATGATTTTGTCACGCAGGGGCATAGGCAGGATTATAATAGTGGGTTACTCAGTGAAACTACGCCAAGACTAGAACTATTAAATTAAATACTGGATAAATAGCAGCAATTACATGCATGCATCATGCATACTATTTTTTCACACTAGATATTTGATTAAATTTTGTTTCATAGGCATATGTAAATGTATTCAGTCCCTGTAGCTTATAAGCTGATGATCTCATTTAGTGAGCCATCATATTCAAAAATAAATAAATTCACTGAAGAGTCCTTGTCAGAGTCAAAATGTCTGTTGTTTTGACTTCCCATACTAAGCTAGAACTACTAATAAAGTTATATATTATTTTGAATTTAAATTAATATGGCCTCCACACACAACAGCCATTGGTGTACGCAGGGGGTTCAGGTGTTTAACCCAGTTTCAAATACATAATTCATGTTCAATGTGGTCGCTATTGATGATCAAAAAATTTTAGACAACCCTTAAATTTTGATGGACTATAAAATATTATGTCATGTTACAACCAGCTAATGACCACAATGATATGCTAGCATGACATGTAATGAGTGCAGCTTATGAAATCTATAAAGATGGAAGCATCAAAATTGTTGAACAAAACAAATGATAGTTAATTAAGTATTACAAGTTCTTGTGCTCCTTTATGAGGCTTTATTATGCTAGAATTTACATTAAAATACATATACTTTGAAGTATATACTACAGGAGGAGTTTATTTATAAGTTAATTGCCAGGAAGCAAGGTAATCTCATAATTGTACAACCAGTGATTCACCTACGTATATAGTGTATAGGTGTGCATATGATCTGACCCCAATGCAAATAACCACTTCCTAAGCAACAGTAGCTCAACTAAAGGCAATTGACCTTGACTTAATTATCTGTGAAGTTATTGAAGGTTCAGAAGTTTTTTTTTGACTATGTTAGATTGTCTCAGAAGTCTGTGGGCCATACCACACTACAGTTACTTTTGTTGAATAAAGATCGGCCCCTGGTGGACATAACTACATCATAGCATCTAAGCTAATTCTTTTAGCAGTTCCAAGTGATTTACCAAAGTTATCAGCAGCCAAAAACGTGTTGTACCAAATGAACATAACATGTAGCATCATTAGTTGTTTTTTGGCTGTATTAGCAACTGTATTTTCAACTCTTTGCAGCCGGTTGGCTCTCTTACAGCTGTTAGGCCCTCCTGCTTTTTCCCCCTCAAGGTTGCAAATCTAACTCCCCTCCTCCCCCCAAGATCCTGCATATCAGAAGTGTACCAAGTGTACATTTGAGATGGTTCTTTACTTTGTCAATGTTTTCAAAAGTCTAAACAAATAATTATATTGAGTGAAAAGTCTTTATGTCATGCAGATAAAATTACATTATTCTCAACAGCACAAACTAGACATCAAGTGATATAAATGATATCAAAATATGATCAGTTAATAGGAATTGGAGCAATGACAAGAACACTGTCTTCTCCTATGTTTCTTCCAAAATTTACCTTGGTTTTAACAAAAACAACTCTGTCAGTTATGTTTAAATGTAACAAAATTGGAAATCATCTTGTAAAGTAGCTGTTTATACTTGCTTGGGAAAACCAAACCATTCACGAATGCCAACACTCTCTTTGTTGCCCCCTGGCCAACTCATACTACAGCCCTGCATGGGCAGGCCCTCCTAGCCGGTGGCTAACTAGCCACTCCATCTGGTTGATCCTTCACAACTGAATGAAAGAGAATCTCTATAATTCAAGTAATAGTTATTGTTGTTATGGTTATTTTCATATGTAACACTTCAACTCCTGTACAATATATACACCTTTGCTACTTCATGTTGACTCATGCACTTTTATTTGAGGTGGATTATTGCATCAGGCCTAGGTTATGTGTATTTTGACCAATAAAAATTTTAGTATGTTAGCCCAGGTTATTATTATTAGAATATGTGTTGTGTATTCGATAGTTATGAAGTCTAATAATGATACTGAAACTAAATCAGTATGTTGTCATAAACATTTATCTTTATCGCTCATTATGAGCAAGTACATCTCCCATTGGGAAAAACATGCTGGCAATAGTGATCACATTTCCAAATATATACCCAGTGCTTGTTAGTTTTAGTTGTCATTTTTAGTTTGAGTGATAGCGATTTTATAGTAAACTCTGGAAAAACCTGATAGCAAGTAAGTGCCTAATCAGTATGCATGCATCTTTTGGATTTATGTGTTATACATAGCTATTCTTGATTGTTATGTACACTGTTAAAAATGGGGTGTTTGGATAACTTAGTTTTGATGTTCAACAGACCACCATGTACCGTCAGAACACCTTTTTGGTGTCAACTGGAA
>WLWD01004908.1_pt1 | contig 13974 bp, 9 predicted proteins | sample 6712731 | NCBI WGS metagenome assembly WLWD01 (sample SAMN12718690, study PRJNA576275) | sponge metagenome | isolation source: marine sponge | host: Mycale hentscheli | place: New Zealand: South Island, Marlborough, Capsize Point | collected 2014-11-01
TTTAATGGCCATAGCTACAGTGGAGAATGCTGACAGAACACATTTTAATGGCCATAGCTACAGTGGAGAATGCTGACAGAACACATTTTAGTGGCCATAGCTACAGTGGAGAATGCTGACAGAACACATTTTAATGGCCATAGCTACAGTGGAGAATGCTGTCTCAGATAATTTCAAAATTTAAAATTGCTAATAACCGACTTCAATTAAAGTTCACAAGTGTATACATAAGATGCAGCCAAACTTTAATATTATATGTTGTTACTAGTTTTAATTCTTTCCACAAATGTAAATAACACCAAATATTGATTTTTGCAGCAAATTGTCCACCATATGAACTTCGACAGGGCTATGTGTGGTTGACTAGCACTGAATATAATGAAATTGTTAAGTTCAAATGTGTTAAAGGATACGAGTTAGTTGGGAATGAAATATTACCTTGTGATATGAAAGTACCTCGGACACAGCAACATTCATGGTGTCCTCCTCCTCCTCCTCCTTCCAGTGGTGTGTTAAATCGCAAGTCTAGCCCAGTTCTTTTAATGCCTGCTATAATTAACATAATGTATTCTATACCCATATATTACAACTGGCTGAAAGGGTAGAATTATATAGCTTTATGACTGTTTATTTATATAATGTTTTTAAACTTTTTTAATTTGTCTATGTATTTGCACTCGTGAAATAAATTAATTGACAAATAAAGCAAAATTTGCTGATAAATAGAGTTGACAAACAATTGACAAGAATAATGAGGTTAAAAAAAATAAGTTTCAATACATTAAACACTGACTTACAATCTGGTTATGTTTGTCAATGGGCACTTATGATGATGATTTAGTCATGATATGATAAAAAATTATGTGTTTTCACGGTAAATATTCAGAGAAGTATCTACCTACACATATTCTATTTGAGGTAGAATGCAATGATGTGAAACATGATATCCCGTACTTAAAAAAATATTTCACACACTTAAAATATTATGACTAACCAAAATACATTTTACAACTTGTGGGGTGACTGTACATAGCAATACACAAGGCTAGGACAACTCACTGGACATAGTTGTAAATAGAAAATAGGGCTTAAGGCAGCAGGTAAAGACAGGTGCAAATAGGTGTTGCTACTGTGAGCAGCTCATTATTAGGCTACGAGGCTGTGTAATCAAATATAGGATGTAATTTAACTATACCCTACTTGCCAGAATTCCAGGCAAAAAATGTGAAACTAAATATGCCCTATAGAAACTAATGGGCCAAATAAACTCCAGAATGTAACTGCTGGGATGCTTAAATTAGGTAAACTCATGAAGCCCATTACACATGACAATCCTGTAAAAAGTGTTTTGTTCTTAAGCATTGCATTTGTTTGTGACAATAAAAAGTGAATAAATAATAGGTAAGACAGTTTTGATAAATGAACTTTTACATAATATATTAATTCAAAACAAACCAAGATGTTTCGATCCCATAGGATCTTTGTCAATTGAAAACAAACCAAGATGTTTCGATCCCATAGGATCTTTGTCAATTCAAAACAAACCAAGATGTTTCGATCCCATAGGATCTTTGTCAATTCAAAACAAACCAAGATGTTTCGATCCCATAGGATCTTTGTCAATTCAAAACAAACCAAGATTGTTGTTTCGATCCCATAGGATCTTTGTCAATTGAAAACAAACCAAGATGTTTCGATCCCATAGGATCTTTGTCAATTCAAAACAAACCAAGATGTTTCGATCCCATAGGATCTTTGTCAATTGAAAACAAACCAAGATGTTTCGATCCCATAGGATCTTTGTCAATTCAAAACAAACCAAGATGTTTCGATCCCATAGGATCTTTGTCAATTCAAAACAAACCAAGATGTTTCGATCCCATAGGATCTTTGTCAATTGAAAACAAACCAAGATGTTTCGATCCCATAGGATCTTTGTCAATTCAAAACAAACCAAGATGTTTCGATCCCATAGGATCTTTGTCAATTGAAAACAAACCAAGATGTTTCGATCCCATAGGATCTTTGTTTCGATCCCATAGGATCTTTGTCAATTCAAAACAAACCAAGATGTTTCGATCCCATAGGATCTTTGTCAATTCAAAACAAACCAAGATGTTTCGATCCCATAGGATCTTTGTCAATTGGACAAAAAAGAAAAAACTAAAAACTGAAAAAAACTGAACAATTTATCACAAAAGTATGTAAAAGAAAAGAACGAAATATCTAGTGAAGACAGAAGATATTTGATTATTCCTTACATGAAAGGCATCAGGAAATAAGACGAGAAAAACATTAACGGTATGGTCTATCAAATTCCTTGTCAAGTCTGTCACAAATGCTATATAGGTGAAACTGTAAGAAGTCAATATGCCAAAAAGAGAATAAAGACTATGCAGAGCCAAAATTTGTTGGAGCACTAGACATCAAGTAGCCTATTATCCAATTCAGAGACAGTTTGTTTAAAATTTCATTCATTTTTGTCTTCAATGTTAAATTAATCTCTCATCATTTTTCAGATAAATATTTCTGTGTTTTTTATTTATTTATTTATTTATTTAATTATTTATTTAATGAATTATTTATTTATTCATTTATTTAATTATTTATTTACTTATTGATTAATACTTTTCAAGGATTAAATTTTGCTATTATATTTTGCTAGTTTATTTACTTCCATTCTTCACCTCTGTATTTATGTACACAGCTTGCTTGCTCTTAGTCTTTTTACTACCCTTCTCTCCCTGCTCTCCTAAACCAATGTGCATCCTTTTTCATACTACCCACCTGTTTATTCCCCTCTATCCATTTGCATTTTTATCACCATCCTCTCTTACAAATCCTCCAGCTAAGTGCATCATTTTTTCAGTTTTTCAGTTGTAAGTTGTTGTTGTGGTTGTTGTTTTAATGACGAAAATTCTACGAGATTGAAACATCTTGGTTTTGAAAGCTCATTCATAATCAATAAATATTCGGAATATAAGACGTGGTATAAATGAATTTAACTCTTTATGATATAGTAAGATAGTTTTACTTTTTACTCAATATGACTGAGAGGTAGCTAGTGTGTCCTGTCTCTTCAAATTAATTCTAGCATAACTACACTCATTTTCTGTCCCTGTCAATATCTATTAATTTAGGAGATCGAAAAATTTGGTCTCAGACTTTTAAGACTTTTGATGAACCCAATACTTAAGTAACATTATATAATACCTCAGTAACATTTGTTTAATCGAGTGCATGATATGTGATGGGAACCTATGTCTTCAAGTCAGTATTTAATTTTGAGTATTTAGAACCGTACTGTGGAAGATATAATATAAAACACCAACAAAATCACTTTCTACTGTAAACAATACAACTTTTCAACATCCATTCCATTCTTGTAGATTGATAACGATAATTAATTTGTGCATGACAAAATATTGGTAAAGCTGAAGTAGGAAAATGAATGTCCTCAATTTATTTATTTCAATAGCTACAATAGATTGCACAAACTTACATCTGTAGTGTAAAAATAACTGACTGGTATAAAACACTTCAGATGTAATTTTGTTTAAAATATTTAGTCTAATGTGTCTTTACTTTAAAATAATGACACCTTTAAAAGTAACTGGGGTGAAATTAAGGGGTGGGGGCTAGACTAGTTTGTGTCGAGAATTATATATTTTGTTATCCTTTTGGTTAAAGTACATTCATCAATATAATATCTTTGTAATCTTGAGAAAAAAGTACAGAATATTTTATCATAGTTATATTTCATGCATCCTAGAATCTGACCTTAATAATACTAGATCCCCACCAGTAGAGGTGTTTTGCATTCAATGCCCATTTTTATGTTAAAGACATATTAACAATAGCTTTATTTAATTTTCACAATTTAGTTAATATCAGTACTAAAAATACAATATTTAGTTTGCATTCTTTCATTAGCTGAAATAACCCAGCGAGGAAGAAATAACAGGAGTAAAGGTAATATCAAAATGTGTTCTAGTCAATTATTGTACTTATTCCTTATTTTTACTAGCAAGTACAAGAGTGTATATTCACAAATTACTCAATTATTTGATATTCCTTTATATTGGAGACACTTTTATATTGACCTTATATAGTAGTCAAATTACTCACAACTTCAGATGAATAGATATTTTACATACTATAAAAAATCATATTTATTTTTAATAAAAATATAGATTTTCCAATTGCTGCTAAAAATTTATAAAATTATATAGCTACATGCCACTAAATAATGACAACCAATTACCTTTACTCTCAGTGAAACTAATGGGCACCAATATATGAGATTCTCAGGGAATGTGTAAGTGGCACCACTTTATCATAGACCATGAAATAGTTAGGAAGAGTTTGTGACTGTGCATAGATGAAAATCACAGCGAATATTTGCGAAAATACTTTGAAGTAGGCTTAAAACTGTCAAATCGATTCATCATAATATTCAGAGTCATTTAAGGTTTGATAGCTCCATCCACTCTATGGATAAGTGGTGACCTCTTCAGTTTAGCTTCATAGTTTGGTCTCATTAAGTAGTAATTTATCCTCTCACTATCCAAATATCTGTGCACACTGCACAAATTGTGTAGTTGTTATAAAAACATTAGAAAAGACAAGTAATTATGAAATAACACAGTAAAAACTAACTCATCCAAAACAACATAGTTCTATTAGTTGCTAATGTGCCATAACAATGACTTCTACATAGTTGAACAAGTTCATTTTGTTGAAGTTGAAAACCAGAAAATACAAGTAAATATGCGAAAATAATTTTAAATAGTCATAAATTGTCAGAACTAATCCATTAAAATATTACAGCTATAGCTCTATGGGGAGAAAATATGTCATGTCAATAAATTTTATAGAGTAGAAGAATTTGGATTGTTGAACTGGAAACCCTGTATTAGTTGTTGTTTTTTAATCATGATCATTTCTTACCATCCAATGTCCAATAGTCTAACCACAAAAGTAAGTCTTGTGTTGGTATATCCAGTGAACAGTGTGTGTGTGTGTGTGTGAAAGTGTTGTGTGTTACAGGTATGGCTTAACTAAAGAATAACACAAAGTAAACGTTTAACCCTTTCGTTCCGGTGTCACGGAAATACGGGTACCCGTAAAATTGCATATCCCGGGTACCCATTTTTCCGGAAATATGGGTGCCCTACCATAAAATAAGGTACCCCCAAAGAAAGCGCCCCCGGTGTATGTAATATTCGATCGAAGACACATGGCAGCTAACCAGAAAAAAGGAAGTGGTAGTGATGGGAGATTCTCATTCTCCGAAATCCACGCCTATTTAACTGAAGGAATATACCGCAAGGGTTGGATAAGAATGGAAAAAACATCATGAGACGGCGGGCTAAGTATTTTAGGATTCATCAAAATGACCTATATTACATTGGGGGAGGTAAGCCATTTTCCCATCAAAAGAATTTCTTGGTGGCAAAAAAATAGTTCTGTTCTTTTGCATTGATAGCTAATAGCTAATAGCTACTGAAAAGGTTATCCCAAGTTTTACATTTGTCTTCTGACTACTGTGTACTATGCTAAATTTCAAGACTCTGAACAACATACAAGTCCCCCAGCATGCCACTAAAAGATGACTACTGCTTTGTTGAAAGGTGGCTTACCAGAATTTTAACCGCAATTTTGTCAGCACATAACAGTTTGTAGCATTTCAACTGCAATAGCTCCAAAATTTTTGTTTCTATTATTCTTCCTTTCTAGACATTTCTTGGAGGAATCTGGTATATATGGCTTGAGGCTTCTTAGCGGGAGTTAACCAAGATGCTAGGACATTATTGCCAACCTCAGCCAGCCCTTACTGTTACCTCTTGTCTTCTTGGTGGCCTATTAAGTCAGTAAAGTGACCTGATTGGTAAAATAATGGGAATAGGATTTACATACTCTTTTGAAAATATAGGGCAGGAGTTCCCGACAAGGCACTTAAAGTTACAAGTTGTTGAAGGGACATGTTTTCTCTGGGGATTTAGGTCTGATCAATATTGTTATCTGAATGTAATTCATAATAAAAACAACATTAAATAAATCCACTATAGCAGAAATAACTTAGGGTGTTAGAGACTGAAGATGTCAACCATGCACACCAGAAATATATAGTGATGGTGGAAATTGGGTACCCTGCCTTAAAAAATTGGTATATACAGTGGAGTGTCATTGACACAAACTCCTGGGGATCAATGAATATTTGTTCTTGTTAAAAGAAGTTTGTGTCAAACAGAACTAAACAGAATCATAAGAATGTGGAGGGACTATGGAGAGCTGACCGAAGTAGTGATGACAAGAAATTCTCATCCATGCCTATTTCTTTAAATATTGAGGACTGGCTTAGAGTGGAAAAGTATTATGTGATGGCACTGGCAGGAAAACTAGTTTAGGATTCAGACCCCTGCATTATAGATACATGTAGGACCAAGTGGTCACATGCTACAATGCCTCTACTCCATCTTCACTCGCCTTCCAACCACATGACCAAGAATCCAATTGGACAAAACTTAAAAACTAGGAGATATGCAATTGCTGTCTGCCTTCCATTCCATATAAATCTGCCTACTTTTATAGCACCAGCCTTATATTCTTTATTCATTCACACACTCCTTTTTATGACATTGCTCTTTTATACATGCATACATTCAATAGCTACAGCAACAAAGCCAGCAACTCCAAGATTAGTTATTGAAGATTTAGACAAGCGAAAGAGGATTGTTGCAAGTTCCCACAATTTGAGCCACCTTGGAGTGCACCGAACCAATGATACAGTATCCAGCAAATATTACTGGCCTGGGCTTTTCAATGATGTCCAAAACTATGAAGTTGCAATGTCATTCACTATTGCAACATATTAGATTCATTTTATTAGGTGGAGTCTTGTGACCGCTGCCAGCGCCATAACAAGTTAAACAAGTCAGTTGGTACACTCCACCCTATCCCAGTAGAATCCAGGCTATTTTATCAGATGGGAATTGATTTGATTGGCCCACTGCCACAGACACCAAGGGGTAACAGATACATTGTTACACTAACAGACTACTTCTCAAAGTGGGCAGAAGCAGCTCCACTTCCTTCAAAACATACAGCTGGTGTTTCCAAGTTCATATATTCGGTAATGAATACCTTTGATGTAATAAAACTGAAGTTTATGAGTAGCATATTGTCCACAGGTGATGTGTTGATTTGGTTGTCCTCAGATGTTGATTACAGATCAAGGAAGGGAGTTTATTAATGGTTTATCAAGTAAGCTTTACTCTATCACAAAAACTCAACATAAAATCACCAGTGCTTACCACCCACAGGTAAACTAAAGATATGAAGTGTACCATGTTAGGAATGTTATTAGGGTAGGTATACATCCTCCCTACTCTTCCAGCAGGACATTATTATATTCTGCATGATGCCATGATAACTTTTTCATGTGGAGATAAGCATAAAGTCTAGTTCCGTTAAATGATTTGATTATTGTTATATTTACTTTGTAGACGAATGGGCTCACCGAACATTTCAATCAAACTCTTTCTCGATGCTTGGCAAAACTATGTAAGATAGACAGTGTCTTAATGGGATACCGTGCTTCTTTCCAAGCATCAACCAAGCACTCTCCTTATTTCATGCTCTTCCAGCAGCATATGAGGCTTCCCATTGATAATGACTGCCTTACAGTATGCAAGGAGGAAGAGGAGGAAGTTCAGCTGGATGAAGTCATTGGATCTGTACTTGCATCAAGAGAGAAAGTATTCGGTGATGCTGAACTTAGCATAACCAAAGCACAGGGAAAGCAAAAGGACACCTATGATAGAAAACATCAACTGGCTAGCATAAATGTAGGGGAAGAGGTATTACTTGAGAATACTGCACAGAAACAGAGAAAAGGTGGCAAGCTGGAGCCTGCATGGTTAGGGCCATATGTCGTTAGCAGGTGTGTAGGGAAAGGCCTCTACGAGTTATCAAGTAATGGTCATCAAAAAAAAGGCTAATATAGGGCGACTGAAAAGATATAAGAAAAGTATTTTAGAAAAGACACAATTGAAAGTGAGATTTGGTGAAAAGATGGAGGATAGTCAAATGCAAGAGGGAAGAAAAAAGAGTGATACACCTGAAAAAGAAAGAAGAGAAGGAAGTGAGATACTGGAAGAGGAGAAACAATGGCATGCAATATCTCAGGAGGAAAGAGAAATGAGTGTTACTCTGGAGGATGTGAAAGATAGCAGCATGATGTCTGAAGCAAATGGGAGAAAAAGAAGTTGTATGTTTGAAGAGGGGGAGAGAAAAAGGATTTGTATGTCTGAAGAGGAGGAGAGAGAAAGGAGTTTGATGCCAGAGGAGGTGAGAGGGAAGGGTGAGATGCCTCAGGAGAAAAAAATGAATGGGATGCTTGACGAGTAGAAAGAAAGGAGTTTGATACCAGAAGAGAAGAGTGAGGTGCCTCAGAAGGAGACAGAAATGAGTGGGATGCTTGAGGAGGAGGAAGAAAGGAGTTGGATGCCAGCGAAGGAGAGTGAAAAGAGTGAGATGCTTCAGGAGAATACAGAAATGAGTGAGATGTTTGAGGAGGAAAAAGAAAAGACTTTGATGCCAGAGGAGGAGAAGAACGACATTGCCCCCCCACAGTACTGGATCAAGTCACTTCTTTTGTATGAGGTAGACAGAAAAACTTTAGAGAGTGGTGGTTGGCTAAGTGATGCACATATATATGCTGCATCAAAGTTGTTAAAGAAAAAACATCCAAATCAAAATGGTCTTCAGTCAACATTACCATTGTGGCACAACCTAAAATGGAAGTCACCGAATACCGACTTTTTACAGATATTGAATATCTGTGGAAACCATTGGGTTTGTGCATCCAACATTGGATGCCCACCCAACACTTGCAACATTTATGACAGCATATATCGCAATGCTTCATCAAGCCTTACGACACAGGTGGCAGCAATTTTGAAAACATCTGAGCATTGTTTTAGTATTAACTACATTAATGTTCAAGCACAATCAGGCAGCAATGATTGTGGTCTTTTCTCAGTAGCATTTGCTACTGCCTTGTGTAGCGGAAAGGATCCTTCACGGTTTTTGTTTGATCAAAGAGCTATGAGAGAACATCTAAAATCGTGCCTTGAAAAGGGAGTGATGTCAGACTTTCCTGCTCGCCACAGGTTATGTCGTCAAACTACTTACATTCATTGTTCACAAAAAGTGGAAGTTCACTGTAAGTGTAGACTCCCATGGGCCAAAGATTTTACAAAATTTGGTGACTTGGCACTGTGAATCATGTCACACATGGTTCCACCATAAATGTGCAAACATACCTCAAAAGGTTTTTGCAAAGCCATCATATGCATGGAAGTGTACATCTTGTCAGCACTGAACATTTTACTTAAATCATTTACTTCAAGACAATCTACATATTCATTTTTGTTTCATTATTGCTGTCAAAGGTAAAACCTATACAAGAAGACTCATACTGTATCTACATAACATGATGAAGGTATTACAGCATTCATGCTGACTATATATGACGCTTCTAGATAACAACTTCAAAGTGACAATAATTAGTGTGGGGGAATTCTGCTTGGGACTATGTTGTCTGAGGCTAACTCCTCACAAGTAGAGTTGCTGCCACCAGGTTCTTGGTCAATGCTGCACTTCTCCTGCACACTAATCCCAGCCCGCCCTGAGTATCAGAGTAAGCAAAGGTAAATGGATAATTTGGTAGAATTGCAGGTTAGAACAAAGAACCAAGATGAGTGTATTGAGTATAGTCTGCCTCCCACAGGTAAATCATAAATTAAGTGAGTGATCTAATGAATGGATTGGCACATGTAAGAATGTCCTAGAGTGCAGTGAACAAGGTGTAAAACAGACAACAGAGATCAAGTGTAAGGAAATAAGATACACACACAAATGTTCAACAGAAATCAGGCTTGAAATAATAGTGTAGCGGCTAAGCTGAATAATTGTGCATTTTTGGATAGAAGCATGAAACTTTGCACATACATAGAAGAGCTGATTATAATAATAAATAGATATGGAGCCACTTGATTTGTCAACATTAACACCTGTTTCCAATTAAAACTTAAATATTAATTAACATACCAGCTAATAAATTTATACTAATATACACATTAATATTAAAGCACAAAATAATGGCCATATACATTGCAGTGCATTAATTACAAGGTATTTTAAGGCCCCTCCATACATTTGTACATTATGGCCCCTCGCTGTAGTCTTTTTCCCTCTAGCAAAAGATTTCGCACCTTAGGAAATATTGTACTTTCTATGGTATTCAAACATCAAACAAATGGACAAACTAAAATTACATTAGTTAAGTCAAATTGACATAATCATTACAATTCACATGTTGTTACTTTAGCATAAATTGATGAAGCATAATATCCTAAATAGTTCCTGTGTTCAATCTATTGTCAATTGCATCCTCCTTCACAGTAGCAAAGTCCCGTGCATTGTAAAGCTGTCTTCTTACATTTGCACCTGTCTGTACAGCCTTTCTTACATCCACATGATATAAGTTCATAGCAGGATTTTGCAGCTTCAGGCAATGAAGTCCACAGGGGCTCAAACTGTCCTTCGCTCTCTATCCATCCCCAATCACATGGTGATGGTAAATTGCAGAATGGCACAAGGGCCTGTCCCCAACAATAACAAGCCTGGTAAGTAGACCTTCTCACATGCTGCTCCAGAGCTGCCTGTGTCAGAGGTATTCCTTCCAAAGATCTTCCTTTCTTTGAAAAAAGTTTTTTCCTTGCTAAGTTAATGTTAGAGCATGTGCTTGTGCGGTCATAAAGTAGCACAACAAACCGTTCAATAGTGGACATAGCTTGCGAAGAAATCACTCTTGGTGCAGATGCCAAGTGTAAAAATGCATCAGTCACTTCAGGAAATGTATTCCAAACTGCCCATGCTGTTTTCTTTCCACATCCTGCGAAAGTTGAAGTGGTGTTACATCCAGTTATAGCATGGAAAATTGGAAGTGATTTGGACCTTTCTGGCCCCAGGTACGCAACTAGCTCATGTGCTCCAATGTAACGGAAATTCTTTCCTGTCCCAAATGCTAGCCAAAGTTCATCTACTGTGTCATGAAGTTCCTGGACTACCCAAACATTTGTTTGACATCCTGCGATGTCCACACTTTATGGCAGCTGATGATGGACCATGATCTGTGTGTCTGCTTCCTCATGATTGCATGGTGCCAAGGAGGCATGTTATCACATATTGGAACAGAAATAACCTGTTGCCCATCCGTGACAACTAACTGCTTTTCTGGAAGGTTAATAGCTGTAGTTACCTCTCTGGATAGGAAACTGAAGAGTTCTTGTTTATTGTCATCAACACGAAGGAAATCATGCCAATTACCTGGTATAGTAGTAGTAGCAGTAACACGTCTACGAGTTCCCCTTCCACGCTTGGCTCTTGCAGCTGTCTTCAGGCTACCTGTCTTAACATAGCAGTCCCACACAAGATCTAGACAAGATTGGTGTTGAAGTTGAGACAAAATGTAGCATTTTTAGCATATTCCATAAATGTTTTGCTGTGGTTAGGTTTCAGCATTTGAACTATGACTGCTCCGTCCAAGATCACTGAAGTGGTCTGTGGTTCATCATGCCTTAATTCAACTAGCTGTTCCAATGACCCCAATAGGTCAGCTTTAGTACCAAAGCGAAGTCGTCCATCTTGTGAGAGAGCCGGTGGATAGGCCCTGTTCTCATGCCTAAAGAATTCATCAAGATCACCATCTCTAGTCTGGCAGCAATATACAGTCTAGAAAACAGTTCTGAATCATTCTTGGCAAAGGCTAGGTCTTGCTTGCTCTTGACTATAGTTTTGGTCTAATGTAAGTTTGTTGCGTTTAATAGGATCTTTTAGTGATTTTGATTTATCTAAATTTCGATTAACATCAAGTAACACCTCCATGGGTGACAAAAATAAGTATCTTATTCTTATGCTTGTAACTATACAATCAGAATGTGTTGCAAGTGGCTCCATATCTGAATGTGTTTAGAATAGCAAGGTCTACATGTATACCAAATTTCATGCTTCTATCACAAAATGCACAATTCTTGTGTATGTTATTTCTGTCCTGCTTCTCCTCTCTTCTGTCTTCTCTCTCTTCCATGGGGACTCCGTTCCCCACTATTAGCATAAAACCTAGTTGACTAAGCAGTACTTGATTTAGTATGACTATATATAACATACTTTCATTATAAAGAAGCCACACATTATGCAACACTAAGAGTAACTTGTGAAGATATAGCTAATTAAACAATAATGGTAGATTACGAGCAAAAAAACACCCAAATACCTACTTTAATTTGAGTTAGTATTCTAGCACCACTAAGACATCCTTAGGACAAATGAATTGGAGAAGAAAAGAGATGTTGGATGTTGATACATGCTTTTTATGTATACATTTTTATGAGTTAGTTTTCCTCCAGTTTATGACATGGACAAGATCTAGTAGAACTTGAAGAGATAGCTAGTGATGTGACTGTGTGGGGCGGGGTGGTACCGTGACAACAGAAGGTATTTCAATACTAATTAATGAGTCAGGGGGGGCGGGGTGGGTGTCGTGACAACAGATATATTATATGTAATCCACTAAGTACGTCATTTTCCATGTAATCCACTAAGTTCGTCATTATCCATGTAATCCACTAAGTTCATTGTTTTCCATGTAATCCACTAAGTTCATCATTATCCATGTAATCCACTAAGTTCATTGTTTTCCATGTAATCCACTAAGTTCGTCATTATCCATGTAATCCACTAAGTTCATTGATTTCCATGTAATCTACTAAGTTCATTGATTTCCATGTAATCCACTAAGTTCGTCATACTACATGTAATCCACTAAGTTCGTCATTATCCATGTAATCCACTAAGTTCATTGTTTTCCATGTAATCCACTAAGTTCGTCATTATCCATGTAATCCACTAAGTTCATTGTTTTCCATGTAATCCACTAAGTTCGTCATTATCCATGTAATCCACTAAGTTCATTGTTTTCCATGTAATCCACTAAGTTCATTGTTTTCCATGTAATCCACTAAGTTCGTCATTATCCATGTAATCCACTAAGTTCATTGATTTCCATGTAATCCACTAAGTTCGTCATTATCCATGTAATCCACTAAGTTCATTGTTTTCCATGTAATCCACTAAGTTCGTCGTTATCCATGTAATCCACTAAGTTCATTGATTTCCATGTAATCCACTAAGTTCGTCATTATCCATGTAATCCACTAAGTTCATTGTTTTCCATGTAATCCACTAAGTTCATTGTTTTCCATGTAATCCACTAAGTTCGTCATTATCCATGTAATCCACTAAGTTCATTGATTTCCATGTAATCCACTAAGTACGTCATTATCCATGTAATCCACTAAGTTCGTCATTATCCATGTAATCCACTAAGTTCGTCATTATCCATGTAATCCACTAAGTTCATTGTTTTCCATGTAATCCACTAAGTTCGTCATTATCCATGTAATCCACTAAGTTCGTCATTATCCATGTAATCCACTAAGTTCATTGTTTTCCATGTAATCCACTAAGTTCATTGTTTTCCATGTAATCCACTAAGTTCATTGTTTTCCATGTAATCCACTAAGTTCATTGTTTTCCATGTAATCCACTAAGTTCGTCATTATCCATGTAATCCACTAAGTTCATTGATTGAACAATTTTAATTAAACTGCGTCCTCCTGCCCACCCCCTCCTCCCCTCTACTAAATGGAATTTAATTAAACTGCATCCTCCTGCCCACCCCCTCTACTAAATGGAATTTTAATTAAACTGCGTCCTCCTGCCCACCCCCTCCTCCCCCTCTACTAAACGGAATTTTAATTAAACTGTGTCCTCCTGCCCACCCCCTCTACTAAATGGAATTTTAATTAAACTGTGTCCTCCTGCCCACCCCCTCCTCCCCCTCTA
>WLWD01002320.1_pt1 | contig 13960 bp, 14 predicted proteins | sample 6712731 | NCBI WGS metagenome assembly WLWD01 (sample SAMN12718690, study PRJNA576275) | sponge metagenome | isolation source: marine sponge | host: Mycale hentscheli | place: New Zealand: South Island, Marlborough, Capsize Point | collected 2014-11-01
TAGCACAATTATCGAGCGAGCATGCCCAGTATATAACTAGCACAATTATCGAGCGAGTATGCCCAGTATATAACTAGCACAATTATCGAGCGAGTATGCCCAGTATATAACTAGCACAATTATCGAGCGAGCATGCCCAGTATATAACTGAAGATTTAATATGTTAAATAGGGTTAACACGCAGTGTGCTTCCGTGGCAGGCGACGGGGGCGGTGCCAGTGGGTTTAGGCGGGAAACAACAGATACAGTCACGTGACAGTGAGGCAGACTAGCTGACTAGCCAACGCAAGCAATATTGTCTTTCTGGTTGAAATTTCCTTTCTAGCAAAGCGGGGCAGGCTGATTATGGCTTCAACTAGCGTTCCTAGCGCGTCTTTATCCGAGGCAGTAGTCACAACTACGGCGGGGAGTCGGGTGTCAGCTGTTTCACTAGACGCAGCTCTATCAAGGGCACTGGAGGGAGCAATGCCACGCTTGGCAGAGTCAATTGTGGAGGCTATCAGACGGCCCCCTCCTGAGGCGGAGAGGTCAGACAGAGCTAGCGAAGGGACCTCGGTTTCAGGCCCAACGGCGAGGGTTGCCAGCTCAGCAATTCCTTTGTCAGGTAAAGGATCGTCTTTTATTAAACTTGGCATACTTGGGGATAGTACTGGGATAATAGGGTAGCAAGGTAAGAGTTTAAGGTTGTAATGGGGGTTAGGCTATGGGCTAGTAAGTAATTGTTAGATTAGCTAGGATTTACCTGGTAGTATGCAGGAAAAGAGGTTAAGGGGAGTTGCTTCTAGGGCAAGATACCTAGGGGATAGTGATACATATTTTGCTATATAAATGGCAGGTGGTAGAGTGGGCTGCTTGCCGCCAGCCAGTGTAATTAGGGGATCGGTGCCGTTGATGAGCCCGGGCAGTGCAGCAGCATTGGGTGCTTCCCTGGCAGCACCAGGGACAGCGACGCTCACTACATCAATGGGAGTGCCAAATAATTTGGCAGTCAGATCAGCATTATCACCAGAGTCGCCAGTTTCGGCTCTGTGGCATGGAGACAGAATGGCCCCAAAGTCAGGAGAAGCAGTGGTAGTGAGTATGAACTCTCCGCCTATCCCAGGGAAATTGGCAGAAAAGATTTGGAGGAATGAATTCATCGAGTTGGACTCATTGCTACCATCGAGGCTGGGTGCTCCAGAGCCGACAATACAAGATCTGGTGTATGGAGAGCGAAGGAAGGAGAAGAAGGGAATTACATCGATTCAAGAATGGGTAGGATGTTTCAATACCTACATTGCAGTGGTGTCTATGAAGGATTCGTCAAGAGTGAAGGACCTGCTCGCATATTCATCACTGATAGTAAAGGCTAGCAGTGACTATGTGGAAGAGGCATGGCTGGGATATGATAGTTTGTTTAGGAGACAAGCTGCGGCAGAACCTACTTTGTTTACTTGTTGGGGACAGATTAGCCCACCACTATGGACCCAACACTTCGGCATAGCGGCATCACGAATCCCCTGCTGGTCATGTGGCAGCAAGGAACACAAGAAGTGTGCGAGTGGATCATCTCACCATAACAGGAGGAGTGACAGTAGGTTCCGGCCTTACCCAGACACACCAGTATGTAAGCGCTGGAACTGGGGCTCGGTGGGCTGCAGTGCAGATCGCTGTAACTTCAGGCACGTCTGCGCTCATTGTTCCGGGGATCACCAGGCTAAGCGTTGCCCAAAGCAATCAGGGACCAGGAAAGAATCAATGGAGAAGAAAGGCGAGAGGTCTGGAGAGCCCCCTCCTTTTCGTCCCTAACCGGACAGAGAAGGAGAAATGCACAAATCACCTTGAGATGATTCATACAAGCAGTACCATAGACTCACCGAATAATTCAGGATGCAATATTCAACGTTTACCCATGTCCACAGTAAATAATGATTCACAATATCAATTGATAGAAGAATGTATTAGCAATTATATAGTAGCGATAAGTACACATTTTCAAGCACATAACATGTTGAGTGATGGAAGATACCGATACACAACAGATCTGTTGGCACTAAGTACTTGTGAACCGGCAGATAGAAGCATTCTCCCTGAGTTTTGTCAGAGAATTATCACACCGTTAGTTGCTGAGAGTTGGGAGCAAGAGCTGGAGGGACACAGAGATGGAGACTTCTGCAAATATATTCTAGATGGAATCAAAAATGGGTTCAAGATTGGCTTCCAGCGTGGAAGATGTGCACGCAAATCTGCCGTTGGTAACATGGCATCGACAATGCATCATCCAGAACCTGTAACAGAGTATTTAGCAACAGAGGTAAAGGCTGGGCGTATTGTAGAGATTCCTAAAGAATACACGGAAACAGTGCAGATTTCTAGATTTGGGGTAATACCAAAGTCCAACCAGCCCGGAAAGTGGCGACTGGTTCTTGATCTCTCAAGCCCCGATGGAGCAAGTGTTAATGACGGCATAGACTCAGAGTTATGTTCGATTGCCTTTGCGTCAGTGGATACAGCCATTGAGAAGATTGTGGGGCTAGGCAGAGGGTCACTGCTAGCAAAGGTCGATATTGAACATGCCTACAGGAATGTGCCCATTCATCCAGCTGACCGACAGCTACTCGGAATGAGGTGGAAACAGAAATTATATATTGATACCGTTTTACCCTTTGGCTTGCGCTCGGCGCCAAAAATTTTCTCGGCATTGGCAGATGCACTAGAATGGATCTTGTTCAATAGAGGGGTGTCGACTCTAATCCACTACCTGGATGATTTTTTAACTATGGGATGTGGGAACACAAGTCAGTGCAGCGTCAATCTTAATCAGATTCAGGACACTTGCAAATTGCTGGGAATACCATTGAAAAGGCAAAAAATTGAAGGACCAGACTCGAGAATGACTTTTCTAGGAATTGAGCTAGATACAACGACAATGGAAGCAAGGTTACCTAAATCCAAACTGGATCATCTGAAAGAAGTCCTGCACGAGTGGAGTAACAAAAAATCATGTCAGAAGAGAAACTTACTATCCCTTATAGGAAAGCTCTCGCATGCATGCAAGGTGGTTTTGGCGGGGAGGATATTCCTTCGTAGAATGATTGATAGGGCCAAGACAGTTAGACGACTTAATCATTGGGTACATCTAACCGCTGAGTTTCATGCTGACTTGGCTTGGTGGCAGACTTTCTTAGAATATTGGAATGGCTGTAGCATGATGCAGGTTCATTGCATGAACCAAGTCCCAGATAGAGTGGTGGCAACAGATGCATCTGGGTCATGGGGTTGCGGAGCTATATGGGGCAATCAGTGGCTACAGTGTCAATGGGAAAATGAATGGAAGGATAGAAGTATTGCGGTTAAAGAGCTACTACCCATTGTCCTTGCAGTGGCAGTGTGGGGCCAACAGTGGCGCCACCAATTGGTAGTGTTCAAATGTGACAACATGGCAGTGGTTCAGATTGTTAATGCACAAAATTGTAGGGACCCACTACTAGTGCAATTGTTGCGATACCTGCATTTTTATACAGCGGTGTTGGATATAAGAGTCAGAGCTAATCACATCGAAGGGGTTAATAATTCCATTGCTGATGCCATTTCTCGCAATCATTTGCAGGTTTTGTTCCAGCTCAACAAGGATGCCAACCCCACTCCCACACCTATCCCACGCAGTACCTGGGAGCTACTGTTTACCCAAGGTCAGGACTGGCGCTCAGCCACCTGGAGATCCTTGCTGAGAACCTCATTAGGAACAGCCTGGCACCAAGCTCCCAAAGAGCTTACTCGTCTGCTCAAACCCAGTACATGAAGTTCTGTGAGGCTATTGGAAAGTACCCACTACCAGCGACAGAGAGGACACTGGTGTTGTTCACAGCTCACCTTTCTGGATCAGTAGGTTATTCAACAGTTCGGGCATATATGTCGGCAGTGAGGCACTTGCATCTCAGCAAGGGTTATGCAGATCCCTTCTTGGCTGTGCCGCAACTGGATCTAGTGTTTAAAGGTGTGAAGAGGCTGAAACCTTCAGGGCAAGATCGACGACTGCCTATTACACCGATAGTCTTGCGAGATATTTGGGAAGTAGTCCAGAGAACACCCACAGACTACACAAACATCATGATGTGGGCGGCTTGTTGCCTAGGGTACTTTGCATTTTTACGCTGCGGCGAGTTTACTGTCAATGATCCATTTGATCCAGGGAAGCACCTAGAGATAAGCGACATAGCGGTGGATAGTTATGAGATTCCAACCATGATAAGTGTGTTTCTAAAACAGTCCAAAACGGATCAGGACAAATCTGGTATTAAGCTGTTCCTGGGGCGTACAAATCAGGATCTTTGCCCAGTAGTGGCAGTTCTTGCATATCTTGGAGTGAGAAAGGTTGGGTCAACAACAGCTTTATTTGTACAAGATGGAGGGAACCCTTTGTCCAGGGCAGCATTAGTTGCATGGCTGAAATCTACTCTAAGGGTCGCAGGAGTGGACTCGTCCTTTTTTACGGGACATTCGTTTCGAATTGGAGCAGCGAGCACGGCGGCAGCCAAAGGAGTGGAAGATTCGACTATACAAGCCTTGGGCAGATGGAAAAGTGACGCATTTAAGCGATACATTCGAATCCCTAGACATCAACTAGCAGCATTTTCGTCGGTTATAGCAAACTAGACAGTAATATGCCATGTATTTGGTTATCACCTTCACTCTTCTCAATATGTGTATAAAGAATAAAATAAAAATAAAATAAAATAAAAGTGGTGTGTGGGGGTATATACATAATTATATATATATATATATGTATGCATAAGAATAGTATCCATACAACTTGGGGGAAAGGGGGGAGGATAATAATGGTAGTAATCTATGCTAATAATTGAAAATTAAAAGGATGTGGGATAGGTCATAAAATTGGAGTTAGGTAGGCCTCCTAAATAGATTAAGGATAGGGACAGTAGTTGGGGGGTTCCCCCCTTTTCCCCCAAGCACTAATACTCAACAGGTGCAATAGGCCAGGCATAAATGTGATGAGGTCAACTCATCTGGAGCAATAGTGCACATAGGGCTTAAATGCAGCTAATGGACAGTATGTAGTGAAATAATAAGTTAAGGCTTCCGCTGAAGCCAGACAGCAGGGAGTATCAGCAAATAGTGCAATGGGGAGGGTACAACCTCCAGAGCAGCAGAAGTGCCGCAGGCACAAGCACAAGTAGGAGGGTGCTACAGAAACTGTTACCTGCACAATCAGGAGCACCCTCCTGCTAAGCAGCAACAAAGGTGCTGTAGGCACCAGCACAATGGGAGGGCGCTCCCTCCCAAGCACTAAGCATACCCATCTGGCACTGCCTCCAACTTTGTTAAACTGTGACTAACAGTTGCTTTATGGCACACGTAGAGTTAAAACTAGCACAATTATCGAGCGAGCATGCCCAGTATATAACTAGCACAATTATCGAGCGAGTATGCCCAGTATATAACTAGCACAATTATCGAGCGAGCATGCCCAGTATATAACTAGCACAATTATCGAGCGAGCATGCCCAGTATATAACTAGCACAATTATCGAGCGAGTATGCCCAGTATATAACTAGCACAATTATCGAGCGAGCATGCCCAGTATATAACTAGCACAATTATCGAGCGAGCATGCCCAGTATATAACTAGCACAATTATCGAGCGAGTATGCCCAGTATATAACTAGCACAATTATCGAGCGAGTATGCCCAGTATATAACTAGCACAATTATCGAGCGAGTATGCCCAGTATATAACTAGCACAATTATCGACGGTATGCCCAGTATAATAACTAGCACAATTCTCGTCGAGTATGCCCAGTATATAACTAGCAGCAATATCGCGCGAGTATTCCCATATATAACTAGCACAATGATCGGCGAGCTGCCCAGTATTACTACACAATAACGAGCGCGTATCCTAGTATATAACCTTAAAAGCTCACCATTCTCGAGCGAGTATGCCCAGTAATAAACTAGCACAATTCTCGAGCGATATGCCCCATATATAACTAGCAACAATATCGAGCGAGCAATGCCATATATACTGGCACAATTAGCAGCGAGTATGCCCATTATATACCTAGCACACTTTCGATGCGCGCCTGCCCCATTAATATAATAGCACAATCGATCGAGCGAGTATCCAGTAATAACTATCACAATTATCGCGCGATTGGCCCAGTATATAACTATCAAATTATCGACGGTATGCCCGTATATAACTAGCATTTAACATAGTGCATCCTAATGTGGTGACCTGCCGCCTCCCACACAGTTTTTCGGTTACTTGCCACCTGGCATCCACATTGGTTGTGCCCGAAAGTTTCCAAGAGGGGGGGGGCGTGGCTCGCTGCACACTTCCAAGGGGATTTTGTTTGGAGTTACAGTTGTCCCGGTCCAGCCCAATTAACACTTATAGCGCCTAACAGCTTGCGCTAATCAACCCTCCACCCTCCAAACCACCCATTCTGGTCCTCTGCGTCCCTGCTGGCGCCACCCTTGCTGTTTGCCCGCTGCCTTTGTTGATGATTGCCACTACGGCGGCATTGTCACAGCGAGCCAGCACCATTTGACCCCGCCATGCCGGGCCCCATACAGCAGCAGCTACCACAATCGGCACCAACTCCTTTGCCGTGATGTGCCACTGCTCAGCTTGCTTTACCCACGGCAGCTGAAACCATTGCGAGCCCCAGTATGCTCCGCAACCCCAGGAGCCTGAAGCCTCTGATACAAGTGTCACCGTTGGCCGGAGGCCGAGAGAACTGCTCAACAGTCCAATGCCATTCCAGTCTGCGCTAAACTGCCACCACCATTCAATGTCTGACCGCGCCTCTCTGCTGAGTCTGATGAAATGCTCTGGCTTCTTTACTGACATAGATAAATCGATCAGCCTCCTTGTAAATGTCCTGCCGGCTCTGACCACTTTGCAAGCGTGTGACAGTACCCCAATTAGGGACAGCAGATCTCGCTTCTTGCATGCTTTCCTGCCTCTCCAACCTGCCAGCTCTGCCAGCATGCGTGACAGCTTCTCTTGCGGTAGCCTCAGCTCCATAGCCACCGTGTCTATCACAATGCCTAAGAATGTCAGGCTCGTAGCCGGGCCCTCGTCCTTCTCGGGCTCTGCTGGCAGGCCCAGCATGCTGCACACCTCATGCATAATGGTATTATTTCTCGAGCATTCTGTTGCACTTGCCCCCAGCGTGATGAAGTCGTCCACATAGTGGAACACCTGGGATATGCCCTGCTTCTTCATCACCCACTGCGCAGCGTCCGCCACTGCTGTGAACACCAGCGGTGCCGACCTGAGGCCAAATGGGAGTGTCGTGTCCACATACACTTTATCCTCCCACAGCATACCCAGCAGCCGCCTGTCCTGCGGATGGACCGATACTTGCCTGTATGCCTGCTTGATGTCCATTTTTGCTAGGAGTGAACCTCGTCCCAGCCTCGCAGCAGTGTCCGCCCCTGGTCCAGCGACACTACGACAATGTGGCCACCTCTTGCTGATTCCATATTGACACTGCTCCCTCCGGGGCTGACAAGTTTAGGATCAGCCTGAATTTACCCGCTTGCTCGTTTTTGGGATACCCCAAACGGGCTGCAAGTGGCACGTCCAGGCTTTCAGCTTGAGACTTGGTGCCTTCCATACCAACCTCTCCCTGCTTCTACTCTGCAAGTCCCAGTACTTTGTGACCACTTCCCTGTGATCTCGTAGCTGATTGCAAGGTTCGGTGATGAAGCCTTCGCGGGGCCTGTGACTTGTCATAGCCCACTCTGAAGCCGGACTTTATGCCTCGCAGTAACTCCTCCACCAGCGCCTTGTCAGGATGACCTTCCAGCTCCCGCGCCCAGACAGTCTCTCTCATTGGGGAGACAATACTTGCCAGGCGACCCGACAGTGCTTGCCCATCTGGCCCACTGCACCTTGCCAACGCCTGCATCTGCTCGCCTTGGACCGTGTACGACCCTTCACTTGCACCTGCATTACATGCATGACACAGCCCCATTGTGAACCACAGCCCGCTGCTATGCCCTCGCATTTGACATGGCACATTCGCTGTGACCCATGTGCAGATCCCCCTCACACACCCCGCCCTAATGGCATTATCCTTCCCCCCATTCGTACCAATTACACCCTAACTACCCAACAGCCAGCTCTGCCCAGTCTACCCGATGCCCGACCACAGCCCATTGCCAGATCCAGCGCAATTGGCATTCAGCAACATTGAATAAGAATAACAGCATGAACAATACAATATATGACTATCAAACAGCTGTGGGTCCTTGTGCCCGGTAGAGTTAAGCTTCGTCCATCCTGCCCAGCGCTGCCTTGCCACCAGCCCTGCATTTTGATGCTGGGTGTGGTCCCTTGCAACCTGAGCAAGCGTGCAAAAACTTGCATTCTTTTCCAAACTTGCAATCTCCACCGTATTTGTTAAACTTGATGCAGAGTTGTTGGTCACGCCATCCTGTTGCTGCTGCCCTTGGCTGTGAGACACTCGCTGCACCTGGGCCACCGCTCCAAGTGCGTTTTCTGCTCCCGTACGGACAGTCAGCCGACTGATGATCCACGCCATGGCACCTGCTGCACCAATTCTCCTTGGATATCTCTTGGCCAGTAAAACATTGGGCGTACAAGCTGGGCTCAGCTTTCGCCCACTGCAGTGACGTATTTCCAGCTGCTTCTTGCCTAAAATTCTGGTCGTATACCAACCACGAAGGCCACTTAAATTTCTTGCTGGCCCTTGCGATCAACGACTGATAGCTCATCAGATCTGCCAGCTTGTCGGGCTGATGAGGCCCCAGCACAGTCACATACACAGCAAAGCATTGAAGCCACGTCGCTAAATCAGGTATGACTTTCCTTGTAGTCATCAAATCGGCGGCTTGGATCACCATAATCTGGCCGTCACCCTGTGGGGTGGGCGCTCTGCTTCTGCTGCCAGCTGGCATTAGATCTGCAAACTCCACGTATTCATTTGCTTGTATCTTTTCCACCAGCTTCCGCGTAATTGACGGGAGACCTGCACCAATGCAAACTGTTTGGCTCCTTGCTGGAGCTCTGCTGCTAGCACCTGCCAACTCCAAGCTAGGTCTGGAGCCAACCCCTGCTTCTCTGTTGCGTGGCGCTGCCACCGCAGCATCAGTTTTCATTTCTCTGATGCCGCACCCAGCTAAATCCCTGCTGCTTGGGGGCCTTGCCATATTACCTTCCCAACACGTAATAAACACACCTCATGACACCACATCCTCTGAATTACCTTTTTTCACTAATTAAAAAAAACAACAACAACAAAAACAAACCTCCAGGCCCCCTTTTAATAATCCCAGCTACCTAACTACCTCAATTCTACCCTAGTAGACAACTCTCTGTATTATCCCATTCCCGCCTGCCCGCATTGTGTAATGACACCTTTTCTTGCTCCTATATTTGCGACGAATACCTTGCAATCGTGCTCAGCTTCATGCTCTTGCTTCGAGCTATGGTACCTTGCTGTCGTACCCTGCTATGTGTTCTCCCTTTTAGACACAGCACCATGCCATCATGCTCGGTTACATGCTCTTGCTTATGCTACGGCACCTTGCTGTCGTGCCCTGCTACGCGCTCTTGCTTAGGGGCAGAGCACCTTGCTATCGTGCTCAGTTTCATGCTCTATCTTGCTACGGCACCTTGCTGTCGTGCCCTTTACATGTTCATGCTTTAAGACAGGCACCTTGCCATCGTGCCCGTTACCTTGCTCTTATCTTCCGCTGTGACACTTTGCTGTCATGCCCTGTTACATGCTCTTGCGTTACAATCAAGCACCTTGCCCTCGTGCTGACTTCCATGCTCTTGCCATTAGGCAACGGCACCATACTGTCGTGCCCTTTTTGTGTGCTCTCGTTTTAAGACCGGCACCGTGCTATCGTGACCAGCTTAGTGCACTTGCCCTCACCTAGCATTTCACTCTCACGCACAGCTGCATGCCTTTGCTCCTGTAACCATAGCCCCCTGCTGCTAGGCTATGCTACCCGCCATGTCATCCTACCGATTCGATGAACCCAGAGCCTTGTTAACTCGCACTGTTGCTTGCTCTGATACCCAGTTTTGTTCTACTTGACATAAGATCCCGCCTCCCCTCGAATACTATGCCTTATCCTAGTTAGAACCCCCCTTTTTCCAACTAATTAACTACCCTAGCCTCCCCATACGGCCTCTTTAACCACTACTCTATTACCTACCCCATCCTGCTAGGCTCCCTCTCTGCTCCCTGTGATATCACAGCCGCTGTGGCTGGAGAAGGGCTGGCTAGAGGGAACCCACCTAACTAACCATCCCTCCCCCTTTCCCCGTTCCCCAGTTCGCCTCACCAGCTTGGTCTGCCTGGCCCATTGCTCCCTGGACTCTGGCCGTCACCCCTTCAATAATTTTAGCCAATGTCCCGTCATCTAATTGGATAGCTGACACAACTGGAAACCTGCCAGGAGTACTACTCGCTTCCCCAGGTGATGCCATGCTTCTAGACGAGACTCGAGCCTGCTGCTTACACCCGCTGTTCTTTCCGGCTACTAAACTGCTTGTTCCCGTATCTGGCTCAGCCTGGCTTTATGATACTGGTGCGCGTCTCGGTGTGCTCGCGTGCCGCTTACAGCAACGTGGTCTCGCCTCTCAACTCCGCCCACCGTCCCACAACCTAGCCTGTTTTAGCCTACCCAGCCCCCTAGTTATTACTCGTCCCATGCTCCGCCCCTTTTCTTTCCTGCCTTATTTCGGTGCCTCTGTTAGCCCCGGTTAACAATGGGGTGTTAACCTCCATAATTATCGAGCGAGCATGCCCAGTATATAACTAGCACAATTATCGAGCGAGCATGCCCAGTATATAACTAGCACAATTATCGAGCGAGTAGCCCAGTATATAACTAGCACAATTATCGAGCGAGCATGCCCAGTATATAACTAGCACAATTATCGAGCGAGCATGCCCAGTATATAACTAGCACAATTATCGAGCGAGTATGCCCAGTATATAACTAGCACAATTATCGAGCGAGCATGCCCAGTATATAACTAGCACAATTATCGAGCGAGCATGCCCAGTTAAGTTACATAAAACTATAATATTGTTATGTGTAGTATTTTAAGACGCTTCTATTCCCACGATGACAACTGTGGATTCAATATATTTAGCAAACAAATACAAAATACTTACCTTAATTAACCCTCAGCGCACGTGCACGAGAGGGTTATAGTAGTCGTCCTGTCTGTTTGTTTGTCTGCTTGTCTGTCACGCTCTGATTTGGAGACTACTGACAATTAACAGTTGATTTAGGTATGAACTTACTCAGGACGAATATTTAAGACCTTTTATTGTGCTACTTTTTTTAATTTCGGGCTAATCGTTGAGAAAACACGAAGCTTTCAACTCCGCGTAGGTACCAGCTTTTATGGGCAACGCCCCCTAGCGTCACGTTATAATCACGTGAGTAAATAATTGCTGCAGCCAGCGGTGTAGTTCGCTTTATGCTCAGGGAAGTTAAAGGAGTTGAAAGAAGTGAAGCTTTGCGTTGAAAATGTATACAGGTGGGCGTTTCTGGCTAGTTTAGCTTCTTCTCTTATGAAGACAGCGTTTCCATGTAGCATTCTCATTGGTCGAGCTATTTTGATACCTCAAAACTAGTTTATAATGTCCTGTAGACGCCGTAATAGTATTTGGATACAAGGCACGTCCCCTGGACTTAGCAACTCCTTTACGCGGCGTTCTCCCCCGGAAATCTAATACAACCTACTGGTAAAAAAAATTTTTTTTTTTTTTATATTTTAGATACCGTGCTTAGACAGATTTCCCAAAAACTGGTCACAAATATGGAATTACGTACTCACCTCAGCCTCCCCCAAGAAGTGGTAGCTCCTTATTATTTAATATTAAGCCATTCTGACTACCAGTGGCTCTTGACAACCAACAAGAGGCACTTAGCAGCCCCCCCAAAACGGCGGAACCCGATTTTGCATTATCCACCACTTATAGTATCTCACTCACTTGATTATGACATATACAGGATACAGAGAACAAGTATAACACACAGATAATCAGTGTGTATGGTCCACTGTCACTAGGGTTCTGACAGTCCTCTGTCACTAGGGTTCTGACAGTCCTCTGTCACTAGGGTTCTGACAGTCCTCTATCACTAGGGTTCTGACAGTCATTGGGATTTTGACAGCCTATTTTCATTAGGTTCTGATATCCCCTTTTCATTAGGTTCTAATGGCCCATTTTCATTAGGTTCTAATGGCCCATTTTCATTAGGTTCTAATGGCCCACTTTCATTAGGTTCTAATGGCCCACTTTCATTAGGTTCTAATGGCCCACTTTCATTAGGTTCTAATGGCCCACTTTCATTAGGTTCTAATGGCCCACTTTCATTAGGTTCTAATGGCCCACTTTCATTAGGTTCTAATGGCCCACTTTCATTATGTTTCAATGGTTCACAACAAAAAAGGTTTGATGCGACAACTAACAGTTCCTGACATAAAGATATTCCTTATATCCACAACAACAACAACAACACTCCTTCTTACGTACTTTTTCCAGGAAAGGTTCCTTCCATTGCAGATGGTCTACTATCGTCTGTGCTATATCTCTGGGAGCTTTAGACACACCCTTATCTCTCAATTTCTACACATACACACACACACACATATTAACAAAAACAAAATCTATTACAAAAAACAAACAAACTTTGTGATCATTTGCATGAAAATCAGGCACACAAAAAAAGTAATCCAAACCAAGTGTCTTCACCATTTGTATACTATACAGTATAAAGTTTCAGAGAACCTAATTTGATAGTTTTAAAAGTTGTCAATTATTATAAAAAAAAAAAGATGTCACAAACAGACTGACCGACTGACCTTGCTAATGGCCATGGCAGCCATGCATTTGTAATCTCCAAACCGTCCTCCTTCACATCTGTAAACTGCACTCACGGGAATCTGGAATTCTGGATAGCAACGATGACTTGCAGATGCCAGCAATGCATAAACGAGTCCTCGCACATTGGTCATGTGACCTTGACCTCGCATTGCAGCGGCGGTTAAACTCTGAAAATATAAATCAATAAACAACTAGGAGACACTTTAATTAACTCTATACGACCAGGAGGTATGTGATTTAATACTGCAGTGGCAGATCCAGTGGGAGTTTCCATGGCTTCCATTGAACCCATTGTACTCCAGCCTTGCCAGCTAGCTAAATTATAATCTCAAAGCGCTTGACAGTTTACTTTTGGTAAAGGGTCGGGCTCCGCGAGACTAAGCTTGGGTGCACTGCAGTAAGTGGTGGTAGTGCATTTCTTTAATTTTTCCATTGATGTGGAGGATTTTGCTCTGTGCATGCTCAAGTCTACATGGCAGAGAACCACTCGTTGTTTGCTGTGCTAGCATTACAATATCTTTGTCAGTGACTGACTGGAATAAGGCTGGTTGTGTGTGGTGAAGAAGAAGCAAAGATCTCTGACAGTATTCTTGTCAAAGTGCTCTAGGATTTCTCAAGGTAGTTGAAAAACCAGCTCTAAGTTAGCTAGCTAATTCTGATAGTTGCCTCTAGCTAATTCTGATAGTTGCCTCTAGCTAATTCTGATAGTTGCCTCTAGCTAGTTCTGATAGTTGCCTCTAGCTAGTTCTGATAGTTGCCTCTAGCTAGTTCTGATAGTTGCCTCTAGCTAGTTCTGATAGTTGCCTCTAGCTAATTCTGATAGTTGCCTCTAGCTAATTCTGATAGTTGCCTCTAGCTAGTTCTGATAGTTGCCTCTAGCTAGTTCTGATAGTTGCCTCTAGCTAGTTCTGATAGTTGCCTCTAGCTAGTTCTGATAGTTGCCTCTAGCTAGTTCTGATAGTTGCCTCTAGCTAGTTCTGATAGTTGCCTCTAGCTAGTTCTGATAGTTGCCTCTAGCTAGTTCTGATAGTTGCCTCTAGCTAGTTCTGATAGTTGCCTCTAGCT
>WLWD01006354.1_pt1 | contig 13959 bp, 3 predicted proteins | sample 6712731 | NCBI WGS metagenome assembly WLWD01 (sample SAMN12718690, study PRJNA576275) | sponge metagenome | isolation source: marine sponge | host: Mycale hentscheli | place: New Zealand: South Island, Marlborough, Capsize Point | collected 2014-11-01
CCATTAGTGGGATCCGGGGAATAAATGGAGCTGGAAAACGAGAATGAAGCAGTGGTAATTGTTTGGACGGTATGAAGTAATCCGGCGTGTGAGGCATAGCTGTCTTTTCATTTTCTTTGTCTTTCTGAGATTCTTCATCCTTTTCAGGTTTATCTTTCTCTGTGTCACTACCTCTATTAATAGCTCGTCCATCTTTATGTTCTTTAGAGTCTAATCTTTCCTTTTCCATTAGACTTTCTCTTGATGATTTTGTTCTTTCTTTTTCCTTGTGTGGTTTTCTCCATTCTTTTTCCTTGCTGTGTCTTTTGTCATAATCTCTGTCATGATGAGATTCATCTTTATCTCTGGAAAATCTTCCTTTTTCTTTCCTCTTGTAAAACATTTCTTCATCTTTCTCTCTGTGATATCTTCCCTTTGTGAAACTTTCTCTGCGAGACCTTCTTTCATCCTTCTCCCTACGATGTCTTCCTTCATCTCCTTCAGGTGATCTCTCTCTCTCACTGTTCCTCTTTCTGACAAAATAGTCACCATCTTTGTCTTTTTGAGAACTTCCCTCTTGTTTTTCTTTCTGAGATCTCTCTTTATATATTTCTTGCTTTCTTTCTCTATGATGCCTTCTGCCTTTATCATCAATAATCGTGTCTTCACTGTGACTGCTGTGAGGATGTCTTTCTCTGTGATAGCCTTTGTCTCTGTGTGAATCTTTAATTTTGTCTTGATCATATTTATCCTTTCCTCTATGAGAGTGTCTTTTCTTAGTGTGTTCATACATTTTACCTTCATATTTCTCTTCAATATTTTTCTCACCAGGAGAAACTGAAGGATCTCTACTTCTATATGACCTATCGTCGTCACTGCCTCTATAATATTTTCTTTTATGTCTATGCCTATGATATACTACTTTGTCATCTTTCCTCCTGTGAGCACTGTCAAAATATTTTTCTCTGTGTTTTCTGTCATCTTTTGCATGCCTTTCTTTTTTCAGTTTATGAAGAAAATCGTGATCTCTTTCAAAAGAGGGATATCTTTGCTTTTCTCTATGACTGGAGAATTTTCTTTCATGTTTCTGTCTGTAATGCCCTCTATAATCAAGGGAGTCAGATCGCTTTTTATCTTCAGATAATTTTCTTCTGTGTAATTTTTTATCATCATATTCCATCTGTTTACGCTCCTCTTTGTCCTCATCATGTTTCATTTTCCTTATCAGTTTTTCATCTGAAATTGTCTTTTTTTTCTTTTGCTGTTGTTCATCTGCCATTTTCTCATCGCTTACCTTTATTTTGATTTGTCCTTCTGATATTGTTCTATCAAATTCATTTAGTCTCCGTTTCTTGTCTTTTGAAAGTTTTTTTACAAGTTCCTTTGACTGTAATTGTTCTTCATCTAGTGACTTATAATCAGGTTGATAAGATTCCTTTAGTTTACTTTTCTTCTTGCCTTGTGACTTTCTTTTATTGAGTTCCTTTAACTGTAACAGTTCTTCATCTGGCAGCATATAATCAGCTTTATCAGGTTCCTTCTGTCTTTTTTTCTTGCCTATTGACTTTCTTTTAGCAAGTTCCTTTGACTGTAACAGTTCTTCATCAGAGAGCATATAATCAGCTTTATCGGATTCTGTCTGTCTTCTTTTCTTGCCTTTTGACTTTCTTTTATCGAGTTCCTTTGACTGTAACAGTTCGTCATCTAATAGCATATAATCTAATGTTTTTATATCATGTTCCCTTTTTCTTTGCTGTTCTTTATCCTTCATTTTCTCCTTTTTTCCCTGCTCTTTTTCCTCTGGCATAGCTTGATCATGTTCCTTTAGCTCTTCTTCCAACTTTTTATGTTCTTTTTTCTTTTTACTTCGATGTTCCTTATGTAGTATTTCTTCACCACGGTCTTTTAATTCACTCTTTTCTTTTTTTGACATTCCTTTATACTGCTTCTTTAGTCCATGTTTATCTGGCATCTGTTCATCAGATTTTATCACTTTACGTTGTTCCTCAGTTGGCACTTTTTGATCAGTTTCTTTTAGCTTTTCTTTCACTTTTTTCGCCACTTTTTTGTCATTTCCTTCTATTATTAGCGGTTTCTCATCAGACAATTTTTTATCGGATTCTTTTAGTTTATATTGTTCTACATTTAGCAATTCTTGGCGATGCTTCCTTAATTTGCTTTGCTTTTCATCTGGTAATTTTTTATCTTTGCTCTTAATTGAAGAAACTCCGTGTTTTTTATGAGCAACTTCACCTTTTTTTGAGCTTATTTTGGTACTTTTTATCTCTTCAATTAATTCATCATCAATAGTTGTCTGATCCGATATTTTTTCACGTGTCACATCTTTAGTATCAGCTTCAAGAGCTTTAATACCACCTTCACTATTTGCACCCAACAGGGAACTCATAAAAGCCTTCATAGAATGCCACATACTGCGTTTCTTGGCTTCAGTTTTTTCATCTTTTTCTTCTTTACCCTGGTCCTGATCAATTTTCATTTCTTTCTTTGCCTTTTGATCGTGCCTCTGTTTGCTTTTTAATTTCTCTTGCTTATTAGATGATGACATTTTAGTACTCTCAACTCTTTTACTCCCATCGATCAGCTCAGTGCTAGGCTTGCGCACTCCATCACTTAATTTCTTCAATTTTTTGGCCTTTGATTTAGTCAGCAATTTTTCTTTTCCAGATGCAGTTAATTGCTTTGTAGACTGTTTTTGTTGGACTCCCTTCTCCATTTCTGTACTTAACTTGTACTGATTCAATAAAGCTGTGACTTGTTTTAAAAAGTCTGATTGCAAAGTGGCCTTATCAGAAAATGTAGATTTTACTTTTGATCCCATTTGATTAGGATCTTGTAATCCAAAATGCACCGAGTGCTCAGATATTGCTGGTCTTTTAACATAATATTTTCCCACTTTTTTGTCAATTCGTTTTTTTGGATGTTCAAACTGTGCAGGAATATCTTGAGATATAAATGACATTGAGGTGTCTATTGAACTTTGAGAGCCCTGAGTTATGATTTTTTGAAAAATTTCAGATTCTGCATGCTGTGAATGTTTGGCCCTGGTCTTTGTCAATTGTGTTGGCAAATCTTTTTGAACTTGCTCATCTTGTTTGTCATCAATAGAGATGGGGCGACTTCCAAAGTGTCTGTGCATTTTGGAATGTTGTGATCCATTCTCTATAGAAGCCAGATACCATTCAATCATCTTTAGCTTTGAGTCACGAGAAAATTTTGCATCTGAAGGTTGACGCTGTTTTGTCACCTTATCAAAGTCTTCTGAGGCTAAGTAGCGGCCTAGTTGTACTAAGTGGGTATCTGGGGGCACTGTGACAATTTCACTCTTTTCTTTTTTATGTTCCTTTTTTCCACTTCTAACACTTTTTTTGCTAGATTTCTCAGTTAATTTGGCATTGAGAGGTATAGACCTGTATTCATCCATTTTCACATCAGCACCCAAAGGAATAAGCTTGTGTTTATCAAATTCTGAAAAGGCTTTCGATTGCCTTTGCGCTTCGTGTAGTTTATTTCCCTTTAATTTTGGAATTCCTATGGAAGTGTTGCCATCTGATTTAGTGGGAACTTCGGATTGTTGCTTTACTCCCAGTGGTTCTACATTTTGATGTGGAAGACATTTAAAGAGAGAATTTATCTCTGCCTCTGTGAACTTGGGAACTTCAGATGATCCTTTCGCTTTCCTTATTTTCTTATGTAAGTCTGTAATTATAGTTTTAGATTTCAGATTTGCTTCTGGACTAATGGGAACTGGTATTTTGTGTTTAGATGATCTTTTAACTTTCTTGTGCCCTCCTTTTCGATCAGTAAGGATTGCCATTGACTCTTCATCAAACTTTTTTCTTTGTCTGGTTGACATCATATTAGCAGGAATTTTAACTTTTTTTCCATCAGAAAATACAAGAAGCTGCTCAGGCATAGTGTCTGAGGAAACTGTGTCCATCTCGTCTTTCAACAGACTTAGCTCTAGTTTCTCTGAAGCTTTCTTTCTATCGTGCTTTTTTCTCACAGACTGCCGGTTAACAGGAACTTTGACTTTTCTTCCAGCTGAGAATGCAATAGATTTTCCAAGTTTAGCTACTGCATTGTCTGGAGGAACTTTAACCACTTCATCTTTGAACCCAGTAGATAATTTTTCCTTCTTAACATGCCTTTTTCTTGTTGACTTCAGCTTAACAGGAGCTTTGATTTTTCTTCCAGCCGAAAATGCTAAAGATTTCCCAAGTTTAACTACTGCATCGTCAGGAGGAACTTTAACAGATTCATCTTTGAACCCAGAATATAACTTTTTATCACTTATTTTTCCCTTTTGATGAGCCTTAACGTTAGATCTCATTTTTGTGCCTGGTGCCAAGTAGTGTCCGAGTTTTACTACACTTGGGTTTGGAGGAATGTCGAGTGCTGGGGATTCAGATAAATTATAAGCAAGACTCTTGGACTTGGAGTTAATTTTTGCTTTCCCTTTCGCTGCCGACATTAAGTAGTGCCCTAGTTTCACTACCGTTGGGTTTGGAGGAATAGCGACTGTATCAAGTACTGAACTTGCAGGTGTACCCTGGCCAAGATTCTTAGACCCTCCATCTTCTAATTTAATTTTCCTCTTTTCCTCAGCCTTAGCCATCAAATATTGTCCAAGATTAACTACTGCAGGTTCAGGAGGAATACCAACTGTATCAGTTTCTGTAACATTGGACAAGTTGTGGTTTATACTGTCAGCTCCCCACTCTCTAATTTTTTTCTTTTTCATGTTTGACATAGTATATTGTCCTAGATTTACTACCGGGTCAGGAAGAATATTGAGCCCATCTACTGAAGTTGGAAAAGAACTATGTTGCTTATTCTCAGCTTTTTTAAATCCGTGTTTGACTGGAGAATTGTTTAATTCTTGTTGGGAATACCCAACTTCATTCAAACTGTGGTCCACATTTTCAGCTCTTCCTTCTTTTGATTTTTCCTTTTTCATTTTTGACACAATGTACTGTCCAAGATTTGCTACTTTTGTGGCTAGAGAAGAGTTGACTTTATCGACTGAAATCGTAGATATATTATGCCTCATGTTCTTGGTTCCTTCAAAGCATGATTTATTTGAAGCAGTACGTATTCTGTGTGGGTGAGTTGTGTCTTTATTACTGGAAGATACTACACCTTTCTTTGTTAATGCCACCATAGCTAAGTGTTTGCCTGCTTTACTTACTCCTGGATCTGGAGGGATCATGACGACAGGGTCATCATTTAAAAGTGTAGTCAATTTTTTCTTTCCTCTGATTTGAGCCAAATATTTCCCCAGAGCTACGACTTCATGAGGACGGAATTTAGATTTTTCACCAGCACTGGCTGAAATTTTACTATCTGTAGGAGACTGAGAAACACATAATTTCTGGTGAGGGACTTTCCTAGGTGAATGGTCTCTTGGTCTCATAGCCTGAGGGTGATATGGTACAACATCAGATGTGTCTTCAGCTGATCCTGCAGCCAAGTATCGTGCCAGTTGTGCTAATTCCCATTTTGGTATCTTCCTACTTTTATTTTCACCAAGCAAATGTTTGGACACTTGATTCCATAGTTGTCTGTAGAGTAGCCAATCTAAGCTGGTTTCCGAACTGTTGCTCTCATCACTCCTTTTTATGGGTATAACAGTATCTTCCTTGGAAACATCTTCACTCTGATCAATATCACGAACTACTAGTGGCAAATTTATCGCACAGCTCTTTTTGTGTCGTGATTGTTTCTTTGTCCTGTGATTTCGAACAATAGCATTAGCAGCTTTCAGTAGTTGGTTCCTCTGGTCTTCCCATTGATGCCTCACTTTGCCTGTTTTAAGCCTTGGAAAATTGCTCCAGGCTAAGCGTAACTCCAGTTGAGTGGATTCCGAACTAGGCAATGCAGACAAGTAAGTTATGGATGTTTCAGTGATGGAGTTTGACCTGCTAGAAAAGTTATCGTAATCCCTTTTAAATGGAGATTGTGTACCCTTTTTTCTCTCCTTTATAACTATATCTGGGTATTTCTGGCTGGAAAAGGGTCTAAAGTCGTGCCTGACTTTGAACTTGGACCCAGTAGATTGGGTATCATCTGTGGTGGAGAAGTCTGGAAGTGGAATATATCCTGAATATGTATCATATGTGTCTGGAGAATGAGGTAAGCCATAGGCTAAGTCAGGTTTGTACTTGTCCTTGCCCTTCTTAGACTTATCTTGCACATACTCTTTGTGTGGCATAACCTTTCTTTTTAATTGCTTCCTTCTTTTTAGTGGGCCCATCTCTACTTAAGCTCTTTGTAGCTTTATTTCAATAAAATCTATTGACTTTACCATTAGGTCTGATATCCAGGTCCACGTGAGCTATAATAGGAATAAATATAAAAGCAATAGGATATTAGCTGCAATACATCAATATAACATTACATACCAAAAAGGGGCTAGTCCAGGAAGATCTTGTTTGCTATGCCCTGGCTTACTCCACCAAAATTATCTCCAAAGGACTCTAGTTGCTAGGAAACTTGAGTCATAAACTAATCCATTCAATTTAGGAACAGGGAGTCTGGGAGGGTTTGCTGCAGTTGATAGCACAGGTAAAGTTTATCTTTGTTGTAACTCACCATGAGAGGTCACCACTGGACATTTTGGGATTGACTTTTGCCAGCCCTCAAAGGCCTCATTATCTAAATGACTCTTTACTGAGCAGTTGTAGCACTCACTGTTTGCTCTCGTAGTATGCCTATACATACATCTGTCAATTACATTCAAAATAGCTAGTACTTTTAACTAACTCCCCCATATATGTAATAGTTAAACCATGGGTTCGTAGAATTATTGCTGATAAACTGTCTCGACACCTGAGGATGAAGCCCAGGGAGAGAGTGGTCTCGCAGGACAGACCCTTTAACGAAACACTTCAGAAGAATCTATCAGTCCATTCTAGAAGTATAAGTACGTAGCTGTTGTGACCATACTTTATCTAACAAATACAGAACTGGCCTGGCGAGACTAGGGAGAGAGCGGTTATCTTAGCGATAATTCCAGTAGTTCCCACGGTATAACTATTTTAAGCCATAGTTGCATTTTTTCAACAGAGTAAAGACTAAATAAAAAGGAAGGATGTTGTTGTTTGAGTAAATTATGTCTAGTTAATGTAGCGAAGGTCATTCCAGAACACCGACCACAAGTTAAGTGCGTTTCTTTCCCTTTCCGCGCCTCCTCACTGACTGTAATCTGGCGTCGCCGACCCTTTCCTTCTATTCATTTTATCCAGTGAGGTTCACATGTCAAGACTTCCTGCTCCAATAAATTATCCGTTGTCAGTTCTTTATACAGGGATGGAGTCTATAAGTAAAGAAACTTGATTTTCACTAGTAAAAACATGATACATGATGAATTATTTGTGCATCTCACTCTCAAAAAGAGTCCTTCTGTGTGCAATTTAAACTCTCTTATTTGTGGTACAAAAAAAAATTTCTGCAAGCGATTGGAGGGGTATAACTGTGTATACTCAAATCAATTGCAATTTTGATGGATTGTATTTTTCTTTTTGCTAAAATAAAGATCACACAGCTGATTCCATTGCATACTCTGAGTAACCATTTGTCCACGCTGATTCATAGTAAGAGGCAGAGTTTAACTGACTACTTGAGGGAATACTTGAATTTGAAGATGGCACATAAGAAAGTGATCGCGAGATTACATCAATAATTGTCGTGCTTTTAGCACGTGGTTTTGCTGCAACTTGATAATTTGTAGACTCCTTATCAAGAATCTCGTTTGTAAGAGCACTGTCACTGCAGGATTTGATAGTACCACATTTCCTCTTTAATTTCACACCTCTTTCCAGAATTTCAGAGGGATCAAGGGAAGCCATTGATAATGAAATATTTGCAGATTTGCTAACAGAGTTTCGTTCAGAAAGATGGTGTCCCACGGATTTATAGGAAGAAATTGTTTGGGTATTTTCACAGCAACCTGGCAAATTATAGTCTGTAGAGTTTTGGTATATTTCTGATTTATGAGTTAAACTTTCACTGGGTCCTTTTCTTGTTATAACAAGTGAAATTGCACAAGGTATTTCTGCAACTTTTGACTCAGTTGATTGCTCACTCTGTTCCTTGTGCGATGTTATCTGAGAATCTTTACAAGATTCTTCAAGCAATCCACTTGAATTTAAGGGCTTCTCTTTTATCTCTGATATAATATTACAAACACTTTCAGCAACCTTAACTCCATTACAATGTACAGGAACATCTGGTAGTGTTTGGTTTCTAGTTTTTTCCATCTCAAATTGCTGTGACTCACTAGACAATTGTTTTACAGCTTCAGTAATACCTGTTAAATGTGAATATTGCTCTTCTATTTTGTCTAACAAACCATGCATATATTCTGCAGCCTCATCAATATCCACTGTACTCAAGTTTTTTCTCAGTAAGCTTAAATCCTGCTCCATATCTTCATCAGACCCTGTTGGGCTTTCAGTTAGTTTGTCATCTGAGAGATGCAAACGAAAGCTACTAATCTCTTCCTTTATAGAACTAATTAAGTGATTGGGTCTGCTATCCCCTAGCAGAGGCATTGTAATTGCTGGTGCACTATTTCTGTTTGATATTCCATCATTATCTTTAAGTTCTAATAAAGAATTTGATGTAGTGATGGTAGTCTCAGAAAAACAATGATGAGTGTAGAATTGATTCTCATTGCATGAAGAAGTCTCTTTGAGGGATGGCTTGCCACTGGGAGACACTGGTCCCCTTGCCCCCATCTCAAGGAAGCATTCAACTTTAACAGCCTCATGTCCTCCGTTAACTGCTGTAGTACCTTCAGTACATTTTTCTGGTAGTGTCTGAGTAGCTTCATCACAGAATTTAGGTAATCTTGGAAATCGGGGCAACTGGGTTTCCTTACTTGATGGAGAAATGTTTGGTTTCGATTTAACTACGGTGGTATCATTCTTTAGTTTGAGAGACTTCAGATTCGGGGATGAACCAGACATCTTTGCAGGCTTACAAGTAAGCTTATTGATGTTGTCACCATCAACACTGCCTATCAGTGACACATACTTATTATTTGAGGATGAACCAGACGTCTTTGCAGGTTTACAATTAAGTTTATTGATGTTTTCACCATCAACAGTGTCTCTGATTGACACATACTTATGCTGGATCTTGGTACCTATATTCCAATTTGGCCTGCCCTTACACTTTGAGCAAACTTGAGGAACTTTATTGTGGAAAAGACATCGGTGAGATTTGGACAAATATTTAGCTGGTGGTGATTTTATAATGGTATTTTTTCTATGCTGTGAAGTTACAGTAGAGACTTTTCGCTGATTGTGTTCACACTTTGAAGGTAAAGAAGCCATTGGGGAGTCATTTGTAGGCATGCTAGACATTGGAGTGAAAGAATAATCTTTGTTAGTCCAGACTCCATCTGTAAAATCAGCCTCCATTGGGGATAAATGACTTCATCAGCCCAAGGCTTCCTCCAAGCTTACACCCTTTCTATTATTTAGCTTCTTAACTCTTGTTGCTATGAATCAATGGTATTGTTTACTGTAGCTTCATAGAGTCAAGTTTGTTTAATACAAGAGAAAATATTGGGGCATAAAATAAAGCACACAATAATTGTTAAGACAGACTCATTATCTACTATGGCTATTGGTGTGATGTGTGATTATATAATCTATTAATATTTGGGGACACTTAGGGGAAGGTAGCTTCTTCTACTGCCATCAAAGAACTGGACTAACTCACCTCTGAGCTGAGCATGGCAGGCCACGGTATATAAAACCCAGCCACACACACCTGGCACTAACAAATAAATATATGATACCACCATTGACATAATTGACAGGTAATTGTTTCTCACGTTCTCTGAATAGGCATTCACTGCCTTCACTGAGGTTTCTCATGGGTGGGTGTTCCCTGAGGTTTCTCATGGGTGGGTGTTCCCTGAGGTTTCTCATGGGTGGGTGTTCCCTGAGGTTTCTCATGGGTGGGTGTTCCCATAAATATACTAATTCTAGTTTCTATTTCACGAGATCTTCATTAATTAAGAACAAAAAAAAAAAAGATAAATATAGTTGGTAATTTGAAACTCTCAAGGTTAAAACAGTTTTGGTATTACTACTAGAGTCATTATTTTTCTAAAATTCCTTTGGAATCGGCTTCTCTGTGACTAGGTATCTTTATAACAGACATTCAACTTCTCATAGATGATACTAATATTATGTGGTTGTAACATTTTGTGCAGCAGAATGGACCAGAAGAAAGGCTACCATTACAGGGTCTCTGTTTGTTTTGTTTCTTCATCCCATTGATAGTTTCCAAGCCGTTTCCCAGAGAAAATTGTAAGTTTTAATTAATCGCTATAAATGGTCGTCACCTGTAGCTTAACTCTCCACCAAGCTGTTTGGTGAAGTCTACCTAACACGAGACAACAGTTGGTTCCTTCTTTTTCACCTACACACAGACCAGATACGCAATAGTCTAGCTTATAACAATCTCGAACATGATCGCGGTCGCTGCATTTTCACTTCATACGTCATATTTCATTGAAAACTCTTCATCATTACAGATGAAGGCGCAAAGTGGTAGTCAATATCATTTATAAACACTTGCATTCACCTCACATGAAAGCTTCGAGAAAAGCACTGGGAACGTTACCGAACATTTGGAGCATTTACACCTGATCAGCATCCTAAAGATTGGTATCGAATTTGACCAATGTTTCTTTTATGTCAGAACATACCAGTCTGACTACTAGGTCTTGCTATCAATACATTTTTTTACTCCAGCGCTGGAACCCCATTCGTACGAACATGGGGCAGTATTATTTTTTTTAATCAGGGGGTCTGGAATCGGGTCAATATCAAGTTTATCAGATTTGTAGCTTGTTCCCTTCGCTTTAGCCCAGGAAACAATGTAGGGTTCTCGGAGCGCCTTATGCTGTAGCGTTCTGAGCGCATCCGGGAGTGTTTGCGCTACTTAGGGCAAGCAGTCCAATCGCCACCGTCACTTTTTAATTTTTGACCAGAAGTAAAGAATTGGCGTGCGGTTTTACCTGTGGTCTGAGCTCACTTTTGGTCGTATTTTCCAAGCTTTATAACTCTCTAGTAAGTCATTCTGCGCCAATATATGCGCTTTTACTTACCATTATCAAAGCTTCCTAATGAAGTAAGTATTTTGAATAGCCTTTACAGGGCTACTGTGGCTTGCGTATAAACATTTTTGTCGATATATATATCAACGCAGAGCAAAATACTCGCCTATACATTTAATGGTCAAAACTCAGCCCAGAATGCTAGCTCCATTTAATGAAGCCAACAGCAGTAACAGTATTTTATTGTTAAATTTACCAAATTATGAGTTGTTCTCAATAAAACTGCATGTTGTATACACCATTAAAGATGACCCTTATTGGCCACTGTAACACCATAACAAGCAGTTGTGAAGTGTCTTTGTGAAGAATAGATAGCTACTTCTGAGAATAATTTGTGAATTATATTAATCATGTGAACATAATAGTATGACAGTAATTGATATAAGTCATAAGTCAGTCTTCTCAGATCCAGGAAAACTGCAAGGACAATTCTTGTGCCTGAAAACTATGTCTGTAAGGATTTTCTGCAAATATGATGGTAGAATATGGCTATCAGTGAATTCCATTGGTATTAAGAAACCATCTTAGCCCAGATATTGATATATAGCACATAAGTCTACTCGTTATAATAGCATGACATTGACCATACGAAACACAGAAGTTTGGATATACAAACTCAAAGCAATGATGACTCTGATCATGTAAATATTCCTTCAACTTCCTTACCACTTGTGATACAAACACTTTTTGTATTCACTGGGTGTCACTTCATTTTTCTTTAATGAATTGGGCAAGGCATTTTTCATGGTGTTTCTCTTGGCCTTTCTCCTACACTTCTCTGAGTTTATAATAATAATAATAATAATAATAATAATAATAATAATAATAATAATAATCTCCAACCAATAGTCCATTGGAAGGCAATGGATAGAAACAGCCAGATGCTGATATTTTTGTGAAGGACTGAAGATAGTGATGACCATCTCAATAATATCAGAACCGGAGTAGTTTTACGGATGTGGTGTGCTAAACTAGAGGTCACATTCATCACTGTGAGTACAAGAAAAACTCCAACTGTGGTCCTCAGTGTGAAATGTCAAGACTGTCTGAATGTACCTACTATATTTGAGAAGTTGTCAGCCACCATCTTCACCAGCACATCAACAACAATTGCTGAGGTGGCTATTGATCATTTAGAGTACAGTGTACAGATAAAAGTGGAGAGTCCATGCAAGAAACCGGCTGATGGGAATTTCAACCTAGATAATGCAGTAAATGAACTGATGTATGATATGATGATGAAAGTGAACTGTATTACATTCATATCCACAATTGTATTAATATTATTTAAAATTTTCTGATAAAATCTCATAATTTCAAATAACATGTTTAGCGAAGCACAATTCAGAAAATATGCATGGGAACAAAATTGTTAAGATTTGTGGAGCTGTACTAGACCTATATAGCTACTTACCTTTAAGCATTTCCTGCAATAATGCTGGAAACTGCTTTTTTGACCGCTCTCTGCAGAGGTCATTCACCAAGTTCCAAAAAAAAAACATTTCTATTAATACTGCTGGTAATTTCACTATGAGAAACTTCATTGCTATTTATTTACATACCTATAACTATGAACTTCAGGCCTTCTTTTGGTAGCAAATTGAGAGTTTAACAACAAGAAATAACGGGACGAGAGACCGTTAAACTTGGCCATAGAATTTGCCGTCATTACCAGGGACCGAGCAGAATGACGTAATCGCTAATGCATATTTAATAAGGCTAGTACGAAAGTCTATGACTTCCGGTCACGGTGGCGATTGAACTGCAAGGGAGACCCTAAAAACGGTAAGCATTTCGAACATTACCAACTGCTCCAAACAACGCAATCAACAGTGAAGCACGAGTGTCCCCCTTTGTGGGACTTTAGAGTCCCATAATCAGCTTTGAACGTTAGGATACTAGTGATGTGCTTCAGCACAAACGGCGAGCGAGCTGGTCTGACTGAAATTTAAATTTGAATTTTTGGTTAGTTAAATATTTTTGTTTAGTTTATTGCTATTCTTTATCAAAACAACATACTTGTCTACTGGATATACCAACACATGACCTACTTTGTATTCTCTTAGTGACTTGATGATTGGACAAAGGATTTTCAAGCGGTAAGCAATCAAATTTCCAGGACGATACGGGTAAGGATCTTCTCTAAACTAACGGTTTTCGTTTAAACTAGTCGCCTTTCCAAAATACACTCCGTTCAAAATGCTCTATCATACCAGAGCTCTAGTAGATATAGCATTACGTTGTATTCTCTTAGTGACTTGACTATTAGACTTTGGATTTTCAAGTAAGAACAAATCTGTTAGTAAGGCGTATAGCTATTACGAAGAGAGCGCAGCGACGAAGTAAACTTACCACCGCCGCTAAAAAAATTAATGAGCTCGCTAACTTTAGAAGACCTAACTGTAGACGTCTCTCCCGTGTGTCTCCGTATCACTCTGCCGTTATTTTCTTTCCTAGCATTACTTCAAAGTCTTTTCACCCGAATTTCTTGCGCCCGCGCTAATGTTTACGTTTTAGAGTAGCCTCCGGGGGTGGACACGCATTGACCTCTTTGAACTTTGCCATTACCCATATCTCAAATTGAGACCAACTAGTAATGCGCTCTAATAGCACAAAATAGCGAAGCGAGCGATGCATGTTCCCTGTAATTGCAGCTATTCCATGCATGCTTGGTGTGGCTAGGAACATTTAATGGCTTTTCAAAAAGAAAGATTCTTTACTTTGGTACCTGTTTCTGTTTCGTTTTAGCTCTCTTCCTCCTTGCCCTGTCTTTTTCATTTTTTATCTCTCTCCTTACTAATTTTTCTTCTGGAGTTTCTAAC
>WLWD01003600.1_pt1 | contig 13957 bp, 11 predicted proteins | sample 6712731 | NCBI WGS metagenome assembly WLWD01 (sample SAMN12718690, study PRJNA576275) | sponge metagenome | isolation source: marine sponge | host: Mycale hentscheli | place: New Zealand: South Island, Marlborough, Capsize Point | collected 2014-11-01
TGTGCCCCTTAAACGCACGCGCAGGTTCCTTTTTATTTTTGCACCTAAAAAACACAGCTTTTTAGGCTTGATCCCACTTTCTTATGATAAAACAGCATTAAGCAAGTCTTACTTCAGACAATGGCTCCAAATTATGAGATAAATCCGGCGAAAAACATGTTTATCAAGTCCCCAAGTATTACTGCAACTGGTTACTATGACATTGAAACCCTTTACCAGAAGTAATTTCAAAACTTCGTTTTTTTTTTCGGGGCTGCTAAATGCCGCTTATTGGTTGTAAAATGTCACTGGTAGCAAGAATGGCTAAATATTAATACTAAGGAAGCCACCATTACTTGGGAGAAGCCGAGGTAAATACGTAGTTCCATAGTTTGTTAGCTAAAATTACAAAAAAAACTCGTGGCTATTATTTTATTAGAGCTGGGAGCTTGTTCACCAGTTACTGGTAATTGAGTGTCAGAAGGCTTAAGGGTGCAGTACCACTTTAAACCGCAGCGCTAAACCGCAGACGGAGGAGTTATGCTATGTATTTATTTCTCGTTATCTGTTCAATGTACGTTTATTTTGTTGTTGCAGTTGAAACAGACACCAACAGACAGCTCTTGTAAACCAAGTTTCAAGAAAAAAGACCGACCTTGAACGGAGAAACAACGGTACAAACCTTACCGCTATTCAACGAAATTCAGGGGTGACCGTTGCAGTTACGAAGTCGATTTTTTTTCCTCTAGCGGTAGCATAGGGGCTTCCCCACAACATTACAACGCGGTATTTTTTATATTAGTATTTGTTTTCCATTTTTTAATATTTTTATATTATTATTTTGTATCTCATTTAAAAGAAAAAACTCGTTCTAATGTTGTTGTTTTTAATGTGGCGTGTACCCCTGTTCAAAATAGATCATCCAGTACTACTGAATTTCGATTTTTAGGTACGAAGCTAACTATTGATTCGTATTTATGTGATTCTTCAACTCCGCCCCCCAACTCTGAGTGCACAATTTATTGTGGGAAAATTTAAGGGTGGTGGCAGCTCTAATTAGCTGGTAAGCAAACACTGAAGTAGAGTTACTGTGGGAGTGAGCCCCGCTGTGAAGATTACAAGACTTCTGGAATGTACTGGAGGGTCCTAGAGATGAAAAAGCGCGAGCGACAGTGTTAGGGGTGGATAATGCAAAATCGGGTATACCTTAATATGTGTGTATGGATGGTACGTATGCCCCTTAAACGCGCCCGAGAACTTATTTCTTCTAAAAACTCGGCTTTATAGGCTTGACCACAGTTTATTCTGAAGTTAAGCTCTGAATTATGACAAAATTCCGGCGAAATCCCTTGTTTTTCAAGACACAAAAAGTTGCTGAGACCGGTTACCACGGCATTGAAGACCCTTTTCCAAACGTAATTTGAAAACTTTGCCGTTTTAGGGTGGGAGTGCCACATGTTTGTTGCCAAAAGCAATGGTAGTCAGAATGCCGCAATGTTAAGGTGGCTGTGTACTGTTTCGCCCACTCATTCAGTTTGTAATTATATTTCCCTCACCAGAAAACCACATCCACTTAAGACCAGTTACTAGGTGGTTTTGCACCTCCTAGAGGATGAAGAAAGTGTAAATGAATTGTAGGATGGTTCAATAATATGGGTTCAGTGCAGCTAAACAATCATAAAAATTATACATATACAGAAAACAATAACAATCTTAATCATCACAGATAATATACAAAAAAAAAATTAGGATAAATTTGTGCTTTCAACTTGCTTTGTAGGTTCTCGTATTCCTCCACTTCTAAATCGAGGACACGCCAGCTCTGGAAGTAAGGAGGAAAAGTAAAATTGTCTTAGCTTTGCAAGCTGAAGTCCCCACCATTTAGAGTCTGTAAATACGCTCCACATGTAGCTGTTTGTTCGTTCTTACAACAAAGTCACACCAGGTTTTGTCAACGCAATACAGCTGACACTATCTGAAACCAGTAATCATGCCTATTCTTCAGTTTCAACTGATTTTCCTTATTGACTGTCAGACAGAAGGAAGGCTTTTTGCATGCTTCACTCAAGGTCATGTCTCGAAAAGAAAAAGGACATTTAATCTCTACCAGGCCAGTACTTTCTGAAGTACAACTAGGGTCATTAATAATGCCATCTGGGGTAGCTGCAAGCCAGTTGTTTAGTCGAGAAATAAAAAGTCCACATGCCTCTACTGTTAAATTAGGGTGCCCATTTTTTTGATGTTCGATGTATTCATCTATAGCAGTACTTTCCATTCTTGAACCATAGCAGGTAGCTGCATTTCCATGGAATTTGCTGTACAGAAGAGCTTGCACTTTTTTCCCTCTTTTTGTGGATTCTTTCATTTTGGCCACTCCACCAGCTGATGATGCAGTTATTCTCTTTCTTCTCTCGCTCCTCCAGTACTCGTCTTCTGCTTGGTCTCTTGTACATCGTTCAATTTCCTTTGCTTCTTCTGGGGTGACAGATACTTTTGTTTCGAAGTAGCTCATTTTGAGCTGTTCGAGGCTTTCAGGGGAAATATCATCAATTACTTCATCAGGACCAATACCTCCATCATGTCTATCATAAGCTTTTCGAGCAGCAATTGATTCCTCAGTACGAGCATATTTGCTTTTTCGTCGCTTGTCTTTATACTCAGTTGTTGCCTTCCGTTTTCTGTCTTTGCTGGATACTTTTGCAGATTGTGATGCTGTGTTTGAAAATATTTTATTGGGAGAATGGTTAGTCATTTGTTTCCAGGCCTGTGGACCCCAATCTCTACCGTATTCTGTCTCAGTCCTGCTCCCATACAGTGATGTTCCCAGGATCCACTCTGTGACCTATTGATCACCTTTCCTCCATCAAACTTTGTCCTCACATTCATCCAGCTCTCAGCCAAGTTCGTAGTGACGATACCCAGCAATTGCCCAGCTTTGCAGATCAGTCTACTAACCAACACTTGAATATCATGCAGCAATTTTGGATTTACATTGACTGGAGTTAGTGCACCTTGCCTGGCATCAAACTCAGTTTCGGCATCTTCTACTAGTGTTTCTTGCCACAGTCTTTTTTGGTCCTCCAGTAAATCTAGGGGGAAAAATGAATAACTATGTAATTATTTTTTTTACACAATTTTAAAACTATTTAATGCCATGCAAGTAGTGACAAATTGGGATGATGGAACTTGATCTACTTTATTGGCTGCATATGAGTAGCCAGTGCGACTAAGGGCATGCAAGGTAAATTAGTATCAGGACATGCTCCATACTCTGATGCCCATTCTATAATACAGTGTACTGTAGATTTCAATCACACAATACTTACCCAGGAAACCCGTGTCGTCATTTTCTGGTAATGATCTGTCAGGAGAACTTGGAAAAGAATCAGCTGATGAAGATGATGATGTAGGTGAACATACTTCCGTGGAAGTAGCTGGAGATGAAGCCAATGAAGATATGGTTGTTTGCTGCTGAATTTTTTCTTTCGCTGACTTACAGAAATCGGAGCTACACTTTTCATGGAACCCAAAGCAGTGCAGGGGTCCATTTTGGAGATCATGCTTCAGCTTCTTCAGAGCTTCCTTCTTGTTTTCCTGCATGCTTCTCATCCTAATTGCCGATCTTGCAGCTGAAACTAGACGCTTCCTCATTTTCTGAGTGAGTCCACCGCTACCCTTATAGGATGAGTTCTCCTGAACAAGACGCTCTAGGGCACCACGATAGCATTTGCATGTGTGATTAGCGCATTCCAGCTTCTTAATGGCTTGTCCCCAAACTGGCACATTCTGAACAAGAGTTGGGTATACTGAACTATCCCCGTCTCCCACAAAACTCATATACCTAACTCCATGCACTTTCTCTGCCTCTAAAAAACCTTCCAATATAATGTCTGCTTCCATTTCTGAAGATGACCTATTCCAATTTTTGAAGCAGACATGCTTGTCCTTGGGTATGTTGGTGGCACAGGCATGACAATATTTGTTACGAACTCCAACATATAGTAGCTTTCTCGTTCTTTTCCCTATGATAATACCAACGCCAGAATTCGCATTATAGGAATGTTTGTGAGAACGCTTGCTCCACCCACCATCCACAATGACTGTAATAGCTGGAATTTCTTGATAGTACTCTCCATTTTCCTCTGCTAGTCGTTTCTCTTCCATTCCTGCCTTTGTCATTGACTCCAATAACTCTTTCTTCCAAACTTCACCGACCGTCTGAATAAAACTTCTCTTAGTCATTACTGGAACTCCGACTACACTCATTACTTCTTCCAGCTTGCTGTGACCACCACCTGTAGCCATCTGACCCCACACTGCGGCGAGTTACTGCTATTATTTTTGTTCTTCTTATTTCCCATTTCTCTCCTGCAGATAGTTGGCTTCTCTTCAGCTGATGCTAAGCATGGCTAAGCGCGCTCTACAGCTGATGCGTGGGCGTTTCAATGAATTTTTACCGCTCTTGCGGTGTACTTCCCGCCGTCGCGTTAGCTGGTTTCCCGCGCCGCACAAGCAGCAGTGGACAAAATGGTGGATTGCAAGTTTATACAATTTTGTCGGCATTTTTTGGACTCATAGTTGCTCTAGATGTCTGGACAACAGCCTTCTCTAATTTTGTGAATCTGTGGGGGGGCCTATCGGAAAGTTTTTCACAAAGTGTGCGTCTATTTTGAAGTTACAGTTCTCTGCGTGGCTGACTGAGTGTATCCCAAGGATTGTAGAGATGACTGTATCGAGAATTTCTAGGCCTGTAAGCTTTGCAGGCTTAAACAGTCTTCGTGTCGCCCTAGTATTTGTCCTAACAGGTAAGAAAATTTGCAAAGCAGGCTTTTGGAACTGTAGCAGCAGTCACAGTTTGCCGACAATTATTGTTAACAGCCAGTAGTTTTTCTAGAAGAGTATTTGTTAGGCAAAGCCAGTATAACATTTACACTAAAGCTTATTTGAGTACTCTTTAGTACATTCAATTGTCCAGCATTGCAGAATTCTGTTATTTTTGTTTTGTCCAAGTTAATATGCATATGGAAAACTTATTAATATTTATGAGCAAACATTATACCGCCACCTTAATGCTAAGGAAGCTACTACTGCTCCAGTGAAGCTGAGTAAGTACCTAATTCCATATTTGTTACTGGTATCAGAATGGCAGATGTTTGATACTACAGAAGTTATCTTGAGTTTGGCTTCATAGTTGGGTCTCGTTATGTACAAGTTTATCCTCTGGCTAACCAAATCTGTGTCCACACTTGCAAAAACATTTCCTTTGTAGAATGTCTTCATACTAACAATATAAAGTGCTTGAAAAAATTTGGTGTCTGTACATGATGAAATTTAGCAAATACAAATAAATATGCAAAAATATTTTCAAATAGTCGTTAACCGATAATAAGGTAACTGTGATTTTGTATTTGTTTGCTGAAATAAAAGGTTATATTGTGATTGCATGAACTAAGCTAAAACATAGTAACAATACTGTAGTTTTATGCTACCTAACTATCAGGCTCGCTCCCCATTTGTGCTCAAGCACACCACTAGTTTTTATATATGTTTGGACGTACGTAAGGCATTTGTGACCGGATTTGTGAAAACTCGGCTAAACGCGGCATCTAAAGTTTTCTAATTTATTCTACCAGTAGGCTGCACGGGGCCTTGGGATGCCTTCCTCCTAATTTGGAAGCTGTAGCACAAGCCGTCTTCGCCCTACGCACTACAACACTTCAGTATTTTTGCTAAACTTTTTATTGCTGATTTCGAAAAAACGCCCGGTAAAGGCATAGCTAAGGTCAGGGGGCGTGCTTTGTGTCCGTATACTATTACTGCGTGTCTCCGGGACACTATGGAATAAATCGGTTACAGGCGTATTGAAAGAAGTCTAAAAGGCTTAATGCAGGGCTCCTTAAGAAACTATGATGACGAGAATTGCGTGAGTACGTGAATTATGTAGAATAGCAAGTGAATTAGTTAGCTACAGTTTTTTCCCGGCTGTTAGTGAAAAGCCCGCCAATAATTTCTTAGCAACTCTCCGTACACAAGTCCAACTGGCTAGTGTTTCTAGCCTCCTAGTGTGAGTTCTAGAGCACGCCAGAGCTTACAACTGCGTCATAAGCTAGAGCTAACTGGTGTCTATCCATTTCTGCCATAAAAAAATTTTCGGAAAAAATCGATCCATAAGGCTTTACCCGGTGATACTGAAAAAAATTGTTTGCCGCGTTTAGGCGGATTTTCCCAAATCCGGTCACATTTTTGTACTTTGACCCTCGCGTCATTGTGTTACTTCAGTGGTCGATCCCGTCCCGAACTTCACTAAACAGAATTCTCTGGTTTAGCGGTCAGTACCCGTATCACCCTAGAAATTGAATTGTTTACCGTTCTGAATTCTTTTGCGGTGCAGCTACAACTTGAAAACTTGAGGCACTTCCATTTCTATTCGAGTTAGTGGCGGTGGTAAGTCGATGCGTTCTATTCATGATTATAAGCTGTAGCAACAGTATTTACTTGAAAATGCATTGTCCACTAGACTAACCAGGAATGTAAGTCTCATGTAAGTGTATGTCCAGTTGTGTCAAAGCACGGTGCTTGAACGTGACCCCCTAGCCCTTGGCCACAAAATCAAAGGCCATAATCGAACATCCATTGCTTTTACCCATTTCTGAAAAATTCTGGATATGGTAGCCTTGGACACACCTAACTGATATGCCAGGTCTTGATAATTGCTATTTAGGCGAAACTTCATGAGAACTGCAACATATTCCTGAAATGGCATTAACTTGCTACTTTCGGAAAGTGAGATGGCAGGCATAACATGCTCGAATATTGCTTTCAATATGGTTAGATTTGGTAAGCCAGTATAAAAATTGACACACTCATCACTTTTAAATGTCTGCTCAGAGAACGGAAGTGGCCTTATCTTCATTGTAAGATTCTGCACTGTTTGTTGTAAGTCTTCGATGATTTTTAACTTGACAATCAATAGTCTTTTTCAACTCTTCTGTTTTATCCACAAAACTGCTAGTTGGAGTGTTTGCAATTTCATCACCGCCCATATGATCATCACCTGTTCATTATCGATTTCAGGTCTTAAAGAACACTCCACATCAGGACTTACACTGTGCCAGCTTGACCCAGGCTCTTCAGCTTCACCAAGCAACAGCAAGCTCTGTGCTACTTCTTGTTCCTTTCTCCTGGTATCTCTTGCAGCTCTTTTAGCTATCCTTTCTTTCTCTGCTGATTTGTTAGCAGCAGCTCGAACAGACTTCTAATATGAAGAGAGGGCAACCAATCAGGGTTGCTATCATCGAGAGAGAATAAAAAGTAGCTTGTCTTTCCACGGCACGCTTGGGGTCTTTTAAGTTGTTTCGGCATTTGAAATTTGGCCTAGACTTAGAGTAAGGGTCACTAAGACTAATTCTGCAAAAAACAAAAATAGGAGAAAGAAAGAATTTTTCCGATGACTTACTTCCGGAGCCTATATCTCAATTTCAATTTTTGCGTGAAATGCCCCCTTTTGCCAGAGCCTGTCACATATAGCTACTGCAGTCATCTCTATTTCATTTATTCCTAATTGGAGTAATAAGAAAATAATAGGAAAAGTTATAGAAAGTTAACATCACATTTTTTTGTAATTTAAAAAAATAATTTTAAAATTTCGAGCATAATCTGGCAGGCCGTACTGGGCAGGCTCGCTCGATATTTGTGCTAAAGCACACCACTAGTGTGCAGCGAGCATAGCGAGACACTTACCGGCTTAACACAATTGAAAATCGGGGATATGAGTTGGTTGGCGAGCGAGCAGTGCGAGCGAGACCGTATCAGAGGTGGATAATGCAAAATCAGGTATTATGTTCGGTGTATGTATGGATTGTACGTACGCCCCTTAAACGCGCGTGCAGGTACCGTTTCTTGTCCTAAAAACACGGCCTTTTAGGCTAGACCCCACTTTCTTCTGATACTACAGCATTAAGAAAGTCTTACTTGAGACTTGAGGTCCAAATTGTGAGATAATTCCTGCGAAACGCTTGTTTTTTAAGTCCCAAAATGTTGCTGCGATTGGTAACTAAGGCATTAAAATCCCTTTGTCAGACTGAATTTCAAAACTTCGTCGTTTTGGGGGGCTGCTATATATGCCGCTTGTAGGTTGTCAAGTGCAACTGGTAGCTGGAATGGCTAAATAATAATACTAAGGAAGCCACCGTTACTTGGAAGAAACTGAGGTAAGTACTGTTCCAAACTTGTTAGCTATGCAGTTCACTAGTTACTGGTAATTGAGGTAGGCGGAATGGATGCAATTGGATACCACAGAAGTTACCACTGTCAGAATACCATAACAATGCTGAGGAAGCTAACATTACTAGAGGAAAACTGAGGTAAGTACTTAATTCCATATTTGTAAGTTAAAATTACGAAAATAACTCTGGCCTTTCTTATTTTATAATTGAGAGCTTATTGTCAAGAGAGACTGGTAATTCAGATAGTCAGAATGGCTTCAATCTGATACTACAGAAGTTACTACTTCTCAAGAAAATGAGGTACGAAAGTATTTTAGTATTTGTTTGCTAAAATTAATTGTCTTTAGTAGCTGAGAACTTGATGTTAAGAATTACTGGTAATTTGAGATAGTTAAAATAGCTTAAATTTGAAACTACAGAAGTTACATATACTCAGGAAACTGGGACAAGAGTAGTAATTCCATAATTATTTGTTGGCTAATTATTACAAAAATAATACTGGCCTATTTATTTTGTAGCTGAGAGTTTGTTCAAGAATTAATGGTAATTGAGGTAGTAAGAATTGCTCTGTGACATCATCCATGCCGGGCAAGTTGAATTCCATGTGTGTGCTTGTACTGCTTTTCATTTTCAAATTACACTTTGTCAATACAACAATTGTTTCTCTCATGGACAGTGTGGATGATACTACCAGGGGTTCATACATCCTAGAATTTTGGGAGTTGAATAGAAATGAACATTTTGGATGCATTTATTTGTTCCTATCATAACTGAGCCATTTAGTGCATAGGACTGAACACTGATCATCAGTGTGAAGTATAGAATCTAATGCAAAGATGTGCATCAAATTTCATTGAGTTTTGAGATTTGAAAGTTGTTTGTGATTTTTTGAACAACTTCAAATTTTCAAAAAAATAAAATTTTTTTTTACCAAATGTACTTCTAGGACCTGATGTTAATGCAGTCACCTACCCCAATTGTGAAGAGGACGCAGATGAGGCGACAGGAGCAGAGTCTTCCAGTGATGGAGAGGATGCCGGACCTGAGTCTTCCAATGACGAAACAGACAAAGAGGCAGCAGGTTCCAGTGATGAAGAAGAGGAAGTGGCTCTTCCTGCACCGAATTCTGGACATCCTCGCGGTCAGAGAAGGTGGGCACCGAAGAAGAGTCGGGTGGATGACTGAGTATAAAAGGCGGCCACACCCAAGAGACTCCGCTTTACCCAGTAATGGACTGAAGGACCAGATTACTGACGCCCTTTGAGGCAAGAATGGCACGCAACCACTGGCAACGGCTTGCAGTCTTGCACCACTCCCAAATCCCAAATCAGCAATGACTCGGGTTAGGGTAAATCAGCAGTAAAGTCTTGGCGCTCAGCTGTAGATACGAAGTAGAAGGACCAAATAAACGAGCATGAGTATAAAAAGGTGGCCGCGTCCAAGAGATCCCCCTTTACCCAGTAATGGACAGAAGGACCCGATTTAACTCTAGGCCCCTTAGCCGAGCAGCGCCTATCACTGTAGAGCTACCCAAGTTCAATTGGGACCCTCTTCAGTGGAGGCACTTTGAAACCCTGTTCACTACTGCCATTCGCACCCGAGCGTCTAACTTTAGTGACCTCGACAAGAGAAGTCTACCCTCCAAACCAAAGAAGCCAAGGACTAACTGTGGGCTCCCTAAGCAAGGAAGTCCAAATTCAGGAAGGAGAAGACAGAGAAGCAGAGAAAGGAGAAAATAGAGAAAGATAAAGAAAGAGACATATGTGTGGACATTGATATTATTTTATGTATTCAATCTTGTGGATGGATGTGTTGTGCGCATGTTCTGTAGAGTTGTTTGTGAACAGTCGTATTTGTTTCCTTTTATGGTCATATTGTCTTTGCGTGCCTGAGTGCCACGTGTTGTGTATTCATGAGAAAGTTTCGTGTGTTGATTAGTTGCTAATGAGTTGTGTACTGTTGGTTGTCTTACGTAGGCCTGGTGGTGTACATCATCAATGTATAATTATAAATGACACTGAGATTTCTTGTTTTTGAAACAGCTGGTGCAGTACCACACATCATCTGTTGGTTCTGTAACTTGAAAACAGTCCCTGTTGATACAAATTACTGATATGCAAATGAATAATCTTTCATTTTATTGCTTACCTTATCATGCTGAATTTAGTTGTAGCACGCTTACATGCTTGACACTGCCATTCTGTTGCTTTAATATGAACTGCAAAAAAAAATTAATATAAGCATAACGTATAATAATATCAATTAATAAGTCCAACAATCAGTCACAGACCTTCACACGACATCTGTCTATAAGCTTCTGTTGTAAAATACTTGGCAGTATTCTCCATTTGAGATGTTGTAAAATCTATGTCATCATCTTTCATATCACAATTCTTTTTTAAGCATTGGCATGTTATTCATTTATTACTTCGCACTGCAGTAATTCCATTTTCAGTGCACACCAGGTGCAAAATTTCTGTAAAACAATTTGACATTATAACTTAGCCATAACATATAATATGGTACTTACCTAAAGCTTCTGGAGAAATACTTGGCATTTCCAACAATAATTGCATTATATTATTGAGTTCATATTCAGTAGGCTTTGATAATCGTATATTATTTCTCTGTCTTTTTCTCTTAGTTGAGTAAAACCTTCTCTGTGGTTCCAACTTCTTATTTGATGGCTCATTTGTTGTGTGGTTTGACAATTTAGTAAGTAAAACACAAGTTATGAGATTTTTGTCAATTAGTTGCAAACAATTCTTGTCTAACCCTTTCGTTCCGGATCCCGCTTTGAACCGGGTGAAGACCGATTGACTTCTCCGAATTTTTAAAAATAGTTACTTTATAGCTAGAACCTTCAGATTGCATACACAGGTGCCCAATGCATTGGAGAAGCATCTAAAATAGCTTTCAGCCAGGACTGCTTCGACAGTACCTCACAGCAGTTGCGTTTATTTCTTCCTCGACAAAAAAAAACAACATCGGTTCTCCGTCGAATTTTTTTAAAAGTTACCTTCTTCACAGCAGCTTCATTTATGGATCCAGTCATCTCCAGAGCTTTGTAGAAGCAGCAAAAAATTGCTTGAGCTCAGTAGCCTTCCATAACACATTGAAACAACCGCTTCTTTGCCGACCAAGACTTTGCGGTTGGACTTACTGTCTTCTCCATTTTTTATACAATCGCCAGTTCAACTGGGGACCTCCCTATTACGTACAGTCTTAGGTAATGCTTATTACATCATAGGATAAAAGTGAGCGTGTCGTGTGACCCCGGTAACTATGCAAAAAAAAAATTTTTTCAAAGTCATTTTTTGGAAGATGGCGTCTAGAAATTACAATACGGTGCAAGTTTTAGACTTGCTTGATGCTGACTCTAGCGACTCAGGATCAAGCGGAGAGAAGGGAGACGACATCTAGGGCTATAGGAGGCCCTGTATCAGGGTTGGTGGACCAGACCCCGTCAACTCTGATACTGAAATGGGAGTCAAGAAGATGATCGAGGTAAGCTTGTCTTTCTCTTGTCTTTCTCTTGAAAAATAGCAAGCTTCTGTTGTGGAAAGGACTTATTTATAGCTATATTGAGATAGAGTAAGCTGTTTAGCTATAATATATATATATATATTTCATTGAGTTTTGAGATTTGAAAGTGGCTTGTGGTTTTTTGAACAAATTCAAATTTTCAAAAAAAATTAAAAAAGTTTTTACCACATATACTACTAGGACCAGATGTGAATGCAGTCACTGACCCCGATTACGCAGATGAGGCGACAGGAGCAGAGTCTTCCAGTCATGAAGGAGAGGATACCGGACCTGAGTCTTCCAATGATGAAACACGAATAGGCAGCAGGTTCCAGTGATGAGGAAGAGGAAGTGGCTCCTCCTGCTCCGAGTTCTGGACGTCCTCGCGGTCGGAGAAGGCGGGAATCGAAGAACAAGAGTCGGGTGGATGAGGTAGGGGGAGAGTGGAAGAAAGATGACAACACACCCATTGATATTCCATAATCTTTTGTGTGAAGGACCACAAACTTTGATATTTGTGGCTGCCCCCCCCCCCCCCTGAACATCCCAAAAGTTGTAATATGTATTGTTATTGTCGTTGTCGTTGTCTGTGTTTTTGTGGTGTTGTAGTGGAGCTTCACACTCGATGTATATGTGTGTGCGTGGAGTTGAAATGTTATTCTGGCGCTTCCAGATCTAACCGGGGAGGGAACGAACTCGGGGGTGGGGTCTTTTCTAATCGGGGCTACTATGCCCATGTAAGTTGAATTTCATGTATGTGTGTGTGTGTACACCAGTCAATTTATATTATACATTTATTTTTATGATCTGTATTCACCTGTATCTTCTTTTTTCTAGTGTGTGTGTGTGTGCGTTTGTGGAATGAGAGAGAGCAACCGTGGACAAACAGTATGTGGCACTTCCGTATATAACCTGGGAGGGAACTCTGGATCTTTTTGGATCGTGACTACTATGCCCATGTAAGTTGAATTTCATGTGTGTGTGTGTGTACACCAGTCAATTTATGTATAATAAATTATACATTTATTTTTATGATCTGTATTCACCTGTAGCTTCTTTTTTCTTGTGTGTGTGTGTGTGTGTGTGTATGTGTGTGCGTGCATGCGTGCATTTGTGGAAAGAGAGAGAGAGCAACCATGAACAAACAGTATGTGGCACTTCCGGATCCAACCTGAGAGAGAACGAACTCGGTGGTCTTTTTCGGTCTGTGACATCATCCATGCCGGGTAAGTTGAATTTCATTTCAACTTACTGATATTTGGGTGTCCAGCTAGGGCTGGGGGGGTGGGGGTTATGGTACAAGAATGTCAGTGAAAAGTAATGACGGGGGAGGGGGGGTTATGGTACAAGAATGTCAGTGACACAAGTAATGACGGGGGAGGGGGGGTTATGGTACAAGAATGTCAGTGAAAAGTAATGACGGGGGAGGGGGGGGCAATTCAGCGAGGCCAGCTGTTATGTTACAAATATCATTGTTGTCTTGTGTTTTTTTGTTATTGTATGGAGGTTCCGGATCCTATGGGAGGGATCGTTCAGTCTGTGCCACCATCCATGCCGGGTAAGTTGAATTCCACGTGTGTGCTTGTACTGCTTTTCATTTTCAAATTACACTTTCTCAATACAACGATTGTTTCTCTCATGTACAGTGTGGAGTATACATACCAGGGTTCATACAGTGGGAGGCTAGCGCTGGGTTCCCCCCTAGAATTTTGGGAGTTGAATAGAAATGAACATTTAGGAAGCATTTATTTTTAGTCTGATATTGTATCCCATTATGTTCATATCATAACTGAGCCATTTAGTGCATAGGACCGAACACTGATCATCAGTGTGAAGTATAGACTCGTATGCAAAGATGTGCATCAAAGTAGTGTAGGTTCAAAAAAATAGGTGTGGCGAAGTACACTCGGAGCCCCACCCCAAACAAAAATCCTGTATGAAACTGCATACAATACATCATAAAGTTGCAATTATATAGGATCATGAATAATTTGTTGTTTGTATTACAAATATCTTTGTTGTTTGTGTTTTTGTGTATATGAAATTGTTTTGTAGTGGAGCTCGACGTCCGATGGCATACGTTCCTTGTGGACACTCATAGATGTCTCCTACATGATCACAAGCAGCACCACACACAACAAACAACATATTTTATTGTTGAACTAATATAATATTGGTATAAAATGCATCAAACAATATTATTTCTATTTTATTTTATTTTTTTATTG
>WLWD01005065.1_pt1 | contig 13929 bp, 14 predicted proteins | sample 6712731 | NCBI WGS metagenome assembly WLWD01 (sample SAMN12718690, study PRJNA576275) | sponge metagenome | isolation source: marine sponge | host: Mycale hentscheli | place: New Zealand: South Island, Marlborough, Capsize Point | collected 2014-11-01
CCACCTCTGCTTCCATCTGCTGCTCAGCTTTGGCTTTTGTGAGTTGGGGATGCTTCCCAGATGTCCTATGTCGCAACTCTTAGTACGTGAACTATAGAGACGGGTGTAAATAATTGGGTTGACGAGGTAGGTGAGAGTATTACTCTGGGAATGGGAATTCCTGTTTAGCATTACGCTGCGGTTATCTGTGGAGTAGCTAGGATTCATGGAGGAGTTGCTGGTAGGGCTCTGCAAGGACACTATCACAGAGTTATAGATTAGTCACTTGAAAACAAATTTTAAGTGAAGTCATTCAAACTGATAGGAAAATTAAGGAAATACATAAAGAACAGCTTAAGAAGAGTTGTAGGGTGTGTGGGAAGAGATGGAAGACTGCCAAGAGATCCTTCTCTTGCATCTGTAACAGCAGGCTTCTCCAAGAGACCTTCAAAGTTGGCGTCAGTGAAGATGATATGGAATTCATGGCCTCCAGACAATTGCTTGCTTTCAGGGAGTGATAAGAAGAACAATCCATGCTTACAAAAGTGGAGTTCCTTAGTGAGTATATTGTTATTTTGGTCATATTAAAAATTGTATAATGTTTAAATTTCATACAAAAGGCCCATCACAGTCTACCATTGATGTAGTAGCAGATGTTTGTGAAGAAGATGATAGTGAAAATGATGAGTTGAGGATTAAGGAGTCTTTTTGACTATGAATCTCATTCGTGACAGAGTTCACTCATATTCTCTGCAACATAAGTCAACTCAATAATACAATTGGGTGTTCAACGGTGCAAGAAGATAAATTATGAGTTTAGTTTAATGTTAAACAAAGACTTCAAATATTTTTACAAATAATGTTTTCTCAGTTTTTGAGTTTTTTTTTATTTGAAGATTTCAACTCTTATCTTGGGGCACCTACAGCACATCCGACTGAAAAAGTAGAAAGTTGAGTTTTTTGCAATATTTCTTTATTTGTCTACAGGTACAATTGTGTGAAAGTTAGACATCTAAAATTATAATCATAATGTTTATTAATGGTCACAAGACACAGTCAGTCAATAACATGTAGTTTTGAGATTAAACCTTCCGATATGGCTGTGTTAACTACAACCATAAAGAGTAGATATTTTTTATCTGTTTTTAAACCAGAAAAGAGTAAACCTGGATGGAGTGTCTTCTATACTACATAAAATTTCAGTGGTAGCTTTAGACAGTTGTATTGGCTTTCAATTTCAATATTTATGACATAGCAAAGCTCAATGTGGTAGTAGTTGTGGGAAACACCTGCAAATAGTAAATAGTAAGGAGTGAACATGTCAAATTCATTGATTATTTTTATCCTTCATTTTCTTTAGTTAAATATACAGCAACACTAAGAATAAGCAGATCAAAATAATATGGTCTCAATATCTTTGTGAAATATACAATTTTTTATAATATATCTTTATACTTTTATTCGTAGCTATACTTTGTCATGTTAAAAATACCTAGAATGTCAATGCACCTAATAGTTGTAATATGGTCACCTAGGTTAAAGAATTTTATGTCATACAGAGCTCCTGTTATCTTCCATATGCTCAGCAGATAGAATATGAGGTCCTATGGCATCACCTTCTCCAAGAGCATGCTCTGTGGTAAATGTTTGTAATTGTACTGTTTGTGAATAAATACATGTATCATTATTATTAATGTCATGTTTAGGAACTCTGTGAGAGTACACCAAAACCTCAATTCTTGTGTACTTATTCCTGAGGATTTAGTGGAATTTCCCTCACCTATTGACAAAGAAGACATAAATATAGTATAAGTAAGTTTATGCCACGTGGATTGTTATGGAGTAATACAATAACCAACCCTTATGCAGCATTGCAAACAAGTCCTAGTGTTGAGGAAATGGTTGCTGATACTCTTCAGAATGTATCAGATTTGCACACCAATGAGAATTCCTCTGATGTACTTGTCGTGCCATGCAAGCCTTTAGCCAATAAGAAGACTAAATAAACCTATCAATATAGTTCTCTCATCTCCATATTGTATATTGTACAGTTTCTTAAATCAGGGTGAAAGTTATTTCATTGGCTGCAAAAAGAGATTCTAAACAAAGAACTAATCTTGCCAGCAAAAGGGAGAGGAAATTGTCATGGTAGGTGTATGAGACATCCCCTTGAGTTTAATTGATTTCATCAATGTGTGGGCACAAGGTAATCAGTGTGAGGGCACAGTAAATTTATAAGTCACATTCAAGTTTGCTATAGGTAAAATGCTATGGACTGTCTGTGAATATTGTTAAATGAGTTATAAGCACACCAGGCAATGATAATGTGAACTCAAGCTTCAAATAAACACTAAAAGCTTGTGCTTAAGCATTATCTTGATATAAGTATGTACTTTAAGCATTATCTTGATGTAAGTACTTGATATAAGTATGTACTTTAAGCATTATCTTGATATAAGTATGTACTTTAAGCATTATCTTGATAAGTATTCACTTTAATCATTATCTTGATATAAGTATGTACTTTAAGCATTATCTGAACAAGACTCTGGGAAAAAGGTGTTTTAGTCTTGTGGATGGTCATTCCTTTACCTTAGGGTTCGAAGGACCAGACTGCTCGCCTACAATGGCGCCCGCGGATATACACACGCAACCGCTGGCCGTTAGGCTTGTAGTCTTGTAGAGCACTGCAGAAAAGATGCGCACTCTCAGAAGTTTATCTCCGAGTTTGCAGAGGCGAACAACAACTTTATTATTTACAAAAAGCACATTACATACTAAGAACTACAGACCGGAGGTCTGTGGTCATGAATGAATATTATTATGTGGTTAGGTAAGGTAATGACTATGCGTGTATATGAATGTTCAAATGTCCTGTCCAGTCCTGGACATCCTCCCGGGGGGCTTGTTGGTCTTCACTTGTGTGGCCTCGTCTATGTCTGAGGTGAGGATTGCAGGTGTGGCTGCCTTCACTGAGGTATGGACGACCTCTGGGGGGCCGTCGGGCCTGGCAGGGTCAACATCTAGGAGTAGAGGGATGAGCCGCACTGTAGGTTGTGTGTAGATTTTACTTCCGCATCACACCTCCACAGTTCTGACTTGTCCATCGTCTTCGGGGAAGGTCCTGGTTAACCGTGCCAGAGGCCAGCTCCGAACAGAGGGCAGGGTTTCGTCCTTGACGAAGACGATGTCGCCTATCTTTGGTGGGTTTTGTTGAAAGGTCCACTTGGTTCTGGCGGCGCAGGACTAGGTTCCACCTCTTGAGGGATGAAATCTTGGATTTGCTGTCGGCCTTAGAAGGGAGAGCTTTAAGTGGGAGACCTATAAGGAAATGTCCTGGCATCAGGCAAGCTGCTTCGATCACATCATCTGAGTTGAGAGGTACCAAGGGACGTGAATTGAGGATGCTTCCACATCGGTGAGTAGAGTGTAGATCTCGTCAAAACGCAGAGGATGTGGTGCCACATTTTTGTGAAGAAGTGTCTTCATTGATTTGACTGTCCAGGTGTACGCACTTGGTAGTCAAGCAAATGACAACTACAACATAGCCCTTCTCCAGCACCGGTTTCCTGGTGTGGCCTTTCTTCAGAATGACACTGGACCAGAAAAGTCGATACCAGTGAGAGCGAAGGGTGGAGCAGGAGTAGTCCTGTAGGCTATCTCTGACACTGTGGGCAAGCTCTGGAGATTGCCTTCAGCAGGTTCCTGAGTCCTGGGATATAATACGTGTGTCCCAGGATGGAAGTCATGCACAGCCAGTACAGCTCATCCTTCTCTCTTCCAAATCCAGACTCGCCAAGATTCTGGTAGCCACCCTACACCGGACATACAGTCATGCTGGCATTGCAGCCTCGGATCCTTTTTCTGTCTGACTCTGCTGCTGACGACGATGAGTCCGTCTTCTGAGAGCTTGAGGATAACGTGCTTCAGTGGGCAGGGGCGGATGCAGCATTATAGAGGGGGGGGGCCGAAAGTTAAGTGGAAACTTGACCACACCCATTTTATCACACCCACTAATTAAACATTTTTTGTTTTTTTTCTGAATATTTCAATTTGTTACATACACGAAAAAAATTACACTCACTGACAACAATAAGGAATTAGTCAAGAATTTATTGAAGCAAGTTATATAGTCATAATACCATCAGTCTTGGATGGCGACGGGAGAATTCATCCACCACTTCCTCTGAAGTAATTTCAATGTCACGGTGGTAATATAGCATTGCCAATCCATTAAGACCGTCTTGTCCCATACTACTCCTCAGTGAAGTCTTGATCAATTTGAGCATGCTGATGGAATGTTCACATTCACAGCTTGTAACTGGCAATGTGCCCATTATACATAAAAGAGTGTGAATATTGGGAAAGAAATCAATACTGCATGTACTAGGCTTTTCTCTGGAGTACAAAGGCTTACAGCTAATTCAGAGTCAGCTTTCCATTTGTGCTGGCTGAATTGAAGTATGCACGGGATGGGAGGTCATCTTTGTAAAGCTCAAGAATATGCTCGAAATTTTGTGGTCGCAAAAACTCATTACTAATAATTATCACTGAAGGCAAGAGCTGCATAAATTCAACTACTGAATCTGTTTTGTCAAATCTAGTGTTAATTTCAGTTATTAAGTGATCAAGTAAAGGGATAGTTAAATTTTGGCAGTAATATTGTGGGTAGTTGTCAGCAGAAACATTAGATCTGTGTTGTTGCCTGGATGCAAGCCTAGGTATTGACTCATCAACATGAACTACCTCTGCTAGTTTCTTTGCTTCATCATAAACCCGAGCATGAAATGTGTCTACATTAGATCTAAGGTCACGCACTGTACCCTTTACATTATCAACTTCCCGGTAAGCTCGTACAATGTCACTATAGCGACCTTGAAGCTTTACACTCAGTGCCCTTGTGTATGCCAATACACTTTGAGTAACTTTCAAAGTAACAATAAACTGAAACTGTGATAGAGCTAAAAGAAGAGACTGCGCATCAGATCGTGACTCTCTGTTCCATCCAGAACCACAAGAAATATCTTCAAGGCTACATATAATTGGAAGAAACAAGTCTATGGAAACCTCAAAAGCCTCATGGCGCTCTATCCACCTAGTACGACACATTTGTTTAAGTTTTTTCCTTTTTTCTTCCTCCAACAGGGTTTCATGGATCCAACTCTCCAATGATAACTGCCTTTTGGGAAAGTTAGGAAAAAAACCGAGCAGTCTTATCAGCTATTTCCATCATATTATTCACCTCTCTCAGACTGCAGCATTTTACCACACGAAGGTTTAACCTGTGTGCTGCACAATGTGTGTACAATGCCTTAGGGTATATTGACAAAATGCGTGAAGATGCCCCTCTTGACCTTCCAGCCATTGCTCCTGCTCCATCAAAGGTTTGACCTCTAAGCAAATGAGGGTCCAGCTGCCAATTAGCTAGCTGAGTAATGATGTTATTGGCAATAGCTTTACCTGAAACACCAGAAAGACACTCATGAAAACCCAGAACTTCTCTTGTGGTACATTGTTGTCAAGGAATCTTATACTAATAGAAAGCTGTTCATCATTAGCAGAGTCAGTTGCCTCATCTGCAATTATAGAAAAAAACTTTGCCTCTCTTATTTTCTGTAGGATCTTATTTCAAATAACATCTCCACAAATCACTATCATCTGATTTTGTATTTCTTTACTGATATAGATGGCATTGCGATCGGCAGTTTCTAGGTGCTTCTTTAGTACAACATCTCCTGCATCTACTTTAACCCTTTCGTTCCGGATCCCGCTTTAAAGCGGGGTGAGACCGTTTGGTTTCTCCGAATTTTTAAAAATAGTTACTTTATAGCTAGAACGTTCAGATTGCATACACAGGTGCCCAATGCATTGGAGAAGCATCTAAAATAGCTTTCAGCCAGGACTGCTTCGACAGTACCTCACAGCAGTTGCGTTTATTTCTTCCTCGGCAAAAAAAAAAAACATCGGTTCTCCGTCGAATTTAAAAAAAAAGTTACCTTCTTCACAGCAGCTTCATTTATGGATCCAGTCATCTCCAGAGCTTTGTAGAAGCAGCAAAAAATTGCTTGAGCTCAGTAGCCTTCCATAACACATTGAAACAACCGCTTCTTTGCCGACCAAGACTTTGCGGTTTGACTTACTGTCTTCTCCATTTTTTATAAAATCGCCAGTTCAACTGGGGACCTCCCTATTACGTACAGTCTTAGGTAATGCTTATTACATCATAGGAAAAAAGTGAGCGTGTCGTGTGACCCCGGTAACTATGCAAAAAAAAAATTTTTTCAAAGTCATTTTTTGGAAGATGGCATCTACAAGTTACAATGCGGTGCAAGTGTTAGACTTGCTTGATGCTGACTCTAGCGACTCAGGATCAAGCGGAGAGAAGGGAGACGACATCTAGGGCTATAGGAGGCCCTGTATCTTGGTGGACCAGACCCCGTCAACTCTGATACTGAAAATGGGAGTCAAGAAGATGATCGAGGTAAGCTTGTCTTTCTCTTGTCTTTCTCTTGAAAAATAGCAAGCTTCTGTTGTGGAAAGGACTTATTTATAGCTATATTGAGATAGAGTAAGCTGTTTAGCTATAATATATATATTTTTTATTGAGTTTTGAGATTTGAAAGTGGCTTGTGGTTTTTTGAACAAATTCAAATTTTCAAAAAAATTAAAAAAAGTTTTTACCACATATACTACTAGGACCAGATGTGAATGCAGTCACCGACCCGATTACCCAGATGAGTCGACAGGAGCAGAGTCTTCCAGTGATGAAGGAGAGGATACCGGACCTGAGTCTTCCAATGATGAAACACGAATAGGCAGCAGGTTCCAGTGATGAAGAAGAGGAAGTGGCTCCTCCTGCTCCGAGTTCTGGACGTCCTCGCGGTCAGAGAAGGCGGGAATCGAAGAACAAGAGTCGGGTGGATGAGGTAGGGGGAGAGTGGAAGAAAGATGACAACACACCCATTGATATTCCATAATCTTTTGTGTAAAAGACCACAGACTTTGATATTTGTGGCTGCTCCCCCCCCCTCCCCCTCCCTGAACATCCCAAAAGTTGTAATATGTATTGTTATTGTCGTTGTCGTTGTCTGTGTTTTTGTGGTGTTGTAGTGGAGCTTCACACTCGATGTATATGTGTGTGCGTGGAGTTGAAATGTTATTCTGGCGCTTCCAGATCTAACCGGGGAGGGAACGAACTCGGGGGTGGGGTCTTTTCTAATCGGGGCTACTATGCCCATGTAAGTTGAATTTCATGTATGTGTGTGTGTGTACACCAGTCAATTTATATTATACATTTATTTTTATGATCTGTATTCACCTGTATCTTCGTTTTTCTAGTGTGTGTGTGTGTGTATGTGTGTGTGTGCATTTGTGGAATGAGAGAGAGCATCCGTGGACAAACAGTATGTGGCGCTTCCGTATACAACCTGGGAGGGAACTCTGGATCTTTTTGGATCGTGACTACTATGCCCATGTAAGTTGAATTTCATGTGTGTGTGTGTGTGTGTACACCAGTCAATTTATGTATAATAAAATATACATTTATTTTTATGATCTGTATTCCCCTGTAGCTTCTTTTTTCTTGTGTGTGTGTGTGTGTGTGTGTATGTGTGTGCGTGCATTTGTGGAAAGAGAGAGAGAGCAACCATGAACAAACAGTATGTGGCGTTTCCGGATCCAACCTGAGAGAGAACGAACTCGGTGGTCTTTTTCGGTCTGTGACATCATCCATGCCGGGTAAGTTGAATTTCATTTTTTCAACTAACTGATATTTGGGTGTCCAGCTAGGGCTGGGGGGGGGTTATGGTACAAGAATGTCAGTGAAAAGTAATGACGGGGGAGGGGGGGGTTATGGTACAAGAATGTCAGTGAAAAGTAATGACGGGGGAAGGGGGGGTTATGGTACAAGAATGTCAGTGAAAAGTAATGACGGGGGAGGGGGGGGTTATGGTACAAGAATGTCAGTGAAAAGTAATGACGGGGGAGGGGGGGGGCTCAATTCAGCGAGGCCAGCAGTTATGTTACAAATGTCATTGTTGTCTTGTGTTTTTTTGGTATTGTGTGGAGGTTCCGGATCCTATGGGAGGGATCGTTCAGTCTGTGACACCATCCATGCCGGGTAAGTTGAATTCCACGTGTGTGCTTGTACTGCTTTTCATTTTCAAAGTACACTTTCTCAATACATGTTTCTCTCATGTACAGTGTGGAGTATACATAGCAGGTGTTCATACAGTGGGAGGCTAGCGCTGGGTTCCCCCCTAGAATTTTGGGAGTTGAATAGAAATGAACATTTAGGAAGCATTTATTTTTAGTCTGATATTGTATCCCATTATGTTCCTATCATAACTGAGCCTTTAGTGCATAGGACCGAACACTGATCATCAGTGTGAAGTATAGACTCGTATGCAAAGATGTGCATCAAAGTAGTGTAGGTTCCAAAAAATGGGTGTGGTGAAGTACACTCGGAGCCCCACCCCAAACAAAAATCCTGTATGAAACCGCATACAATACATCATGAAGTTGCAATTATATAGAATCATGAATAATTTGTTGTTTGTATTACAAATATCTTTGTTGTTTGTGTTTTTGTGTATATGAAATTGTTTTGTAGTGGAGCTCGACGTCCGATGGCATACGTTCCTTGTGGACACTCATAGATGTCTCCTACATGATCACAATCAGCACCACACACAACAAACAACATATTTTATTGTTGAACTAATATAATATTGGTATATAATGCATCAAACAATATTATTTCTATTTTATTTTATTTTTTTATTGATGGGAAAAGTGGATTTTTTGGGGGAAAAAAAATTTTTTTTTTGAAATATTAGTAGATGGCTTAAATATTATTCAATTTTCTCAATCAAAAAATGAGGGGAATCCCAAACTCTTGGTCTATTTAGTGATATATGGTTGCTATGGGGTTTTCCCAGCCAGCATCGAGTTAAAAAAATAAAACGGCCATGCTCTATTCCGCGGTAGAAAATTAGATTTTTCCCCGCGCGTCAAAACAATTCAGGAAAGAGAGGGTTAAATCTTAGCAGTGATTGAAAATTGCCCCTGTTAATTGAGTTATCAGTAACATCAAATGGGCCATCTTCAGCATGCCCTCTGAAGGCTAGTCCTTGTCGCCCACAAAAGATAAAACTGTAGCTGTAATGGACTGTAACTTCAATCAGTTTTCTCTGATCAGCTTAGCTCGTCTAGAACTAATTTGCTGATCTATGGGAACAATTTTTTTTTCTTCCACAGAACAGAATGTCATGGCATTTTCAACTGCTGCCTGATGATTTTTTAGTTCTCTGGTACTAAAGTGATCATTAAGCTTCTGTTTGGCCTTTTTGAAATTGTCAAGGGGTCGCTTAACTAGCACACTCAATTCTTGAGATGGATCACAATTTCCAAACAAAACACAGAACTTACAGTATCCGCCATCATCTGTTATGGAGTAAACAAGGCCATTATATTCATCTAGCCACTTGATTTGAAATTTCCTAATGTGATTCCCAGTGCTATGAACTGGGAAATTATAATTCTTGTCGGGGACAAAATGATGCTTGAGAAGATAATATTTCTCGTCAGGTGTCAGTTGTCTGTTAGTTTTGAGTGTTACTATGCGGCCAAAATCTCCAGACTGGACTTCAGGGTCCATAGATTTATCGGCATCATCTGCAACAAAAGCTGAACTACTACACTGTAGTACTACTGGGCTTGCTAAGGTAGGACTGCTGTCAGATTCTACTTCTATTACTAGATTCTGTCAGGGTAGTAGCTGGTATATCACCAGTTGGAATATCCTGAGGAGCAACTCTCTCAGTGCTAGAAAAATCATTAATTGTTAATGAAATAATATTTTATAGCTGGAGCTATGTTACCTGGAACTCTTGAAAAACTGGTGAAGAGTCATGTTACTAGCACATACTCGTTTTGAACCACCTGGATTTTTAGACTGAACTCTCTTTGACATTTTCACATTACAAACTGGCAATCTTTCTATCATAAGGCAGTAGAATGCCAGCACAAGCATGGGTAAGTGGTCATGGTGTAAACGAAGTACACTAACCACAGAAAGAAGTATTAAATGCTGGCTGTATTACATGTTTGTGCCCCTGCCCCCCCCCCCCCCCCCCCCCCCCCCTGGATCCGCCCCTGGTGGGTGTCCCTTGGGTACAAGTTTGCCATGGTGAATGAGAAGACCTCACCATAACGTTCTTGCTGGGACAGGAGCATGAGCCGTTTGCAGGCTGCTCGAACCTCTGTGTTCTGGATGACTGGAGTCAGGTTTCGGTCAGGAGGCTGCTTCTACTTGGAGTTGCTGCAGAATCTTGTGATCCGTGGAGAGAGTGTAGAAAGATGAGTATCGCTTCCATAGATTGAGTACGAAGTCGTTCGCCTGCCTGTCACGTACACATGAGACTGCCAGGCAGGGAACTTCTTTGATGTCTGGTGGCTTCTTCCTGAGTGGTTTCACGGGCCATTCTGCTGGAGGAAGTTGGAGCCAGGGAGGTCCTCGCCACCAGAGGTTATGCTGTACGAGCTGAGAGGCAGGCATGCCTCTGCTTGCGACATCAGCCGGGTTGTCTTTTGAGGAGACATGATGCCATTTGCTGGGTTCCACACTGCTTTTGATGGCTCGGATTCGATTCGAGACAAAGCGAGGGAGTAGCTCCTCTGCCTTGTGTAGCCAGTGTAGAACTATCTCAGAATCTGTCCAGGCGTACCAGCTGCTGGAGGGGATGCATAGAAGTCCCGCAACGTGAGTGAGTAGCTTGGAGAGAAGGTGTGCTGCTGTGAGCTCGGCCCAGGGAATAGTCAGTGATTTGACAGGTTGCACCCTGGCCTTGGAGGTGACTAGAGTCGTGGTGATCGAACCATCGGAGAGGATTTGTCGCACATAGACGGCTGCACCATAGGCCACTTGCGACGCATCGGCGAAACCATGAAGAGCCTCAAACTGTGTAGATAGCTCAGAAGTGGAGAGTCACCTCGGGATGGTGTGGGAGGTGATGACAGGTAGTTCGTCGATCCAGTCCTTCCACTTGTTGGAGATGTCTGGAGGCACTTCTTCATCCCAAGCTACTCACTCACGTTGCAGGCTTGCAATCTTGTAGCACCACGGAAAAGATGCGCACTCTCAGAAGTTTATCTCCGAGTTTGCAGAGGCGAACAACAACTTTATTATTTACAATAAGCACATTACATACTATCATTATGCGGTTAGGTAAGGTAATGACTATGCGTGTATATGAATGTTCAAATGTCCTGTCCAGTCCTGGACAGTATGTACTTTAAGCATTATCTTGATATAAGTATGTACTTTAAGCATTATCTTGATATAAGTATGTACTTTAAGCATTATCTTGATATAAGTATGTACTTTAAGCATTATCTTGATATAAGTATGTACTTTAAGCATTATCTTGATATAAGTATGTACTTTAAGCATATCTGAAAGTACTTAGGCACACTTTGCTTGCAAGTGTCACTGCAACCACTGACCATGAATTAAAATTTTACTGCCCTTCCCCCCTCCATCCCCTCCACATTTATGGGCTTGGGGGCACACATAATGCAATTTATTACTCCTTTATAAAAATGAATTACGCATTCAATTTTAATGATATTGATTAGCTCATGAAACCAGTACCAACTATAGAGCTCACTTGGTATTTAAAGCTGTCATTATGGCAAATCGGGTGTCGTCATCTTCTTGAGTTAAGAAGAGAAGAATTGACAATACTAGAAGTTCAACATTACATGTTGACACACAAACTGACAACATTAAACTGGTAGACATTGCAATGGAATCCACAGAAAGGAACAAAAAAAATAAAACAACTGAGTGAAATAATCTAAATTTTTTCTTCACTACAAAAAGTGGAGTTTCCTCATGCATGATAGATGCTTGAAAGGCAAAAGAAATTCCATCCAGTTTGCTTGTGTCAAAGTGCAGGATATCCCGGAATTTCCTGTACATTTCCTGCTACATGGTGGTATATGATAGAGCACAATTTCAGGAACCTGACAGGACCGATTTCAAGTACCTGAAATTTCATCTACTTCAGATGCATTTCCTGTATAGCTACATGTCACAAGCAATAAAAAACCACGTGCCATCTTAATTTCATGTACCAAATGTCAAATTTCCTGTATTCGTGTCAGAGACAGAAATACCATGTGTAGCTAATCGTCATTTCATGAAGTGAACGTCGAATTTCCTACATACGTGACAATGTCAGGAAACTGCACGTGTTATCTTACTTTCATGCACTCAAAATATCTGATTTCAGACTCCTTAAATGTTGGAGAAAAAAAATTTTAATATAAAAAAATAACCACAAAATATACATATGAATAAAATCAGCTCTATGACCATGAATTGTCATTTTGTGACAAATGTAGCTAGGATCAGTCGAGGAGAGTTTGTTTCCACTTAATCACTGAGCACAAGTTGATCCGTTCTCTTGGATGGAGAGTCTGTTTGATCTTGTAGCCCTGGTGATTTCGTCAGAGGTGCACTCTTTGCAATTCTATATGTACAAATAAAGTCAATAATCATAACATTTTTTTAATTTTAACAAAGTTACATCCCATACAACATTCCAAAACACTTCTACAGAAGACTATTAGCTTTACTATTTGCTAACAGTACTTACTTTCATGCATAATTCAGTCTATGATAACTTTATTCATATTATTATCTTGCAAACTTTACCAAAAATCACAGACTCCTCATAGCACTCTAAACAACCCACTCACAGAAACTATACTGAACTTATAGAAACCCTTTACCAATATAGTTGCAGGGTTTTTTTTTACTTGTCCCAGAATCCATATAAAAAAAATCCAACATAACAAGTCTATTATGATAGCTATAAAACTTCCCTATAGAAAATCCTTTCCCACTCTTACCTGGGACCAAGTCATGTCCAAGAATTAGAATATAAGTCACTTTGAAAGGCTTACTTACGATATTGATGTCTCTTTATCAAATATTGCATGCCATGAATATATTTAAACATATAAAATGTTAATAGCAGATGTATGGTTGTTAGAAAAAGTACGAAAAATAGAACGTCACAGTTAGCATAAGCAATCACTCAGCCAGTGACTGATTCTACATCTTTCAATCACTGCTATTAAGACCTTTAATTAACATTAAATGTTTTTCTTTACTAGTTACCAAGTTTTTCCTGAGTATGAATGTAGTTTTCCATGACAAACTGCCCTTTCACTTGAAACCTAGAGTACTACTTGAGATATTGATTTTGACGATTCTTTACCAAACCCTCTTATTCAACAGGTAAAGATCTATCAATAACATGATTCTTTTCTCCAGTTCAGGTAAGAAAATTAAGCTTACTATTTTCCTGGGCACAGTCCTGAGCTTCACCCATTTAAAACTGTTCATAGAACCTTCACCATAATTGCAGAGACCCTTTACCAAACAATCACAAATTACTGAACGGTCACAAAAATCTTTACATACATACATTCATAGGATTCATGTACTTGTATTACAGAAAACCTTCAGCAACAGCCACAGATTTCATTCATCTAAATTCCAAGACCCCTTTGCCAGTACTCACAAGTACTCTTTATCAACATAGAAACACACTCATTATTCATTAGGATGGATACTCATTGCCAGTATGGAGTAGTCCGGCATAGCCAGACCCTTTACCAGACCTTTACCGAACCGCTATGCTGGGAATGAGTCTGGGGACATGGCCATACCAAATTTGTTCTGCGGCACATACAAGCAAAACATGCACAGAAAAAAAGCCTTCCTCCCCCCCCCCCCCCCCCCCCCCCCCCCCCCCCATTCCTGGGCAAGGAACAACAATAAGGTAAGGAACAGATAAGCATCATGACATTAAATAGTAAATGACTTCTGTATTAGCTACCTAAACAAAACTGCAACAATCGTAGTCTAGGCTAATA